>OJDQ01000539.1_pt1 | contig 15486 bp, 7 predicted proteins | sample 1592851 | NCBI WGS metagenome assembly OJDQ01 (sample SAMN05416774, study PRJEB24817) | seawater metagenome | isolation source: Sea water | place: Canada:Atlantic | collected 2013-07 | reverse complement strand
GTTCATACTTGAGAAAGACCGCCCTTCAGTTACTGAAAGTCTGAGAAGTAAATTTGTAACCTCCAGTGGGCTGCTGATCAACCGCCGCAATACCCTTATTCTGCGCCGCTCAACCAGCGATACCTTCCCGGCTGAAATTACCATTACCGGTACCACTTTTGGCAGCAGTATCAGTAATGAGTTTACCTTGCATATTCGTGATGTTACACGCCAGCGGCGCTTGCAGGAAAAACTCCGCGAGCTGGCTTACAGCGACCCGCTGACGGGGTTATATAACCGCACCTATTTTCTGGATGCCTTACAAATAGCACTGCGTAACATTCATCAGGAAACAGATTCAGTGGCGGTATTTTTTCTCGACCTGGATCGTTTTAAGAAGATTAACGACACCCTGGGCCATAAAGCCGGTGACGAGTTGTTAACCGAAGTTGCCGCCCGGCTTATCAATGTTACTCGCGAAAGGGATACCATTTGCCGATGGGGCGGTGACGAGTTCGTTATCATGATGACCGGCAGCCACGATGAAACATCGGTGGTCACCAGTGCAACAAAAATTCTTCAGGCCATGCGTGAAGCGGTTAATCTGGGAGGGCGTGAACTCAAAATCCCCACCAGTATCGGGATCAGTATTTCCAACGATAGCAATTGTCAGCCCATGACGCTGATTCAACAAGCTGATATTGCCATGTATAACGCTAAACAAGCGGGCCGGGATAATTTTAAAATTTTCGAGCTAACGATGGCCCGGGATGCCTCGGATCAGTTTAACTTTGAGCAGACCCTGCGTCAGGCCATTCAGTTAGCGCAACAATTTGTGATGTTCTATCAACCGAAAGTCAATAAAAACCGCGAGCTGGTCGGCCTTGAAGCGCTGGTGCGACTCGAACTGAGCCCGGGTAAGTATACTTCTCCGGCAGAGTTTATTCCGGTGGCCGAAGAGTCCGGCCAAATTATCGCGCTGGAAGAATTAATCCTGCGCCTGGTGTTTGCACAGCTGGCCAACTGGCACAGAGACTACCCGTTAACCCCCCGTGTATCGATTAACTTGTCGGGCATTCACTTACTCTCAGATACATTTTTACCCTTCCTCAACCAGTGTATGGAAGAATTTGCGATCCCGGGGGCCTGGATTGAGTTTGAGGTAACCGAAAGCGTGTTTCTCAACGATATTGAACGTTGTATTCAGGTATTACAGGTTTTACAGGGGCTCGAAATCGCGATTTCCATTGATGACTTCGGCACCGGGTATTCGTCGCTGAATTACCTCAAAAATCTGCCGGTAGATGTGCTTAAGATAGACCGTTCTTTTGTGCTGGAATGTGCCAGTCAGAAAGAAGATGCCAAAATTTGTTCGACCATTATCGAACTGGCTTCAACGCTGGGTCTTAATACCATTGCAGAAGGGGTGGAAACCCAGGCTCAATTTGAGTTTCTGGCAACCCATGGTTGCGATAATTTTCAGGGTTACCATTTTTACCGGCCGCTGTCAGTCAAGCGGATTGACGAGTTGCTTGCCAGCACCCTTAAGATGCCGGTAACGCATTAATCCAGGCGCAGACGATTATTGGTATCGCGACTGTTTCGAATCAGCTCAACCGAGCTGTCGTAATCACTTTTAGCCAGTCTGTCGTACAACAGCACATTAACCGTGGCAGCCAGATTAAGGCTGTTAAACGTTGGGATGTACACCACGTGATCGCACTTCGCCACCAGGGAAGGATCCATACTGCCGTCCTCGGGACCAAAGACATAAAAGGCGTTATCCGGATGAACAAATTCAGGTAACGGTGTGGCCCCTTCCACCAGCTCAACCCCCACTACACATGCCCCTGCTGGAATGACGGTCTCCAGGTGGTCTACTCCCACGGTAGGAATAACCCGGTGATAAGCCTTGGTATCGGCATTAAATTCCTTGGCATGACGAAAACGCTGGCCGGTGTAAAATACGCTGCTGACACCAAAACATCCCGCTGCGCGCAGTATGCTGGCAACGTTAGTCGCAGATTTGGGGTTTTGTAAACCAATGGTCACTGCATGGTACACGTTAAATCTCCTGTTTGAAGAACTGGCATTTTAGACACCTTAGACGAAATCACAACTGCGAATACGTCACCCGGTCACCGGTGGGCAATAATTGCCGGCCGGGCAAATCCTACAAACCAACGAGAAATTTTTGCCTGCCGGATCCAGACTTACCCTGTAAATCGCCAAACAGTCGAAATTATAAGTAAAATTTTCAATAACTTAAAAACAACTGCATGAATAATTCAAGCGGTATAATTCCTGCAATCCTATCAGGTAATTAATCTTCAGGTCCTGACATTAACTGACAGAATATCAGCGACATTGTTTATCAAGGATAAGGGAAATCAGGGGCTTATTATGACCGAACAAACTATTTTCAACGCAGGCAAAAACTGTTGGCAGGAGACGCAAGCCTGCTATTCCAGCCCGCTTATCGACTGTGCCAATTACTATCGCGCCCTGCACTCGAGCATTTGCAAGGCCGAAAAACAAATTATCATTGTGGGCTGGGATATCGACAGCCGTATCCGCCTGCTTCACGGTGAAGAAGAAGAGCAATCTGAAGCTCCTTCCCGCATCGGCGATCTGATCCGCTGGAAGGCTGAGCAAAACCCTGACTTGAATATTTATCTATTACGCTGGGATTCGTCATTCGCGTTTTTCGATCAGCGCGAAATGTGGGCCCTGGAAGTGTGGCAGGATAAAACCCCAGATAACGTCCAGGCAATCCTCGATGATTCTATTCCCATGGGCGGCTCTCAGCACCAGAAAATTGTGATTATCGATAACGAGGTGGTTTTTTCCGGTGGTATGGACGTAGCGCTGCACCGCTGGGATACCCGGGAACATAAAATTGATGAGCCCGGTAGAAATGGCCCTGACGGCGAATACGGTCCGTTTCACGATGTACAAATTGTATCGAGCGGTCCGCTGGTTAAACACTTTGCTGAGCTAGCTCATTGGCGCTGGAACCGTATCGCCGAAACACCTATCGAGACCATTGCGTTTCCTGAAGGTAATTCTGACGAGTTACCACGCTGCTGGCCTGATGGCGTGTCACCGTGTTTTACCGACGCCGCCTGCGCGATTGCCCGCACAATTCCGGAAATGGACGATACAGAACTGGTCCAGGAAGTCCGGCATATGCTGCTCGATCTGATTGGTCAGGCCGAGCACTTTATCTATATCGAAAATCAATTTGCAACGCGTGAAGAAATTGCTCAGGCCATCAACAAACGTCTGAAAGAATGCCCGCAACTGAATGTGGTTATCGTCAGTTCTTACGATCCAAAAGGTCTGTTTGAATCTGAGGCCTACTGGGCCAGTCGTATTACCTTTAAAGATATTATTGAACAGGACATCGACGACGACCGCGTGATGATGACTTACTCGTCAATTCGCGATCAGCAGGGGCGCATGGCTTACAAACGAGTGCACTCAAAGGTCATGACCATCGACAACAAATACCTGGTGATCGGCTCGTCAAACTTGAGTAACCGGTCAATGACACTGGATACCGAAGTGGATTTAATAATACATGGCAGCACACCGGAAAATCAGCGCTGTATAGAATTTGTTCGCAACGACCTGCTGGCTGAGCACAGCGGCCGTGAAACCGACCAGATGCAAGCACTTGTCGACAGTGAAGCACCGGTACAAGCCATTATGGAGGGTCAACTGGCTCATGGTTACGTGCTGACAGAAATTGATGACAGCGAGTTTACTACTGCCTCTGAAACCAACGTGTTTCGCAGCATATCCGACCCGGAACAGCCGCTGGGCCCGGCTATTCCTGACTTTCACGGTAAATTCAGTGCTATCACCAACCCCCGTCGCCGTACCATCATGATTACGCTTGGCGTTATCATTCTGGCGTTAATAGCCGGCGCGCTGATCCTTATCAGTAATACGGTCCCCTGGCTCGACGGCGACCGCATACAGGCGTTTCTGGAGGAAAGTCGCGGCACCTATTTTGCCTTACCCACCGTATTACTGGTGTACCTGGTAGGCGGCTTACTATTCTTCCCGGTTACCGTGTTATCACTGGCCGTAGCCGCTATCTTTGGCCCTATATGGGGGCCTATTTACGGCATAGTCGGGGCTTTATTAAGTGCCGGTACGACCTTCCTGATTGGCAAATTGCTGGGTAACGCCGGATTGCGTAAACTGGGTGGTCCCAAAGTGGAAGCGGTAGACGAGAAGCTTAAGAAAAGCGGCATCATCGGAGTTGCGGCAATTCGTATGCTGCCGGTAGCGCCATTCAGCTTAGTTAATCTGGTAGCCGGTATTTCCTCTATTAGTCTGCTGCAATTTTTGTTGGGCACCTTCTTAGGCATGGCACCACAAATGGTAGCAAAAGGTCTGGTGGGCGACTCGATTATGCAAATATTTAAAAACCCATCGGCTGAAACCGTTACCTATCTGGTAGGTGGCCTGGTGTTCTGGCTGGCCATGATCGTTGGCTCACAAAAAATGGCTAAAATGTATCAGGCGAAAAAAGAACAGGCAAAGGAAGAATCTGAAGAATGTATCGCGTAATTACGTATAACCTGCACAGTGGCGTAGGCCGGGATGGCATTCAGGACTACGCCCGTATCGGTCGCTTCCTCGCCGACCAGAACGCAGACTTCGTATTATTGCAGGAAATGGATACCCGCTCCGCCGAACGTGAAGTCTGTGACGATATCAGTGCCATTTGTGCTGAAGGTAAATACATGCTGATAGCAGCCCCAACGGTAACGACCAAACACGGGTGGTATGGCAACGCCATACTCACCCGCCATCCGGTATTACACCGCCAGCAATTTAATATCAGCGTACCCAACCGCGAACCGCGTACTTTGCAACATGTGGTCGTTACACTGAATAAGCAGCCACTTAGCCTGCTTAACGCCCATCTGGGTCTGCAAAAGAAGGAACGCGCCTATCAGGCCAGACGATTGCACGAAATAATGCAGTCCATTAACGAACGTAACCGAATGCCCGCTTGCCTGGGCGGCGACATGAATGAATGGTGGCTTAATACCCGGTTGTTCAAGCGTCTCGATGATGAGTTTCAGCAGCTCCATACCGGCCGCAGCTTTCCCAGTCACCTGCCGCTCTTCAAACTGGACAGAATATGGACCAGCCCTGAACTCAAAGTCGGCTCAAATGGACGATTAACCGATAAGGATTATCGCCATTATTCAGACCATCTGGCGGTGCAGGCAGATTTTGCTATCAGTGCCTCTACTGAATGAAGTACGCCACAACCTGCAGCTTACCCTGCTCCTCGGTTAACACCAGTATTTCACTCAGTGCACTGGCCTTGGCATACTCACTGGCAAACTTCAGCACCCAGTAGTCACCATCGGGTAAACCACTGAACTTATTACGCTTACCGTAACCGATAAGGTTGCGGTTCTGTAATTCGCCCAGTTTTGCACGAGTGCCTTTTAGCACCTGATCCCACTGCGAGGCATCAATGCGCTGTTTAAACTTCTGGCTGGCATATTGCCAGGTTTGGTAATAACGGCCGTTGTCGAGTAACTCCAGCCAGGTATAGGCAGGCGCCAGATCCATCTGGGGCTCATTAGCATAAGACGGCACAGATGCCATCAAACACCAGCTAACTAACAGTAAACATGCGAACCTGCGCATTATCATTTCCCCAAAAAAAAGCGCGCCGGAAACCAGGCGCGCTTTTACGGTACAACAAGTCAGGGTTATTTCGCAACAACCGTCAGGATGGGTTGGGAAGTATCCGGTCCGGTTACCCTGAACTCGTAGGTGCCGGCTGCCAGTTCAATCATCAGATTGTTATTACTGGAGCCCAGAACCTTACCAACCCCCTCTTCAACGGTATTGGTCAGGGCATCGTCCGGATTGCCCAGATTCACCGTCGCCCAGTCTTCTGAGGCCACCTTAAACTCGGTAGCACCACCGCCCAGGGTAATATCAACGGCATACACGCCAGCGCCCTGATAAATAAGCTCATCATCAGTGCCCCAGCCATTCATGCCTCCGCGCAGATAAACCGGAGTATTGCCAAAGAATTGCTCATTGAATACTTTGAGTACAGGTTCGGCCTTATCGGTCGCATCAAGAACAAACACATAGTCACCGTCTTCTTCAATGGTCAGCACCAGGTTGTCATTGGTGGCCGCCAGGTAAGTGGTAGCACCGACCATAACCTGTTTATCAGCATCCGCGCCTGATATGGCCCCCAGGTTCACGGTTGCCCAGTCTTCGGAAGCCACCTTAAACTCGTAGCTGCCAGCCGTTAGCGACATGGCCACCTGATACTGACGACTGCCCTGATAGATGAGCGGTGTATCGGTGCCCCAGCCGTTAAAGCCGCCTCGCAGATAGACTTCGGTTCCCGCATAAGGCTCCTCATTTTCTACCGTTAATACCGGCGCCTGCGGATCGCTGGCATCTACGGTAAACAAATAAGTAGCATCGATTATGGGGGTAAAGAACAGATTATTGTTAGTGGTGCCCAGCGCCACGGGTTCGCCCTCGGTAACGCTTGCTTCAGACGCATTGGCTGCACCAAAGTTAACCGTTGCCCAATCTTCGGAGGCAAACTTAAACTCATACTGGTTACCCGCAGTTAACTGGGCTGCTGCGGTATAGATACCGTTACCCTGATAACTGAATTCACCGTCTGTACCCCAACCATTCATGCTGCCGCGCAGATAAACCGGCGTATCACCGTAAGGCACCACATCCGGCGCACCCGCCGTGGCGTAACTCGCCAGACCATATCCCTGGGCGCCTGCCTGTGGCTTAACAAATACCGCGATGGTGAGCGCTGGCACGGTAAAGCTGCCATTGCCCGCTTGATCTTCGGTGAAATAAGCGCCGCGTACGGTGCTGTCGTAAGAGCTTTGCTGAACCGGGTGCAGCATAAAACCACTAGCGGTATTGACGCTCAGGGTCTTTTCCTCATAACCGGTATTTACCATTACCATCACGGCATCATAATTAACATCGATGTCGGTAAGCAGGGTTTCTGCCTCACTGTTATAGCCGTCGTCAATGCTCATGGCTATCAGGCCCACCTGCTGGCGGGTACCCAAGTTATGAAAACCTACCCGCTGCATGATCTCGTCGGCAGTGGTGAGTCGGAATAACGGACTGGTCTGGCGAATGGTAAGGAATACCTTAAACACCTCTGCCGCCAGTTCAATTTCCGTCATGCTGGCAGCCCGTTCAGGCGATGACACAAACTGGCCCATTTCTGACCAGCGGGCCTCGTTTTTCTCAGCCAGCGGTAAACCCACATTCCAGTTGTTGGTTTGCATGGTGAAATCAACGTAGTTAAACCAGTCACCGGAGTCGTAGCTGTCGCGATCCATGGATTTAGAACGCAACATATCACCGCCCATCTGTAAGAATGGAATGCCCTGGGATAACAAAGTAATTCCCATACCGGCATTTTGCGCCCGCACTCGTTCGTGAAGGGTCAGCGACTCTGGTAACACGTAGTTGAGCTGATCCCACAGGGTTTCATTATCGTGCTTGGACACATAATTGATAATGTCGGCAGGATCTTTGGCATAACCACCTAGTGCCGAGGCGGTGGTAGCGCGTCCGCCTGAGGTGTTTAATACAAAATCAGCCAGCGTTCCGGCCATGCCCATTTTAACGCGATCCTGTTCATACAGCGCTGAATCACTGTCGGGGTTAAAAATATGACCATAGCGGATGGCATCACGCAAGCGGTCATTGTAGGTTCCAATTTCAGTACCGGCCATATTCAGCTGGTTGGCCTGCTCGTAACCACGATCTATCTTGTTCCAGCCTTCACCGTAAAAGTAGTTATCCGGATCGATAGCCTGAATGGCTTCACGTAAGCGCACCATGCTGTCTTTGGTCGACTGGCTCATTATGTCAAAACGAAACGCATCAAACTTGTATTCAGTGGCCCACATCGACAATGAGTCCAGCATCAGCTTTTCCATCATCACATTACGCGGCTCGGTATCCTCGCAACAGGTTTCCCGCACAATAGCGCCGGTATCCGTTTCATAACGATGGTAGTAACCGGGCACCACTTTATCGAGTACCGATTTAGTAAAAATGCCCGACGCATTGGTGTGGTTATAGACCACATCAAGGGCTACCCGCAGGCCAATCTCGTGCAGGGCCTGTACCATAGCGCGCATTTCAATGATCCGCTCAACCCCTTCAGCACTGGAGGCATAACTCCCTTCCGGTGCACTGAAATGATGCGGGTCATAACCCCAGTTAAAGCTGTCGACACTGCGTAAGTCCTGAGTCAGCGCCTGGGCACTGCCCGCCTGGGATAGCGGGTCGTAGCTGTTGTAGACATCCAGTAAAATGCTGTTGGCATCTTCTTCATTACACACCTGAGAATCCGGCTTTTTCACGCACAACTGACCCACTGTATCGTAGATGTCCACAGTATTGGCCGGGTCTTCATCGATGGTGGCAATGTCATTGCTGGGCAGAATGTGAAAGTGAGTTAATCCCGCATCAGCCAAAGTCTGTAAGTGATTTACCGGATCGCTGCCGGTTTCAGTAAAGGCCAGGTATTTACCACGATTGGTTTCACTGGTAGACCTATCGCGAATACTGAAGTCGCGCACATGCCCTTCGTAAATCACCGCATCTTCCGGATTCGCAATCTCCGGGATCCACTGGGTATCCCAACCGTCTGGTTTCAGCGATTCATCACTTAAATTCACAAAGCGTGAAAAGCGTCCGTTGGTCGACAGGGAAAGCGAGTACGGGTCGGTCACTTCCAGCGTCGCCATCTCTTCCAGAGAAGGATGAAACACGGTAACTTCATAGCGATACAGTTTACGGTCGAGACTGTCATCACCAGAAAAAGACCATACCCCCGACGCGTCATCAAGTGTCATTGTATAACGGTTCGCCAGAGTCTTATTGTCATTAAAAACCAACAGGTTCACTTCCGTTGCCGTGGGTGCCCACACAGATGCGCGTATCCCTTGTTCTGAATACACACCGCCGAGCATGACTTCATCGGCATCATTTTCACCACGGGTATACAACTGGTCGAGTACATTGGCATGCTGCAGTCGCGTGGCTGCCAATAAGGTACCATCACTGGCATAGCCGCCAACCACCACCTGGGTTTTGAGCACGGCTTTCGCCTCATCGCTGGTCCAGTCCCCTTCAAATGCAGGCAAGGAAGCCAGGTGTGGCGCTATAGCGACCTGTTCTTCAGTCAGTGTGGCAGGACTGAGCTCGATAGCAGTACCGTTGAGACCGGTTTCCACCGAGGTTGCCAGTTCTGCCGCCGCTGAATAATGTAACTTTACGGTTTCCACCCCATCCGGCGTATCCCATAACACCACCTGAGTATCCAGCCAGTGCGCACCAGCGCCTTCTATTTTGACAGGTTGGGGGCCAAGAGACAGGAGTGGAAACTCAAATACCTGAGGTACACCGGATAACGTAAAATTCATCCGGGTAAAGGTTTCATCCTCCTGATCCAACGGTGCTGCAAAGTCGCCACCGCCCAGTTCTTTACCCGCATCATCGGTGCCCTGATGAATAATAAAATTATGACAAGCGCCAGGTGCGCCGGCTATACCCGGTTTAAGATCCAGTACCCAGTAAGCGCCATAGTTAGGGTCAATCCCTGTGATTGCCCGACCATTGGCCCAGTCAGTATCGCCATCGGCGTACGCATCACAGGCATCATTATTCCAGGTATGCAGCTTCCAGCCATCATAGGCACTGTCCCCCGGATCATTAGACGCCCCTACTCCTGCCCGGTTGTAATACAACACAGCCTGATCAGCGGCAGGAAAATATACCGGATCATCCAGTGTCGGATCAGCACCTACCACACAAGCGCTGTTGTCTTCATTGGGCACCGTGGGCGGGTCGCAATCAATCGCAGGCTTGGCCACGCACATCATCCCGGTTGCATCCGGCACCAAAGGCGCACCACAGACCAGTAAATCATTCGAGCCAGAATCGGTGCCTGAACCGCCACACCCGGTAAGGGTGAGCACCATTACTATCATTAAGCCAGCCAGTAGTTTATACAGCATAGCGGTGGATGCTGTGGATTGAGTAAAAATATTCATAGCGAGTAAGTCATCCCCAGGAAGTATTGGGTGCCGAAGAACTGAATGGTTCCGGTTTGTTCAGGCGAGGTGAAGTAGCTTTTGGTGGGCTCATCGGTCAGATTATTCACCTGGAACAACAGGCTTAAGTTGTCATTGATTTCATAAGAAGCCTGATAGTCCACCACTAATTCAGAATCAAAATTAACGGTCTGATCGTTGACCGCGACCTGCTTAGAGACAAACGCATCGCGATAACGTCCGGAAACCCGGGTTTCAAACCCTTCGTACTCCCAGAAAACAGTTACTGTGGCGACATTTTCAGACAGACCCGGCAACTGACTGGCAAAAACGCTATTGCCGACGGTGCGCTGTATTTCACTTTCAGTGTAGGAATAACTGGCATTCACCCCCAAGCCCGACAACATACCGGGTAAGCCGCTGTATATCTGAGTATAGGCGAGCTCGATCCCTCTAATATAACCGCCCCGGGCATTATTGATGGCGGTTTCATAGCGGCCATCTGTAGTGGGGACAGTAACAGTAACTGGCGCACCGGTGGCATCAACAACCGGCTCAGGCGCCTGCCCCGGGTAATCGGCTTCATAAAACACCGGTACGGTCACTGAATCCGGTACCACAAAACCATTGCCCTCAAAGTCATAAGGCTCAATGGCGATATTCTCGATAAACGACTCGATGTTTTTATAAAAACCGGCAATCACAATGGCCCCATCACTGTCGTCAAAGTAGTGCTCGTAGGAAATGTCATATTGCGTGGCGTAAAACGGATCCAGGTAAGGGCTGTTATTTGACGAACCGGAAACGCGGGCTTGTTGGTTTGATAAAGTAATTTCACCGGAATCACGGTTTTGTGTGGCACTGATAAGCTCCACATTGGTTGAGGCATTGGCCGCGAAGCGGTTAATCGGTGCGCGCCCCATTACCTTAGCCGCCGCCACACGAAGTTGTGAGTTGTCCGTGAGCTTGAAGTTTAAGTTAATCGATGGCAGCACATCGGTATATTCATAGGTCAGTATGGCTGGACGATAAAAATTATTGATATAGCCAAGTTCATCAACGATATTCTGCGCTCCGGCGGTGGGATCGCTGACCTCTACGTCCTGACCGGTAACCGGATCTTCCACAAACATGGTCGCCCGTTGCAGCGTTGTCGAGCTCTGTTTAGATTTCACATAGCGCACGCCAATGTTACCTGTAATCGGTAAACCACCGATTTCGGTATCGATATTCGCCATCAGATAGGCGGCAGAAACCGTTTCAAAGACTTCGCCACTTTCCAGTACCGACCACGCGGTAGAGACAGTGGCATCGGCAGGACCATTGATTACCCCGGGGTCGCCTGCTCCCCAGGTTTGAGCCGGCTGTGGAATGCCCGAAGGAAACCAGGCATCCAGCGCTTTACCAAGATCAATGGACAGGTAATTAGGGAAATAGGCAAAATCCCCCTGCCAGCTGACGACGTCAGCCAAATCATCAGTCAGACGCAGCGGCGGTTGGCTGGAAGAAAAAGCCTGATCATTGCCGTATTCAAACACTGAGCGGTCGTTACTGTAAGTACGATCCGAATAGCGTCCACCAAATTCAATGGATGAGATTATATTGGTATCAATAAAGTACTGAAAATCGGCCCGGTAAGCATCCAGCTCGTCGCTGTTAACATAAGGATAAATACCGTATTTACTGACCATCACCCGGTCGGTATCGGTGAAAGCATCGGCCTGATTAAACTGTAAATCAGGTAAATTCAACCCATTAAGCAGGTAAGAAATTTGAATATTCTCATCAAACCGGGGACTAGCGGAGGTGGCATCATCGCCCACCAGAGACCACAGCAATCCATTACGGAAGTTACTGTTAGCTTTGGATAAAGCAATATCAAACTGCGCGGCGAAGTTATCGGTTATCTGCCAGTCAGCATTAATACCATAGCTTTCCACTTTATCGAAATCCTGGTTATCATCATTGACCAGTTCAATCCGCGTTTCGCTGCTGTCTGAACGCACAAAAGTACCACCGACCACACTGTTATTAACGATGGTAGGATTGTAGATTTCGGTATTAACGCCGCCCAGTTTTACCCGAAAGCCTCTGGCGAATGCCTGGGAATCAAATTTTGAGACAAAGGCATCGGCCTTTAAAATGAAGTTATCGAGCGGCGCCCATTCAATAGCTGCAACATAACCATTACGGGTTTCTTCACCGCCTTTATGCTGCATCTCAAAGCCTTCGGAAATGAGTTCGCACTCAACACACTGATCTTCCCTCGCCACATCAGAGTTAGGATTATAGTTATCCTCATCGCCGGCAACGCCGTCCACATCTACTTCAGCGTTATAGGCAAAACCGATAAACTGGGTTGAAACACTGGGTTGGTATAATCTCGCGTAACCTAAGGATACCCCCAGCGTGTCATCCAGAAACTTACCCTGATAGGAAAAACTCAACCGGTGACCAAACTCCTCAGCATCTGCCACTTCGCTGGCCCGGTCGTTAAACATGCCCCGAACATTGGCATTGAAAGTGTGTTTGTCATCCTTGGCCAGTGCGCTGGCAGTTTGTAATTCAACGGTTCCGGCCACCCCGCCTTCGATTAACGAGGCTTTGGGTGATTTATACACCGCCGCTGAATTAATTAACTCAGAGGGATACTGATCAAATTCGATGGAACGGCTACCACTGGTGGATACCTGTTCCCTGCCGTTGAGTGTTGAGAAGACAAAATCGCCGGATAAGCCCCGTATATTGATTTCGGCCGCCTGACCACCGGTACGAACTGCTGAAATACCGGGCAACCGGGTTAAGGCGTCAGCCATACTGACATCGGGCAAGCCACCTAAATCATCAGCTGAGAGTTGTTCTGAAACGGTATCACCAAAACGCTTTTGGTTAAGTGACTGAATAAGACTGCTGCTAAAACCACGTACTTCAATACGCTCGATAGCTTCGCCCTGCTCTGTTTGCTCACTTTCCTGTGCCAAAAGCGGATAACTAGTGAAAACCAACCCACTGGTTAATAGTGCCAGAGTGATAGCACTGGGTTTGAACGTTTTCATGTTTTCCCCATTATTAGTTATGTTGAGAAATGCTGTGCAACATTTCGCCGGTTTGATTACCGGATTTCATACTAAGTGCTGGGTTAACAACTGAAAATGTCATGCATACGTATTCAGTTAACTTTTTTTACATATTTTTCACAACTGAATTATAGTGGTAATTGAGGCAGTTTATTGAGTGAGCTTATTTAGCGTATCTTTTTGATAAATAATAAAAAAGCCCGCAAAAAGCGGGCTTTTATTAAACTATAATTTGCTAACGCAAACGCGCTAAACCAGCGGTGATTACCAACCAGTTTGCTCGCGCAGTGCTTTACCAATTTCGGCCAGAGAGCGAACAGTTTTAACACCTGCTGCTTCAAGGGCTGCAAATTTTTCATCTGCAGTACCTTTACCGCCAGCGATAATCGCACCAGCGTGACCCATACGTTTGCCCGGAGGCGCCGTAACACCAGCGATATAAGAAACCACAGGCTTAGTCACGTTTTCTTTGATAAACGCAGCCGCTTCTTCTTCTGCAGTACCACCGATTTCACCAATCATTACGATTGCTTCGGTTTGCGGATCGTCCTGGAACAACTTCAGAATATCGATGAAGTTAGAACCTGGGATTGGGTCACCACCAATACCAACACAAGTTGACTGACCAAAGCCTTCATCAGTAGTTTGCTTAACCGCTTCGTACGTCAGCGTACCAGAGCGTGAAACAATACCGACTTTTCCAGGCTTATGGATATGGCCAGGCATGATACCAATCTTACACTCACCCGGAGTGATAACACCCGGACAGTTTGGACCAATCATGCGAGCGCCTTTGGCATTCACGTATTCTTTAACGTAAAGCATGTCAAGTGTAGGGATACCTTCAGTGATACAAACCACTAATTCGATACCGGCATCAACCGCTTCAACGATAGAATCTTTACAGAATGGGGCTGGTACATAAATCACAGATGCTGTTGCACCCGTTGCTTCAACCGCTTCACGTACCGTGTTGAATACTGGCAGACCTAAGTGCTCAGTACCACCTTTACCAGGCGTAACACCGCCAACCATTTGTGTACCGTAGGCAATGGCTTGTTCAGAGTGGAAAGTACCCTGACCGCCAGTGAAACCCTGACAGATAACTTTAGTATCTTTACCGATCAAAACTGACATTATTTGCCCTCCGCAGCTGCAACAACTTTTTCTGCTGCATCAGTTAATGATTCTGCAGCGATGATATCCAATTCAGAACTCGCCAGTACTTCACGGCCCAGTTCTGCATTAGTACCTTCAAGACGTACAACTACTGGTACTTCAACGCCAACTTCTTTAACGGCGCCGATGATACCTTCTGCAATCATGTCACAACGAACGATACCACCGAAGATGTTAACCAGAACGGCTTTCACGTTGTCATCAGACAGGATAATTTTGAATGCTTCAGCAACACGCTCTTTCGTCGCGCCACCACCAACATCCAGGAAGTTAGCAGGCTTACCGCCGTGCAGGTTTACGATGTCCATGGTACCCATGGCCAGACCTGCACCGTTAACCATACAGCCAACGTTTCCGTCCAGTGCTACGTAGTTCAGTTCGTACTGTGCTGCGTGCGCTTCACGGGCGTCTTCCTGAGAAGGATCTTTCATGTCTTTCAGTTTTGGCTGACGGTACATTGCGTTGCTGTCTACGCCTAATTTAGCGTCGAGGCAATGCAGGTTACCATCATCCTTGATAACCAGCGGATTGATTTCAATCAGCGCCAGATCAAGGTCTTCAAACATTTTCGCCAGACCCATAAAGATCTGTACGAACTGTTTAATTTGAACTCCCTGAAGACCCAGAGCAAACGCCATTTCGCGTGCCTGGTAAGGCTGAGGACCAACAATCGGGTCAATTTCAGCTTTTAAAATCTTCTCTGGCGTTTCTTCTGCAACGGTTTCAATCTCAACACCGCCTTCAGTAGATGCCATAAAGACAACGCGGCGAGTACCACGGTCAACCACAGCACCTAAATACAATTCGTTTGCGATATCAGTGCAAGATTCCACTAAGATCTTGCTAACAGGCTGACCATTTTCGTCAGTCTGGAATGTCACCAGGTTTTTGCCTAACCACTTTTCAGCAAAAGCGCGAATTTCGTCTTTGGTTTTTACCAGCTTAACACCGCCAGCTTTACCACGGCCACCAGCGTGGACCTGACATTTAACTACCCATTCGTTACCGCCAATACGGTCTGCAGCTTCTACTGCACCTTGAGGGGTATCTGATGCGTATCCTTCAGAAACAGGTAAGCCGTATTCTTTGAATAGCTGCTTACCTTGGTATTCATGCAAATTCATGGTGTTTCT
>OJDQ01000530.1_pt1 | contig 15678 bp, 14 predicted proteins | sample 1592851 | NCBI WGS metagenome assembly OJDQ01 (sample SAMN05416774, study PRJEB24817) | seawater metagenome | isolation source: Sea water | place: Canada:Atlantic | collected 2013-07 | reverse complement strand
GAACCCGCATCATCAGCTTGGAAGGCTGAGGTAATAGCCATTATACGATGCCCGCATTCCTAATTCTCTTGCCACACTCATAGAAAGTGGTGGAGGGGGCAGGATTCGAACCTGCGAAGGCTGAGCCGGCAGATTTACAGTCTGCTCCCGTTGACCGCTTGGGTACCCCTCCAGAGATTGATGAATGGTGCCGACTGCCGGAATCGAACTGGCGACCTACTGATTACAAGTCAGTTGCTCTACCAACTGAGCTAAGTCGGCTCCTCATCAAGTGGGTGCGAATTCTAGAGTAATGAATCACTCAGTGCAATAGGCTTTTGCGAAAAATTTTCTTTTTTTTGACTGAGTGGTTATTAATTTACCACCTTGTCGTTTAATTGAACAAAATCAACCAAAAGAAGCTTTTTCAGCATAGCGGGCAAGGCCGTCTATCACCAAATTCGCGGCGCTGAGACTATCACCGTCGCAAGCACTTGTCAGCAGTTTTTTGTCGCCACCGGTAAAAATAATGACATTTTCTTTAAATTGATCGTTTAATCGCCGCCTGGCTGACCAAAAAACACCCTGTAAGGACGCAAGGCAACCCATCGCCACGCATTCTTCCGTGTCATTGGCGGCAGATAATTGGTCCGGAATGGTCTCATTTTCAAAAACCCGGGTGGTATTCGATAACAATGCTTTTTTCATTGTATGGAAGCCCGGAGCTATCCAACCGCCTAAATGTTGACCATCTGCTACAAAATCGACTGTCACTGCCGTACCGGCATCAATCACCGCAAACGGTTTTTCGGTTAATTTTGCAGCACCTAAAATGGCCAGCCAGCGATCCACCCCCATTTTCGTAGGATTTTGATAACTATTCTTTATGCCGAAGGCTTCGCTTTCGGTTTTCACTGCGCAAAATATAATCTTCTGTTGCAGGCAAAGTTGCGCTAGCGCGTCCTCTACTGCCGGTTTACCCACATTGGCCACAAATACATGTGAAATGCTGGCAGCTTCTATATATGTAATTAATGCCGACAAATCATCTACTGTGGTGATCTTGTCTGAGGCCTCAGATAACAAACGGAATTTGATCCGCGTATTGCCAATATCCACAAGCAGCACATTGTTAATTTGCACGTAAACTTACCTCTCCTCCGTGGAACCGGGTTATGCCATCACTCGTTTCCAGCAGTAAAGCGCCACTGGCATCGATACCCCGGTTAATACCACTGATTCGTTTGTCGCCTGTTTTTACCACTACTGTGCGGTCTGCAAACCAGTCAAGATGCTGCCATTCTTCAATGTAAGGTTCAAAACCACGCTGAGTAAAATCAGGCAATAGTGTCCAGAGTTGTTCAATGATACGCGCCGCTACTTCATTCCGATCGACGTTCGGACCGAGCACCTGGCTTAAGTCAGTATGCGGCTGGCCCACATTGTATTCGTGGGGCGGTACCATCACGTTTAAACCGATACCAATAATACAGTCTGCCGGTGCGCCTATCTGGCCTTCTACCTCAATGAGTACGCCGGCCAGTTTTTTACCAAACAGATAAACGTCGTTAGGCCACTTTAATCGGGCATCGTCCACACCGCAGTCTTTTAAGGCACGGCATATTGCTACGCCCACCAGTAGCGACAGACCCGCCATGCCCTGATAGCCATCACTAAAACGCCAGTACATGGAAAAAGTCAGACTGCCGCCCACCGGTGCCAGCCACTGCCGGCCATGACGCCCACGACCAGCCGTCTGGATTTCAGCCAGCACCGTATCACCGTTCGCCCGCACCCGGTCGGTATTTTTCAATTCGGTATTAGTTGATTCGATGACCTGCAGCACACTTACATCAGCATAGGGCTTATCACTCAGAACTGCGCTAATGCTTTTTTCATCCAGCAGTTTCAGGGGCCGGTTCAACTTATAGCCTTTCCCTTTAACCTTAAAAACATCAAGGCCCCAGTCTATTAGCTGGTTAATGTGCCCGGCTATTGCCGTGCGGGAAAGATTTAATGTTTGCGCCAGTGTTTCACCCGAGTGGAATTCACCGTCAGACAGCACGCAAAGTAACTGTTGTCTGACTTCGCGGGATTTATGTTTCATAGTTCGACACGTCCTTGTTTACCCAGCAGCCTTACTTCCGGGCTCAGCGTTACGGAGAAAAGCTGAACAACCTTGTGCTGAATTGCCCGGGCCATGGCGAGCAGCGCCTGGCCTGTAGCATGATGTTGATTAACCAGTACCAATGGCTGGCGGTGATAGCAGCACACTCCATCCTTACACTGGCCCTTAAACCCGGCACGATCAATAAACCAGGCTGCCGGTACTTTTACCTGTTGGTCCGATACAACAAAGCCGGGAATGGCCGGATGGGTTTTCTTAAGTTCATTATATTGCGTAGTGGTAATGGTCGGGTTCTTAAAAAAACTGCCCGCATTGCCTAAAACGGCAGGATCGGGCAGTTTTTGTTGCCTGACGTCTATCACTTTATTGAATATGTCAACCGGTGTCGGGTTATCCAGCGCAGCGAGTTCTGCATAAGCCGTTACCGGTGCAATGTCTTCTGCCAGCCAGAAGTGTACATATGTCACTACCCAGCTCTGCGCTTCTGCTCGTTTAAAGATACTGTCGCGGTAACCAAACCGGCATTCGCTTTGGGTTAACGAAAACTGCCTGCCCGTGGCCACGTCGACCACTTCGACTTCACGAATACGCTCACCAGCTTCCAGCCCGTAAGCACCAATATTTTGTATGGGCGCAGCGCCAACAGAACCGGGGATTAAGGCCAGATTCTCCAGGCCGCCCCAGCCTTGCTCTACCGTATAGGCCACCAGCGTATGCCAGTTTTCCCCGGCGCCGACCCGCAGGCTCACACCACCAGGCTCGTGACAAACTTCCACACCGGCAATTTTATTTACCAGCACCTGGCCATCGTAATCTTCGGTAAAAATCGTATTGCTTCCCTCACCCATGATATAGCAGGGCGTTTCACGAGGGTAAAGGTCGAGTAATTGCTGCACCGAGCAAAACTCATGGAGTACGCGGCAACGGCTGGCGATACCAAAAGTGTGACGTTGGGATAAATCAGGCATAGACACAGATATTAATCTTCGAGGTCGTTTAGTATGCCTCAAAAGATACTGGGTTGGCTATGCTGGCAACAGCGTTGCTGTGGTCAGGGTGGGCGGTAACCGCCCACCCTGACCCGTTCAGAAAAAGAAATTCCTAGTCCAGGACGATGATTACGCCGGCTTCATTAAAAAAGCCTTTATCATTAAGTTCGATGATCCGTTCGGCGTATTCACTGGCCAGCACAATTTCAGTACGGGTATCACCGTAAGTACGCAGTGCTTTAACTAACAGCGGCCGATTGCCGACCACAGGATGCTGTACAGCAAAATCTACATCGCGGGCAAATAGTGACACTAACTGACCACGCTCCAGCAGACGTTCGTTTGAAGCCGCCTGGTCCGGATACACCACAGCACCACGCAACTGACGAATTTTCGGACTTAACGACGGAATGAAATTACTCCCGCGGGCGTCCACCACCAAACCGGTGGGCTGTAAATCGGCAGCAGGAGCTGGTTGTGCTTCCTGGCGACGGTTGTCACTGAGCTTTTGCTCAATCACCGACAGCCGGCGGTTCAGCTTTTCCATCTCCTGAAGCCACACTGGCGATTCCAGCTCTACATCATCCTGCGCATACGCTTTGCTCACCAGGGCTCCACTGAGCCAGTCCAGTGTTGTGTGGTAAAAGCTTTGCAAGCTGGTTTCCTGATACACTTCCTGATAAATCGTTTTCGAGGTTTTACCGCCCAGATTAATGACCATCTCTATTTTACAACTACCGTCGCTGGCCGGTGTGCGACGGGTTATCCGGGCGTTGCGGATGATCCCTTCAACTTCACTTTTGACTTTGTCGTTGCTGAGCATGTAGTTATCGATAACGGTTGTCGCCGTTACCCTGACACCCTGGGTAGCTTCCAGCAAATTACGCTGCGCATCAACCACCGCCGCACGGCACGCCAGTAACGGGCCAGCCTTGCCTCCAACACTGGCCGGTGGCAAGCCGTAACCTTCGGCAGAAATTTGAGCAGTAGTCCAGTTAACCTTGCCTCCGGCCGCAGTCCATTCTTCATAATGAGCGTCTGCAGCGATGCTACTGCTACTTAATAGCGCCAGCGCGAATCCAAGCTTTCTCATTATTTAGTCCTTACTTTACCTAAAATTGACGTGGGCGATGGCGCGGGTAGCCACTTATTGCCTTCAGCGATAACTTCATAGCTGGAGGCATTCTGAATATGAAACGGGAAGTTATTTTGTAGTGAACAATCCGACATCGTCAGTTTCGCATAATCACTCACTACAATACCGGCCGTGTTACTGCCATCAATCACACAGGATCTGAGGGTCACATTGGCCTCGCCTTCAATACTTAACGCCGTAAAGCGGCTGCCGGTGATCTCGATAGCTTCCAGTAGTGGCTGGCCGGATTTCACCAGAATGCCAATCCCCGCCCCCGTCATTTTTACGCCGGAGATTTGGGTGGGCTTGGTATTGTTGATAACCAGGTAAGGTTCACGGCGTGCCTGTTCACCGCTCGCACGAATCTGGATATTCTGTTTCAGCCCCCAGAAGTAAGCCTCACCATTAATTTCAATACCCGCACCGCTTTCAAACTCCAGTACCACGCCAGGTTCCACATAGAGCTCGCTATCTTCAGCAAAGACCACTGCGCCCTTTACCTGATATGGACTAAAAGTCTCGGTGAGCGACAGGATCCCGGTGTAGTTGCCCTGCAACGGGCCACTGACGAAGGTTTGTTTTCCCACTTCCTTAATATAGGTCGTCAGAGTCAGCGCTTTAGCATCACTGGTGTTACCGGCCTCATCGATGGCGACCACTTCATAGGTACTTTTACTGAACGCTTCAGAGTCGATATCCAGGTTCACAAACGAGTCACTGCTCTGCTGCAATACTTCACTACCGTTTTCGTCGGTTCGGGTTACCTTATAGGCTGCCGACATGTCGGCGTCCTGCCAGGCCAGCTTAAGGGTGGTTTCGGTCTGACTACCAACCAGATTGGTCACCGCAGGAGGCGCTACGTTATCAAAATTGACCAAACCGGTAATACTCAGCAACGTATTGGTACTGCCATCGGTATCCTGCAGGATGCCGGTAACCGGCACTCGCTGCTCGTTCCAGTCTGGCTGAATCGGGATTTCACTGATATACACCCCGGGTTCCACTTCCTTAAGCTCGGTACGCAACTGATTTCCCAGCTCCACAAAAGCCTGCAAGCCGGCCTCACCTTTCACACCCACTTCTATCACGTCGCCATAACGCAGCCATTTGCCGGCTTTATCATGTATCACCGATTCAATAAGCGGTCCGGCACTGCCTTTATAAAAACGCGGCTGCGGAAACTCAAACGCGACTTTACGGCCCAGTTCATCGGCCGCCGCTAACAGATTTTCATCATCCAGATTCATGGCGGCGATGGCGGCGTTAAGTAACAGGCCCCAGGCTGTGGTGGATACGCCGCCGGCACGTTGGGTTACCTCATGCTCGCCGGTCCAAACCACATCGCCTTTGGTATTGTATAAAGACAGTTTAATCCCAAGCCTGATTTCTGAGTAAATACCGGCAAAGAATCTTTCGAAATCAACCACTTCACCAACTAACACACCTTCAACACCCAGATAAGAAGCCATTTGCGTATGATCCAGGGGCCCTGACGGCAGCCGTTTGTCCACTTCCCCCGGGTGCATAACAGAGAAATTCCGCCCGGAGAGCTGGCTATTGATAACCTGACGAAGCAGCGGCCCGGCGACCTTCTCTTCGGTAACGTTGCTGAACGGTAAAATGGCAATACTTGATGGAATGGCCTGTTGTTCACCGCTGGTGCCCGTATTGTTTTCTACCTCACTGCTGGTTGAACGTTGGGGAGGCCCCACCAGCACCGTATCTTTGGTACTTACCGTACAACCGGCCAGTACCAGACACACCGCGCCTAACCACAGGCGCACAGACAGCTTATTCATGACTCGGGTTCTCCTTCAACAGGCGGTTGCCCCTCGGGGCCGTACAGGGATTCATCAGGCGGGAATAAGCCATTATTTTCAGGCCGTTTGCCCGGCAGTGACACAGGCTCCCCGCCCTGTAATAACCAATGTTGACGTAACTGGCGGGTAAGGCCATTTACTTCAAATAATAAATTGTTCAGCAATGCCTGGGTTTCGGGCATTTCAGCCACAGTCGGCTCCATATTGACCGCGATGGCATTGATACTTTCAATCAGCTCAGCCGACTGTTCTGCCACGCCGGCAAACGTGGCAATGTTATCATTAACGGTTTGCGAGCCTTCCTGTAAGGTGGTTTCCATCACCTGCATGGTCCGCTGCATCTGCTTGAGCACATCCGGTAACTGCTGGCTGGCAGCGGTCATACTGGAGGTCAGTGCCGCCACATTTTCCAGGCTTTTGGTTAGCGAATCCTGGTTGTCGCTGACGTTAGTGACAATCTTATCGAGATTAACCAGAATGTCTGCGACCTTCTGCGAGAGCGCCTGGACATCCCATTCCTGCATCAGGTCCTGGAATGATCGGGGCTCTTCGGCCTGCAACAATGCGCCGTTTTTAAGCTGACCCGCCGTACCGGGAATAAAGGCAATGGCAGCTCCCGAGAGGACATTGTCGATCGCCAGTGTAGAATCAATTTTTAATCGGCTGCCGCCTCGATACAATGCCTCGTATTCACGCTGCATCACCAAATCCAGCGCAACCTGCCCTTGCGGACTTAACCGGATACTGTCTATCCGGCCCACGCTGACACCGTTTATTTTAACCGGCGAGCCCACACTCAGGCCAAACGATGAAGAAAGGTTAGCGCGAAAATGTAACTGGTCGGCATGCTGCTCCTGCAAATCCTCAAATAATAACCAGCCGGCCAGTAAAACAGCCACAATCACAAACAACCCCAGCAGTGTATCCTGCGCTCGGGAAGACAGCGACTGTGAGGGGGCAAAGCTCATTGTACTTCCTCCAGTTGGTGGTTGTGGATTGCCAGTACGCGGTCGGCAAAATCAGTGCGGTCGCCGGCTGTCACGGTCATCACTACGGCATACTGATGCTGTTGCTGTTCCCTGAGCAACACATTTAGCATATTTTCACGCATTTCATGTGACATACCACTTTGCACTTCATCCAGTAAGACCAGTTTAGGTCGAAACACCATTGCCCGTAATAAGTTCATCATCCGGGTTTGCACATCATTAAGCTGATGCGGCTCCAGTGCCAGTAACTCACTCATTGCCAACGCTTCTGCCAAAGGCTCAATGTGATTGGCAATTTCTTTCTCCGACATTCTGGTATGGTACAACATCGGAAAGGCAATGTTATTGTAGTTGGTAAATATACTCAGTAAGCCACCCGCTTCAAAGGCCATACAGGTAGCTTTAAACCGGGCTTGCTCGGTCATATCTTTAAGCGATAACCCTTCAATAATAATATTGCCGGCATCCGGTTCACATAAACCTGCGGCCAGTTTTAATAAACTTGAACCACCATCCAGCACGCCGGTTTCGATACAGATAATTTCACCGCTGTTTACCCGCAAATTTAACTGTCTGAACACGACATTATCGTTATAACTAAGGTCTACGTTGTCAAACTGCAAACAGGTCATAGGTACACCAGGTACGACAAGCCTACATTCAGGACAAAAAATGCAAACAGCTGAAAGGTATTCGAATTAGAAATGGCCCGGGACACATCGGTAAATCGGTCCTGTACATTGTAACCAAAAAACAAACTGGCCAGGCCTATCAGGCAACCGCCCACCAGCGCTTTGGTCATACTCACCACCACCTCGGTAAAGGTTAGTTGCTGGAGCAAAGCGCGGATAAAGGCCATCAGCGTAATCCCTCCCTCGTGATAAAGTTCAATCACCGCATAAGAGGTAAACACGCAAATCAGATTAAAATAGAAAAACATCAACAGTAAAGACAGCGGAAAAGCAAAGAACACCGGCAACAGGAATACTAACGCCGGACTCATATTCACCGCAGATAACGCGTCAAACTGACGGTATAGTTGCATTTGCCCGACTTCGGCTGTCACCGCAGACGCTGATCTGGCAATCAGAATGATGCCGGAAATTAACGGCCCGATTTCGCGAATAACCACGATATTAAAAAACTGCGCATAATAATCGATAAACTGCATGTTGTTGGGAATGACCGAATAGGCCTTAGACATGACAAACACACCCAGCAAAATGGCAATGATGGTGTTTATAGAGGCGGCTCTGAGCCCGGAATTATACAACTGGCGCTTGAACAGCAACCAGAAAATACGTCTGCGCTGAGGCTTTAGCAACTGCGGACAGGTGTTCAAGGCCAGTCCCAGCAGGCCAATAATCCCCACCAGCACACTGCCATAACGACGGGAGCGCAAACCAATGCTACTGAGCATGAACCATATCCCGTCGCCAGGCTCTTACCAACTCGGCTTTGGCCGACTCACCCAGCTCATTCAACAACAACGCGGCCCGGGAAGCATACTCTGCGGCAGCTACCGAATCGCCCTTATTTTGCTGTATTTTTGCCAGCAGAAAATAACTGTCGGCCATATTGTGCAGGGCATTGAAACGTTCAAACAACGACAGGGCTTTTTGCAGCGCCGGCTCACTGTTTGCCGCTTTGCCTGACAAATAGCATTGCAGCGCCTGCCATTCTGTTACCTCAGAATCGTCAAGACATCGCTCCACACTGAGTTCAAACATCGCACTGTAGGATGTATCCCCCGCAGGCAGTACCGCCATGGCCCGGGCATAATCCTGACGATTCCCCGTAATAAAGTAGTGCGCCAGATGCGCCCTTGCCTGAGCCAGGTCATCGCCCTGAATAATAGCTACGTCCAGCAATGCCGCACAGTCATTGGTATCGCCTGTGGTGGCTACGCCCCGCTGACATAGCTTCCACAACGCTTTAGCCATAAGTGGCAGATTTTGGTTCTGATAGGCTTCACTGGCGATATTACGCATCGCGTACACTGCAAAGCTCTGGTCCTGGGCAAGTTGCTCATAGCGTGCAGTCAGCGACGGAGGCGGCGGTGTGCTGCCGCAACTCCACAACAGGGCTGCACCACAAAGACTAAGTAGCCGGAGTATCGCCGTGTGCATAACTTAGCCTTACCATACGAGTGAGTGTATGGAGATTATCTTCCGTGTTTACGTAGCGGTTAAGCAACGTCATGATTTCGTCCTGCGTCATTTGTTCCTGCATAAAGTGAATACTGCGGCGCAGGGGTTTTAACTCATTGGTTGAAAGTTGAATTTCGAGTAAATCAACAAAGTCATCGTAGTCGCCTTTTAAAAATAACTTGCGACTACGGCGCATAAAATTCCAGTCAGAGAACTTGCGCAGATACTTCGACATCACCGTACCTAAGGCAAATGCCATGGCCATGGCGATCAAATCAAAAAGCTTATCAAGCGTAAGCTCTTCTAACTGCTGCGCCTGTTCGCTGACCGACGCATCGGAAATAGACCTTATCACTTCAATACGACGGGCCGCCAACGCATTAAGTGGATTGATCTCCAACGCCCGACGAAAAGCCACTTCGGCTTCCACTATCTGTTTATTCTCATACAACGCATCGCCGTATAGCGACAACAACATATCGTTGCCAGGGTATTGCACGGTGGCCTTTTCCAGATACCGGATGGCTTCGTCGTACTCGCCGCTTTCAATCAGAATTTGCGCTTCAACAATGGCTACTTTAGGCGACGCCAGTGCCTGTGGCTGGTATAACAACACCAGCAGCATGCACAATAAGAGCCCCTGGTAGCGGGTAACCTTTATCATCTTGCAATAACTATCATTACTTCTGCATTACCCAGCGCTTTTTGCAGGGTTTGTTGTGATTTCAGTAAAGCCACGGCGGCATCGCTGATCACTAAATCAGAACGACGCGACTTGTAAGTACCTTCAGCAGGAATAATAAACGGCTTTACGGCAATTCGCGCATTGCGCACTGCATCGTTAACATCGAAGTCGTAGGAAACCGGGCGGCTGCTAATGCGGCCCTGGGTTAAATCATCCGCTGTCGGATAAATGATATCGCCTTTCTGGTTTCTGATCCGCGGAATGGTAGCCAGTTCAAAGTTGCCAATCTGGCTTGCATCAATCAGTACCCCGGTAAAGTTACTGTTGCTTTCGTAAAACTCAATTTGTTGTTCCAGTTGAGCAATCACCTGGGGCTGGGTTTGCGATTTCAATAAACGGGTAATTTCCTTGACCAGCTCCAGCTGGTTAGGGTTATCAATAACAAAGTGTTTTTGCGTGGTCTCTGCGGCACCTGCCGTCGGGAACAACGTCATTGACGGCCACTCAATCTGCTCAGTCCGGGCCAGCACCCATTGTACCGGTTTATCGTACCAGGTAGCGGCGGTCATGCCATTTTTAGCGACTTCGGGGGCAATCATCTGAATAAAGCGACCATCCAGTGACATCGTCATTGTCACGGTTGCCACGTCGTTCTGATAATGGTCGGCCGTCATTGCCGCCCCTTTTATCATCGCTTCGAGGCTGGTTTTCACCGTATCGCTTTGTGCCACCATCTGTTCAACCACCGTTTCAGATGACACCCGCACGCCTTTAATCATTTCGGCGAGATTACGGTAAGCATCGAGCTGGGCTGCCCGACGAGCCAGCAAACGCTGTTTAACCAGTGGCACATCATCTGGCGCGACACCATACCCATAGGCAGAAATAACCCCGGATGACCAGTTGATTGAGCCTCCCGGCTTTTGTTCAACGACCTCTTCTGCATTGGCGAAACCGGTCAGGAACACACACATCAAAGTTAAATATCGCATTGTCTTCATCGTTGCTCTCACTATCAATCGGTTAGGCATCAAACTGCTTATACTTGGCCATTCGGGTTACCACCTTCTTAAGGTAGTTTTTAGTTTCCTGCGCCGGTAGATTTTCCATCAGATAGGCATAAACAGCTTCCGGCGCCATGCCATTAATGGTCTCTACTGCGGCGGTGATACTTTTGCGGCCGGTAAAGGTTTTGGCCACGTTACCCACCCCGGTGTTGTAGCTGGCTACCGCACAATAGAAGCGCGCCTGTGGATCGGTTATTTTCCGCAAATAACGGTGAGTCAGCAGATGAAAATACGCAGACCCCAGCTTCAGGTTATTATCTTCATTAAACAGATAGTCAGCACTTACTATCTTTTTCTCGCCATGCACAAATAGGTGGGCATCGAGCCCAGCGGTTTTTGGTACAAGCTGCATTAAACCAAATGCGGGAACCGGTGATACCGCTCTCGGGTTATAGCTCGACTCAGTTTCAATTATCGCCATGATCACAGAGACCGGCACATCATACTGCTCAGCGTAGCCTTTAATATCGTCGAAATACTGCTTAACCAGTTTTTCCTGATAACCGTTAACGAATTCAATTTTCAGTTGTAAGCGGGTTTGCCCGCCTTCTTCCACAACACTGAGCACCGGCATAGGCGCAGGCACAGGAAAGGGCTTAGCCTGTTCGGCAGGCTGCGTGGTTGCCGCTACCTCAGCTTCCGCTTCAGGTGGCTCCGGTATAGCAGGCTGCTCGACTGTAACGGGTGGTTTTTGTACAGGTACAGCGACGAGTTGCGGTGTTTGTGCCGGCTCTTCATTAACTTTAGGCTGCGGCCGGGGCTGTCCTGCATCCGCTTTGGTAAGTTGTTGCTTTTGAGCAACTTTACTTACTACCGCGCTGATATCCACCGATTCAGATTCAATTTCAAGTTGAGCCGCAGCAGAAAAGTCCTGCTGCAGGGCGTCCGCCAGGCCTTCGAGCTGGCCGCCAATGGTGTCGGGCAGCACACTGGCCAGAGACGAATCGGTAGATGATGTAATCTCTATCGGCTCTTCGGTGACCTCTGCCACCTCTTTAGTGACTTCCTGGAGCAGTACATCCTGCTCATCCAACTCGGCCGGTGTGGCGGTGGCAATGGAGGATGACATTTCCATCAGTTCAGCCACCCGTTGCTGCAGATCTTCACCTGGCTCTACCAGGGTTTCTATGATCAACTCGCCCGACTCAAAGTCGGCGATGGCCCGGCTGCTCATGGTTTTGTTATAGGTCACCCAGCGATGTCTTTCGGGTAGTGCGCCATCGGGCCACTTCACTTCAATCCGCTTGGTCAGGCCGCGAAAAGCGCGGTCGATTGCTTCATCTACCGCCTGGTAGATGTCGTCGATCCGTTTGGTTTGGTTGTCAAATTCAGCATCCATCCGGGCGCTGATTTCATCGAAATCATCCACCGACTGCGCTGCTGCAATCGGAGTTAAGGCCAGCGATACCGCCAGAAAACTAATACTGAGTACTGGCCGCATTACTGATCGCCTCTAAACTTTCCCGTTCTTTGCAAATCTCAGCTTCGTTGGTTAAACAAACTCCCAGCACCACTTCGGCAATCCAGGTGCCTTCCTGTTCGTAAACCTTTTCGTCTACCACTACCGTACCCTGCAACCAGGTTTTTACCCGTGTAGCAATGATGTCACTTTTGACTTCGTATTCTTCTACGGTAGAACCTGCGCGTAGCTCAATACCTTTAACCTGTTCTGACAACTGTCGTTGCGCATCAAGTTGTGCGGCGCGTTTAGCCAGCATCCGGGCCTGGGCATTGGTTTTCGCCATGGCCGGATCCACGGTTCCGAACCCTTGCGCGGTAACAACACCGGTTAAATCTTCCGCCTGGGCACTACCGATAAACCCGGCAACCAGCAGTACTAGTAGTTTTAACTTCATGGTTTGATTCCTTTTTGCTTAAGCACCTCGTTGTAGACATGATTGACCAGGTCAATCTCTACGCCTTCCCGCACTGAGTCCATAAGCTGATCAACCACTTCCACTTTAAACGCACCGGAAAGCAGAAACTGACGCACGCTCAATAGTTCACGCTTACAGGCTATCGGGGCATGAGCAATGGCAGAATTCACATCGTTCACTTTTAAATATAGCGTGCCTTTGGCTAATACACACTCACGATACTTGTCGCGTAGTCCTTCCAGTTCTTTTGACTCGCTGACCTTCTTGATAGCGGAATACTCGTTGGCCACTGCTACATTGAGACCGGAAAACACTGTTATTGCCGAGCACAGCAATATCAGCCTGGATAATTTGATCATTTTTAGTTCCCTTCTGCACGCGGTGCAGTGGTGATTTCAGCAGAAGCAGAGACACTTCCCTCTAACTCGTCTTTGTCGACCGCCGTTACCCGATAGCAGTAACTGCGGTTGCCGGAAACATCCGTATCGACATAATTTGCCGTACTAACGGCCGCCAGCTTTCTTACATTACTACAACTTGAGCCACGGTATACCTGATAGAAGTCAATGTCGGTTTCAGCAGACGCTTGCCACTGCAACACTACATTAGGGGTCGACTCAAGGGCGGTTAGCCCTTCAACCCGGGCCGGTACAGGCTTGGTGGTTGCCTCAGCCACTGCCGAGGCAATGCCGTTGGCATCATATAGATTATACGCCAGTATTTTATAGCGATAGGTTTGACCATCATCCAGTTTGCTGAAAAAGCTGCCTTCATCAACATAACGGCTTGCGGTACGACTACTCAGTGTTTCCAGTAAATCAAATTTACCTTTCTCTTCACGGTAGACTTTGTAGCCCTTGATGTCGTCGTCATTGGCCGGCTGCCAGGACAGTGTCACTCGTTTTACCTGATTACTTGTGGCAACAAAATTCTCAGGCGCTGCCGGTACCGCCTTGGTAGTGGCCGTCACGATATTCGACTTTTGCGTTTCCTTATCTCCGTCAACAGCACTAATGGTATATTCATAGCTCACCCCATCAGCGAGGTTGCGGCGGTCGTTATCAGAATAGCGGGTAATGCTTGGCGTAGTAATGGCGGTAACCAGCTCCCACCGGGTAACTCCCTGAACCCGTCGGTACAACTTGTAGCCATCAATATTCTTATGCGCCGACCAACTTAAATCGGTCCGTCTTAACATGCCCTGACCTGCAACGCTAAGGGTGATTTCATCCGGACTGAGAATACTGGCAAAGGCGGAGGGATCGCTGCGTAAACCGTCTTTATCCTCTGCCACAACATAATAAGAGGTCTGGGCATAAGGTTTAACGTTGGCATCAGTAAATACGGATTCGCTGGCGGGTACCGTTGCGATTTCCTGCCAGCTTTCATTATTCCAACGACGGAATAACCGGTACTGCTTAATATCCACCTCATTGGACGGCGTCCAGCTAACACGGAGGCTATTATTCTCTACTGCCAGCGTCGGGCTGGATGCCTCATCGGGACGAGGCTTGGTTTGTACGCTTTTCGTCTCGGAAACAAAGCCAACGCCTTTAAACTGATTTAATGCCACCACCAGGTAATGATAAGTGGTGCCATCTTTTAGCGGCTTGCCGTTGTCTACCCCGTCAACAAACTGCGTTTTGCTGGCGCCGGTTATATCGATTAATTCATCGAGCAGGGTATCCTGACTCAATTCGCCTTCGGTTCGATAAATCCGATAACCCATCACGTCATCATCACTTACCGCCTGCCAGTATAAGTGGGCTGATTTCACTCCGCCAGACACACTGAACTCTGACGGCGCTGCCAGTTTTTTGGTTTCCTTACGGGTGATATTGGAAGGAGCAGAAGCAGATAGCTGATCGAACAGGCGAACCTGGTACTCATAAATCAAACCATCATCCAGGCCCTGTTTATCCAAATACATACCGTTGTGGCCCGGGTTAATTTCACCCACCGTTTGCCAGGCATCGGTGCCTGCACCACGTCGTTCAATTCTGACACTGTATTCCGACGCGGCCGGTTGCCACTGTAAAGTGACTTCCCGGGTTTTCAACTCGTTAGCCGCATTGAGCACAATAATGGGTGCGCTGGTTACCATCACCGGCGGTGACTTGGCGCTTTCCTTTCCGCTAACGGTAACGGTCGCTACAGCAAACTCGTAACTCTTATCAGCTTCCATCAGATTGATGGCCGATACTGAATAGTTAATTTTACCGCTATCTTCAACTTTAACGGCCGGTGCCCAGACTCCGCCTACTTCACGGTAGTACACCTGATAAGCGGCGGTTTTTTCCCGGTTGGCAATAGACGGCACAAAGTCCAGTTTAACCCCATTGACATAAACCTGATGCTGCAGGATAGACGGCGCAGACACATCCGCACTGGCCTGGGCTTTCGAAATACTTGCTTCACTTACCAGCCCACCGTCCAGCTCATCACCGGTTTCCAGAATAATATCCAGCCGGTAATAAAAGGTACCACTTTGAGGGATTTTGGTATCGACGTAGCGCGTTTCCGTAGTGCTCTCAACAAATTCGAACGGCCCGGCCTGTGACTCACCGCGGTACAGGTTATAGTAAAACACCGCACCGATATCGGCCGTTTGCCAGTTCAGTACTACCTGTTCGCCCTTCGCCTCACTGCTAAATTTTGTCAGTGCGGCACTGGCCTGTGCAATATCCGGCTGCACCGACAGTGCGCGGCGGATCCGTCGTTCCAGTGATTCCACAATTTCAGGCGCCCGGGTGACTAATTCTCCCTGGGTTTGGAAACTTTCCTGCCATATAGCCGCCTCACGACTGTTAGACACATCAATGAGTTTAAAATCCACAATAATGGTGGCGCGCTTAATGT
>OJDQ01000526.1_pt1 | contig 15957 bp, 14 predicted proteins | sample 1592851 | NCBI WGS metagenome assembly OJDQ01 (sample SAMN05416774, study PRJEB24817) | seawater metagenome | isolation source: Sea water | place: Canada:Atlantic | collected 2013-07 | reverse complement strand
GCCTGTGCCCATAAAATATTGGCCAAAACCATGTCGTATACGCCCAGTAATAATATTTTGCTGGCTGGACCCCATTGGGCGAAGGTGAGTAAAACGAATATCCGGCTCATCCCAGCTCATCGCAATCCAACCTAATTGCCGACACCGGTGACCATCAATACCATCCCACATCACCTGCCTTACAAAACCACCAATTTCTTCAAAACACTCACGGCGGTAAAATTTAGAAGCACCAATGGCGTTCTCATCTCCACATCCCTCACTAACAAACGCCCCAGTTATCTTATCAATATAATAAGGCTTACCACTGCAGTTACCTAAACGAGGGTTCTCGTTCATTTTTGCGATCAATGTCTCAAAGTAACGAACTGGCATAATTAAATCTAAATCGAGCTTACATAAAAAATCATACTGCTTAAGGTCAACAGTTTCCAAGCCTTCATAAAAAGCCTCTATTACGCCAGGGCCAACACTGCGATGACCTCTGTTCTCACGACTAACAATACGAATAAAAGAATGTTTTTGTGCATACTCAGCTAAAATGTTAGCGGTATCATCAGTGGAGCCATCATCCACAATCACCCACAGTGCAGGCAATACACTCTGCTTCACCACACTATCAAGCGTGTTTCTCATAAAATTTGCTTCATTACGACATGGGGAAATAATTACATAACTAGCCAACACGCAATACTCCTTGTTGTTTTAAATTTATTCATCACAATTCATTTCCACCTCAATTAGTAATTTTTTTTGCCAACGCAATCCAATACTTTTCATAGTAGAAAGTGGACGCATGGGCTAGCACAAAAAGAATAAGAAACAACAAAGGCCGTTTTGCATATTTCTCAATCAACTCGCCACTGCCGAGCCACGTATGCGCTAGTAATGGGTGAATAACATACAGGGCATACGATACACTCGCCAAATAAACCAATACGTTTAAGTTTAAAAATCGCGTTAATTTTGACGTTGACTCATAGAGAGTCGACGCAACCAATGTCGCTGCAAAGTATGGCCTAAAATAATTCATAAACCCACTATCTGGATGACAGGATAGTACAAATAACACCATCATATAATAAGGGTTTACCCATTTGAAAAAGGCTATTAACTCATTACCTGCTTTATTATTATAGGCCACTGCAACAATAACACCTGCCAATATCTCATCTATTCGATAATAAGTATTAATTGCAATAAACACACCTGAATGCACTCTATAAAGTGTAAAAAACAAACATAAAGCCATTGCTAAATAAAACGCCCGCTCTTTAAACATGAAAAAGAGTATCGCTATAGCAACATAAAACTGCATTTCTAGACACAGGCTCCAAAAGTGTGATGAACCTTCAACAAAATCCATGGGCGGCCAATTTGCATAAAAAAAACAAATGTGCTGGCACCTGACTAAAGTTTGCATCAAGAATGGGCAGAGCAACAATCAAATATAGCCAAGCCAACGGAATTATTCTAAAAAAACGTCGAATAATAAAATCATATAAGTTAGGCCGGTGTATCAAAAAATTTGTGATTAAAAAACCGGATAAGGTGAAAAATATAGCCATCCCCATCGGACCGAATGTTTCATTTAATCGCCATGCCTTTGGCCCTAATGGTAGCAAATGTGTTGCCAATACAAATAAAATACTCAACCCACGCCATCCATCAAGCACATGAAAATAATGTGCCGTTGTCGTTTCTCTAACAGAAACTAATTGATAAAAAATCCTTTTAAGCTTTTCTACTTTGAACAACAAGGCGTGTTGGTAGTCCATTTAGAGTCGCCCATCAACCCCATCCGAAGAAAACAAATACTTAATATCGTATACAACATGATTGTCTTTGCCTAACGCTTTTACACCCTCAATGCCCAGTTCTTTGAATTGATCATGTGAGACTGCAATAATCATTGCATCATACTGCCCAGCGGCTGGCTGATCTATTAAATTCAAATTATAAACAGCCTGTGCCTCTTGCTTATCCACCCAGGGATCAAATACATCAACCTTTGCGTTATAGGTATTGGTTAGCTCATCAATCATTTCCACAACACGGGTATTTCTTAAATCAGGGCAATTTTCTTTAAACGTTAAGCCTAGCATTAAAATTTTTGCATCAACGATATTCAATTTCTTGCTAGCCATCAACTTAACCACCTCGCTAACCACAAAGTGCCCCATATTGTCGTTAATACGACGGCCTGCAGAAACAAGCTGAGGGTGATAACCCAATGTTTCAGCTTTATGTACAAGATAGTATGGGTCAACACCAATACAGTGCCCCCCCACTAACCCCGGCCTAAAGGGTAAAAAATTCCATTTAGTACCCGCTGCTTCAAGTACTTCTTCTGTATCAATGCCTACGCGATTAAAAATTAATGCCAGCTCATTAACCAAGGCAATATTAATATCACGCTGGGTGTTTTCAATCACTTTTGCGGCTTCGGCTACTTTAATACTACTTGCCTTATGTGTGCCGGCGGTAATAATGGATTGGTATAACTCATCCACCATTGTGGCAATAGCTGGCGTTGAACCGGATGTTACTTTAAGTATATTAGTTAAGCGGCGTGTTTTATCACCCGGGTTAATCCGTTCTGGGCTATAGCCACAGTAAAAATCAACATTGAAGCGTAAGCCCGATAACTGCTCAAGAATAGGGACACAAACCTCTTCAGTGGCACCAGGGTATACCGTTGACTCATAAATAACCACATCGCCTTTCTTTAAATACTCAGCAAGCAGCTTAGTCGCTGAGATAATAGGCGTAAGGTCTGGAGTTTTACTTGTATTTATGGGGGTTGGCACTGTCACAATGTAAATATTACAATCAGCCAAAGAGGAAGTAGATGCTGTGCAACTTAAATGAGTCGCTGATGCTAGCTCATCTGACGTTGTTTCCAGCGTTGAGTCGACACCCGCATTAAGTTCCGCTATACGTGTTTCGTTAATATCATAACCTACCGTAGGGAACTGCTTGCCAAACTCTACCGCTAAAGGCAAACCAACGTAGCCCAAACCAATTACCGCAATTTTAAATTCCATTTAACTTTAAACCTTCTTTTTTATTTGAGTATTCTAGCCGGGTTGCCGCACGCTGTTTTTTTATCGGGGACATCCATAAGTACTACTGACATAGCTCCTATTTTGCACGAATCCCCCAAAGTGACCTCACCAAGCACTTGAGCATAAGCACCTAATTCAACATTATCACATAACACCGGAGCCACCTCATCGTTATATCTATTGCCAAGAGTCACTCCCTGACGAAGGGTGCAGTTTTTACCTATGACGGCATTTTTATGAATAAAAATATTGCCAAAATGGTGAATTCTAAGCCCACCCCCTACTTTTACCGTTTTTGGTAAGCTGATACCCGTTAAAATTTCAATAATATGAAAGATAAACCAATAAATTTTAAGTGATATTTTCTTCCAAATACCTTCACTCATATTATCCACATGCAAGCCATGCCGGTACCAAGCAATTGCGATAATAGACACTTCCTTCAACCAGGGTCTTGAAGGATAACGAGCAAGGTCAGACTGCCAGTCTTGCTTAATTTCTTTTTTTATATCTGCTTGCTGCTGAGACATGGTTTACTTTACTTATATTGAATAACTTTATTTTTTGAGCTTATTTTATTTAAAAAATAAGTCAGGATACCTTGCGATTCTGGAAACTTTGAGAGCATACAAAAAAAAGCATAAATAAACCGATCTTTGCGCGATAGCTTCCCAGTGCTAGCTTTCTTAAAAATTCGGTAAATTTGCACAGGGTAAAGTAAAAATAATAGTAAGCCTGCACTACTATTCGTTGTTAACACTAATAGCACAATAAAAAATGGTAGCCCCGCCCAAAATAAGGCGCTTTTATACTGCTTTGACCAACCACCCCAATCCAGACCATTCATATAACCAAAACCAACCTTTACGCAACGAGTCCACCATTGTGTAAACTGAGTCATTGCCGAGTCATGTGTACCCATTTCTGCATCCAAGCTAAGCACTTTCCAGCCTGTATTACGTATCCTTAAACACAGTTCTGGCTCCTCACCTGCAATTAATAACGCGTTAAAGCCCCCCATGCTTTCAAATACAGTACGCCGATAGGTTGCTATCCCTCCACATGCATCAACAAAACCCGCAGGCTTGTACCAACCCATATCACATAGTTTCATATATACCGAGGTATTGCGGTGTTTTTCCCTTAAACGCCCAAAAACAACGGCAACAGTCTCTTGCTTATCGAGAACATCGATAGCATCAAGAAGCCAGTTCTTATCCAGCTCACAATCACCGTCAATAAAATGCACAAATTCTAACTCTGCGTTCAACTCTAATAAGTGCTTAAACCCCTCATTGCGTGCACGTGCTGCCGAAAATGGCAAACGCTTATCTAACTCAACAACCTCAATACCGTGCTCTTTGGCAATAGCCACACTATCGTCACTGGAGTCAGAGTCAACATAAACCTTTTCGCAACCCCACATATCCATCGATTGAAAGCATAAAGGTAATCGCTTCGCTTCATTTCTTCCAATAATAACAATGCCAATTTTTTCAGTTATATTCTTACTCATCATATTCCTGTAAAAACACCTTATTTCTTAACGGGTAATAACGTAAAGCCACGAAAAAAAACACTATTTAATAAAAAGTCTGTGAATAAACCAGGCGGATAATTATCTTCTTTACGCTGCACTATATTCCTTAACTTCCATGTAGCAAACCCCACCAACCAGCACATATCAGCCATAGCAGCATACAGCGCTCCAAAGTTTTTTAAAAAATAACGCCGCCTTGACTCAAACCAATAAGATGGCATTCTTTTTTGCATTTTTTTATGACTGATGCCGGTACTTTGCCCGACTAAGTGCATCACTCGACTGCTCGGCACATACCAACATTCCCAGCCCTTTTTAGCCGCCTGCAAACAAAAGTCTGTCTCTTCAAAATACATAAAATAGGTATCATCTAAAAGCCCCACCTGCTCAAAAACTTCTCGACGAACCATCATGCTCGCACCTGATACCCAATCGGTTTTTACAGGCTCGTTAGGTATTGTTTGCTCATTCACCCATCGTCTTAATAGTTTAGTTAATAAGCCTAAGCTAAAGCCTTTATTCATTTCGCTTTGCCACGTGTGGAACTTAAAAGCAGATGGTAACGCCTGACCGTTTTTATCTTCTATTTGGCTACCAGCAATACCAACAGCGGGGTTATTCTGCATAAACTTCACCAGTTGGCTAACAGCACCCTTACGCACAACGGTATCGGGATTCAGCAAATAGATATACTCTGGCTTTTGATCAGCCTTTAAAAACTCTCGAATAGCCACATTGTTGCCGTACGCAAAACCACCATTACGACCCGATGCTTTAATACTAGCCCAGCCAGACCATTCTTCAGACAATATCGCAGCTGATATTTTTTCGTACGACCCGTCCTGCGAGTCGTTATCAATCACTATTACTTTAACGCCAGTCCCGTCTAGCGAGCGCAAGCAATCTATGGTGAGATCCATCGTTTTATAGTTAACAATACAAACGCCTACCTGCATAGTCTTTTCACCCGTCATACCAACCAAAATACCCTCTCAAGTGTAGACTAAAAATTCAGATATCACGCGAGGCTTTTGAAACATAAATAAATGAACTTGAAAGACCAAACAGCAGCCAATAATAATAAGGAATATAATCTACCGAGCTCACTGTATAAATAATGAGCGCTGTTGCCGATAAAATTGAAAACAATGCACGCCCTAAACGAAACAATTGCTCATCTTCTTTATACAGGCGTTTATTTAACACAAAAATATTCTTTAATAGCGATATAAAAATAGCAATAAATAAAACTAGCCCTACCCAGCCATATTGCAAAACAACCTGTAAGTAGGAATTAACCACATCTACTATTCCCTCTCCTTGTATCATGCTCTGCATCTCTGGCGTATTAATAAACGTGGTAGAACCAAACCAAGGGTTTCTTTGTACCACAATGCTCGCCATATCAAACAATCGCGCCCTATAATCCACCGTTTCGGCACGAATGGTTCCAACAAAGGGAAGTAAATCTATAAATTTTTGCCCAAAAGGTGTTATTAAGAAAATGGGTAGCGTAATAATAAGCCCCCCTATTAATTTAGAGTACTGTGCTATTTTTTGCCGTCCGGTCCAAATAAACACAAAAAGCAAAAACGCCAACCCCACCCATGGCCCTCTAGAAACCGTACAAACCAAGCCAGTTATTAAAGCAATAAACGGTAACTTCCTTAAGCTTTTATCCTTAACAAAAGCCGATATATACAGATAAACGCCAAACCCAACTGTCAAAATAAAACCGAGCATTATAGGTGTCATAAATGTAACCGCTGCCCGAAGCATCCCTCCGCGCACCTCACCGGTAGTCACTCTTGAAACTGACATTAAGTGCTGTACTAAGTGGTTATAAATATGCCAATGCTTCACAGTTTCAAATACCGCTAAACAAGCCAAAAGACCTGTTGAAATAAGTAAAACTGTTAAACACTTATTTAAGTTTTCCACATTGGTAATTGAACGGCTAATAACATAATACGGTAAAAATAGATCTACAAAATGCAAAAATAAAAACCGCACTCCATTTGAAAAAGTTTCATCTCGAAAATCGAGCAAGGAAATAACCACAATAAATAACACCACAAACTTATCAGCCGGTTGGCTAAATAAGCGTTGCTGTTTACCAGCACCTTGCATTAAAGCAAAAAATGCCGGCAATAAAATAACAAGGGCTAAAGCACGTGCATAATTTAAGGCAAATAGGTAGTTTATTACGCCAAAACCAGACAAAATAATCTGCATCATTGGTAAGGAGCCTAATAAAAGAATGTATATAAACACTTTAGACTCAGGTTTTTTGGGTAACCATAGAAAACTCGCCAGAATAAAAGCAGCATAATAAAGCCAAATATTAGGCGATAAAAAAGCTAATGCCTGATTGGCCAACCATACATTCCGCCACGTCACTAACTCCTTTTTTGATATTGTTTCAATCTTCAACAGGCTAACAAACCAGAAAAGAAAGGAGCCAATAAGTAAAATGAAAATGAGGCTTTTTATGGTAATAGACATTTACTATCTCGCTGTATAACGAATTGGTGAATTAACGCTCATCTTCCCTCGGTTAGCATAAATTTTCATTCATCATGGTTATAAATTTCGATGTTATTGTGTTTTCTAACAAAGCTACTAAAAACAAGAACTGTTACATATATTGACAACCATCAAAGTTGATTACTTAGATAAGCCTCTGACAGTGGTCTCATATGCTGTACTCATAGGTTTTTTTTATCGTTAGAGCTGCTTGATCAACGTCATACATTGCACCTAACTTAATTCTAGCCGCTCGCCCATACTTTTCCACTATATGCCGGTTTGCATACATATCTTGTATGGCATTAGATAAGCCCTCTTGAATATCGGCATTTGCTTTGTCTAAATGATTTTTCAATGTATCACCTATTGTGTTTAGACCTACAAAGCGCCTATCGTCGCGTTTATCAATTGAAATTAATCGACCTGTTTTTTCATTATCAATTAACTCAGGTAAAGCAAAAATATCAGTGGTAATAGTGGGTACTCCCAATAAACCTGCTTCAATTGGAACCCAGCCAAGGCTTTCGTCGAATGTTGGGAACAAGAGCACATCACTCGCTTTCATTTCCTCAAAAACAGCATTAATTGGAACACGCCCCTTATATTCAACCCAGTTAGCACTTCTCAACAAACTTTCTAATTTTGCAATATCTGGAAGATGTTCACCGTACACATAGCATGCTTCACTAAAGCCCCCAATAAATGTAAGCTTGATATCTAGCCCCTGCCGAATCAACGCTTCACAAGCATAAAATAACGGCACAATCCCTTTTCTAACTGCATCGGTGCCAACAAATAATAAATTTAAGGGGCCAGTTGTAGAGTAGGTTTCTTTGGGAGATATTGGTAGTGAAACGCCTCCCCGAAAAACATCAATCTTATTGATAATTTTATCGTCATCAGGTTCTGTAAGACTGAGTGTAAGACGGTTTTTTGCTGCTTCTGATAATGCTAAAATTTTTCGACAGCGATTTGAGCGTAATATTTTCTTTCCAAAATTAAGCTGCCATGGTTTAACGTTACCCAAATACCGAGGCAACTCACATTCGTAGGATACAATAAAGGGCTTTCTACAAAGGGGCAAAGAGTTCCATGTATGCAGTAAATCCACACCAACATCCATTACCAGCGGCGTTTCTCTATAAAAATTAGTTTGAGCTTTTAATAATTTATATAAGGGCAGTGTATATAAACGTTTAAAATCAAAATCATCATGGCTTAAAGCGTAACTCACACGTTCATACCCATAGCCTGGGTTAATTATGCCAACTGTAAAAAGGGATAAATTGTTAAGGTTTTTTTGGTTATTAACTTCTGTTGTTTGCTTGATGTTCATATCACTTTTATTCGGTGTCTTAATCCATAAAGTGGCTCTTCCACAACTTTAAATGATATGTAGGATAATAAGATAGTCACTAACATAATCAGCAAAAATGAAACATTTGATGCCAGAAGATGACTATATTTAGAAAAAGCAGCAATAACAATATAGTGCCCTAAATACATACTAAAACTGATCTTCCCTATAAAACACAGTAATCGACTAGATAAAAACTTATTTAATAAGCCGCTGGTATTGATAGCAATAAAAATCAATAACGAGGACAGCACCCCAAATAACATAAATTGATGGTGGAAATATCCAATAGAAATATCTCTACCCATAAGAAACCCATAAAATTTTGGTACTAAGATAATAAAGAAAAAAAGTATAATTAAACCGAGCCCCCCTAGATATTTCTCGTAGTTATCTGAATTTAGTAGTGGCTTCAACTTTTCAAAATGCCCTTGTAAATAGGCTAAAAAAGACCCCATGTAGAATATTGCCAAAAATGGCATTAAGTTTGACTTAAACTCGGCTTCAACATTTATAGCATATAGCACTAAGAACGCTAACGAAAAAAAACTGATCATAATTTTTTATCGTGATACTTCAGCATAAGGAGTGACACTAAAGGGATCAAAAAATAATACTGGAATTCGACAGTTATTGCCCAAAAAACGCCTACCCCATCTAACAACAAAAGATTTTTCACTATATCCTGCACATTAAACACCCATATTGTATGACCGTAGCGATGAAAAAGGTAATACACCATTAATGTCATAATAAAGAGGGGATATATACGCAACAACCTTTTGAAAAAATAGGAGGTCACATGAGGCAGAAAATCTAATTCTCTTGCTTGTTCAATAAATTGCCTAGTTAAAAGGTACGCACTTAAAACAAAAAATATAAAAACACCATAACGACCTGACCCACTAAAATCAAAACCATCAAAAAGCATAAAACCCGCCTTATTGACATGTGAGAATAAAACAAATAATACAGCTAAACCTCTAAGACCGGTCAGTGCCTTTACTTCACCAGGCATAATCGTCTTCAATTAACGCATACAGTTCTTGATTGTATGGTTGAAAGTAAGTCTCTAATTCCTTTCGAGTCTTTATTGATAATTCATTATTTAGTCCTACAAACATATTTTTAAATTCTTCTGGGTACCATTCATCAAGTTCCAAGAATTCACACACTTTTTTGAACTCCTCTTTGGTATTACTAAAGAAACGTTCTGCTGAAAGTACTAACAGATTTTCACGTTTAAAATGTAGCAACCAATTTTCAATCTGGTGACTATAGTGGCCTCTTAACAAATATGAATGATGATTCCATTCATACCCATAAAAATTTTTATCAGTCGACATTTTATACAGATCACCTTTTATTCTTTCACCTTCTGCCGCTATGGCGTCCTCAAAATTCAGGCTTTCCCACCCCTGGCGAACCCCCATTCCCCAAGCCGAAAATGCTCTCTCAATCGGGTTTCTTAGTAGAACAATAGCTTTAACCTCTGGCAAAACTTCACTAATCCTTTCTGCTGAGTATGGGTGAAAGATATATTCAGGCGTTGCTTCACCCACTAGTAAATCTGCAATATTATCAGGCTGTTTTCTGAAAAATCGCTTATAAAATGGCACACCGTAATCATAATAATAATCAAAAAAATGGAGCTCCTTTTTTTCAGGGCTCCAAACAGAGGGGTGGTTAGCTAAATAATGGTGTAATGAGCTGGTTCCACACTTTTGGCCACCAACTATTAAGAAGTCGGGTAACTTTACTTCTTCATTAAGTAGCCCGTAAACGCTCTTCCTTAGTCCACGATATAACGGCCTAACGCTTTCTCGAAGCGACCTATCTTGGCTAATTTTATTTTCATCACTTTCTTGCCCACCGAATACATCAAACTGCTTGCTGATAAGGTCACCCATCTTATTACTTCACTCCCTTGAAATAAAACATTGAATAAAAATCACCCAACATCCTTTTAGTATTCTCTAATGTATATTCAGACGCTTTTTCATAACCACTTTGCCTAATTCCTTCCTTAAACCTTTTATTTTTCTCAAGCATTCGAAGCCGTTTGACCACATCAGCACAATCACCATCTGGAGAAACTAACGAGGTAACATTATCAATCATATATTCATCGCCGCCACCCCCGCTAAAACCAATGACAACACAACCACATTTCATGGCTTCAAGTTGTGGCAGCGGTAAGCCTTCAGGATAGCCTGTAGCAAGAAAAACGTCAGCCTGCTGATACTCATTAATAAGTTCAGCTTCTGTTAAACCATCAACAATATGAAAGTTAAAATTAAGCCCACTTGATGCAGAAATAATATCTTGTATATGTTCTGGGTGCTTTCTTGATAAGACTAACACCCGACCTTCTATTCTCATGTCCGGTAACGGAAAAAATTTGCTTTGATCGATGCCGTTGGTTATCGCTACAGAGTCTAAATTCATTTTAACTTTAAGCATTTTACATAAATGCTCGCTACAGTTTATTACATAATCATACCCTAACTCTAAATAGTTCTTGCCAACATCAACCTTGTCCAATTTATTCTCGTAATAACGCCAACTCTGGCTTTGATTAAAAAGAATTTTGATACAATTTTTAAAATTCAACCCTAGGTAGGGAAGAAACTCAGGGGAAACAACAATATCCTTAGAAGACAATTCATAGCTAACATCTTTAATATATTTAAGCTCTATATCATAACCAAAAAAATTACCCACATAATCCCCCATAATTAATGGGTAAGCCTCATAGCCTAGCTCTTGCAACATCATGCAATGTTGGTACATCACCTTAATACCCCCTACAGGCTTATGCTTACGAAACACCTTGTTTTTGATATAAGCTATTCCGCGCCCTGACAATACAGACTTAAGCCAGTCTTTTAACTTAAATTCTTTTTTGTGCAAGTCTGGAATGAGGTAATAAATAGTAGCCATCGTAAAAAATCTCTCTTAAGTAAAAATTTATATCTAATTATTTCAAATTAATCGTGCCACTAAGGGTTGTATTGACACCCTATCACTTAACAATTAATGCCGCTAAATTACGCCAACTCGTTAGACTAAAAGGTTTTTTTATACACACTTTACCCCCTTTGCTAATTGCTTTTATTTTTTGCCCTTCACGGTGTAAGCGCCAAGCTTCCGATGTAAGCATCCCACTTATTTGTTGGGCACTCTTACTGGGCAAACCCTCAAAACTAGGGGTATTCGGTGGTGTTCCGCGTTGTAAGTCATCCACCCCATTTGACAGCCGCTGTTGTTGAAACAGTCTCGCTGTTTCCTCAAAAAAGACTCGTTTATTAGATGCTTGTGTATGTGTAATCGAATTATCATGCAATCTATAAAAATAGGTATTTTTGGCTACATACCTAACTTCTCGGCTTTCCCCTAGTCGTAATTGAAGGTCAATATCTTGTGAGGTAACAAAAAAATCTCTACACCCTTTAGCTTCAATCAATACTTCACGTTTTGTTAAATAGGTACAAAAGCTTGTTCTTGTTTTTCCTGTTAGCAATTCATTAGAAATGCTTTCTGTAGCTTGACCGCAATTCAGTTTTGAAATAACAGTGCCTTTAGGTTCCATTGTTGAATAGGTTCCACATACCGCGTCGCACTCTTGATGCTCTTCTAAATATTTAACCTGCCAAGACAATCTATCGTTGGGATACAAATCATCGGCATCACAATTTGCAATATATGTCCCTTCTGCAATTGCTAGGGCCGTATTAAACGCGCCAGCGGCACCCGTTTTAGGGCCAGTTATTACTTTAACTCGATCATCGTGAAAAGAATCAGCTACTTCTCTACTGCCATCTATTGAGCCATCATCAACAACAATAAGCTCAAAGTTTTTAAAGTCTTGCTGTAAAACTGAGCTTATCGCTTCATAAACATAAGGTTCAGCATTTTTCATTGGCATAATAACCGATACAACAACATTGTTTTTCATTTAGCATCTACCTTATAAAAAAGTAACTATAGTCCAAAGAAAGTCATTGCGTAATGTCCTAGGCCATATACTAAGAAAAAAACCGGCCAGGCTTTAAACTCATCTAGCCAGCTCAATAATTTATATTGGTGCATTTTATAAAAAATAAGTGGAATCTCAATCACCGAGTGAAGTGCAATAGCAATCACTGCGCCATATAGTCCATAAAAATGAAATGCAAGCGGAACCGTTATAAAAAGGAAAACTGCTGTTACTCCAGTTAAAAACATAATAGATTTTGAGTCACCTAAGGCCATAAAACACACACCCGCCATCGTTGTTCCCAAAAAAATAGTTGAGAGTGATAAAACCTCCAGCATCCACCCAGCTTCTTGATACCTCTCGTCATAAAGAAAGTCGATCACTAGGTGTCCACTACTAACTAGTCCTCCAACAACAACCATAACCACTATGTCTAATGGCATTCTCATTTTATAGTAAACGCGTTTCAGATCTTGTGGTCTATTTCTTACGACATCACTGAGTGCTGAGTACAAAACGGAAGACATTACTTTTCTCACCATTTTGTTAAAGGACATCGCCAGAAAAAATGCAATCGTATAAACCCCTAGCTCATGAGGTGTTATTAATGCACCAAGTATTAGCCTATCCCCTTGGGCCATTAAAAAAGTAAAAATAGACGCACCAAACACCCATTTCCCAAAATGAAAAATCTCTTGCAGTGCTTGTTTATTCCAGCCCCATCTACTTTTTTCACCAAGTGAAGAATGATGGGATAAGTACAGCTTAATGAGTGCTGAAACAATTGTTCCAGTGACTAATGCCCAAATATCGCGATGGTAATAAGCTATACCAATCATCAACAACAACCCTATCACCTGGCTTAATAATTCGATAATAACAACTTGGTTAAATTGTAGATTTCTATTAAGCAGGGCTAGGTTAATGGAATTAAAACCAGAAATTAACCCCGTTACCGACATGGCGGCCAAAATAAAAGGCAGCTGAGGGTCCGCATAGACTGTATTATCAGGTAATAAATTATTAACACCGAGATAATATAAAAATGCACTTAACGCTAAAATAAATAAAAATATTATTAAGCCACGCAAAATTTGAACAGCCCAAGCTGTATTTATATAACTTTTTTCGCTGGCATTTTTACTTTGGATTACATTCTGATTAATTCCTAAATCAGAAAACATGGCTATTCCGTTTAAAACAACCGTTACTACAGCCATTAGCCCGAACATTTCAGGCACTAATAGTCGGGTAAGTACTAAATTGCCACCTAAGCGGACTGCTTGCGACACAAAATGCCCAACCAAAACCCAACTCCCACCTTTAAATACCTTGTTTTTTAAACTCACTTTACTATCACTTCCATGTATTTAATCGGCGGATCTTTCTATGCGTTACTCGCAGAATCAAGAAATAATCAAGACGCTGCTGCTTCAATCTAGTTACAACTATATTGTTTTATCAATTGCCTCAAGCATTCTTTTTTTAAAGAAATGGTCATTTTTATAAAAATATTGCTTTGCACTTTTTTTGAGTTTTAACTTCTCAGTCTCAGACATTGACAGAACTCGTTCAATTTTCTTCTCCAAATCTAACGGATCAAATATAAATTTTGTTGAATAACAGACAGGTTCACTCGATTTAACTTTAACCAAAACCCCTCTATCCGCTTGTACAAGCTCATTCATCGGGTAGCCATCAACCGTTATTACAATAGCTCCACAACTTAATGGTTCACAAATATAGTGGCCGAATCCTTCTGCCTCAGATGTGCACAAATGAACTTCAGATTGGTTTTGTATCGCGTTTAACTCATCACTGGCAACATAACCATTTATAAGTGTAATATTACCAGCTTCCAGCCCAATTAAATGGTCTGTAAAGCGTGAAATAACTTTTAATTGGGGCCACTCTGGATGCTTTTTCCATATTTTCATTAAAGGGATCGTCCCCTTAGCTTTACTATTTCCAGCGATATGCACGAATGTATTAGCGACTTGTTTATAAGCGCTATTATATGGGCTAATCGTTGAAAAACTAGTGTAAAAAGTTGGCAAGTTCCTTTCGTTGAAAAAAGACTCCGCATCTTTCGTTTTGCATACAAACAAATCTATTTTGTCAAATAAGGCGTAACTCTCATCCATCAACCATTCTAGGTTAGCAATAAAAATATTCTTCTTAGACATATTGAGTTGTCTTATTTTTATTTGCTCTAAATGAAGCGTTACTGAAATTGGCTTAACTTTTAAAATAGACAAATACGTTAGGAGCCGCAAAAAGTGAAATGACAGTTTTTTAACGACTTGAAGCCTTCTTTTTGAAAGCCCTCTGAGGTTTATTGGGAATGCATTATACCAAACCCTGTAACCTGCTTTAGTTAGTAATGCTCCTAGCAAATCAGCATCTAAGGTTAGGCCACCATTATTGTGATTAAAAGAAATATTTATAATTTTTTTCATAAAACTAATTAAGTAATCAATGCGTCCTTTACATTCTAATTAATAGAAAGAAGCGTTAATAGCAAGCCTTGGTATAAAACCGACTAATCCCTTAAAGCCAAGTTGTTAAACTTGGCTTTAAGGGATTAGCTCACCTATATTTTATAAACCAAAGACTATCTGTAATCCCCCCATTTATAACCGAAGTTAAAAGTAGAGGTTAAGCTGCATCCAGTAACTGTCTAGGTGGTATGCCTCCAATTGCCGTATGCGGACGTTCATTATTGTATGTCCAAAGCCACTGCGTTGCCAATAATTGAGCTTGCTCAATGGATTCAAACAGATTTAAATCTAACCATTCATGTCGAGCTGTCCGATTAAATCGTTCGATATACGCATTTTGAGTGGGTTTGCCAGGCTGAATGTAAAGTAACGTTATTTGCTGTTTTATTGTCCAGTCTTTCAGGGTTTGGCTGATATATTCGGGACCGTTATCACAGCGTATAGCTAATGGTTTACCTCGCCATTCGATGATGTGTTCGAGCGAGCGTATAACCCTTACGCTTGGCAATGAAAGATCAACATCAATGCCGAGCCCTTCACGGTTAAAATCATCAATAACATTGAAAGTACGGATGCTACGGCCATCATTTAATTTGTCACTCATAAAATCCATCGACCATACTTGATTGGCAGCATCAGGTACGCTTAAGGCCTCCGGCTTGTCTCTTTTAATGCAACGCCTTGGCTTGATGCGCAAGTTCAATTCCAACTCCCTGTAGATGCGGTATACACGCTTATGGTTCCAGCCGTAGCCTTTGATGTTACGGAGGTATAAAAAACACAGGCCAAAGCCCCAGCGCTTGTGAGTGGTGCTTAACCGCAATAACCAATCGGCTATTTCGGCATTTTCATCAGATAGTTTGGCCTGATAGCGATAACAGGTTTCACTGATAGAAAATACCGCACACGAAATTCTGATATTAGCCTTGTTCTGAAATACTGATCTTTGCGCCATCTCTCGTCTTCGGGATGGCTTTACCACT
>OJDQ01000524.1_pt1 | contig 16013 bp, 15 predicted proteins | sample 1592851 | NCBI WGS metagenome assembly OJDQ01 (sample SAMN05416774, study PRJEB24817) | seawater metagenome | isolation source: Sea water | place: Canada:Atlantic | collected 2013-07 | reverse complement strand
GCCTGTCTCGTGGGCTCGGAGATGTGTATAAGAGACAGCCCGTCATCCCCGCATGCTCTTAAGCGGGGATCTCCATGCACATCCTTTCCAACAGAAAGCATGTATCAGCCCAAATACACGAATCAGGAGTTCCTGGCTCAAGCTCAATCACGGGATTGTTACCTCTTAATCTGCGCCATAAAAGCATCATTTTTTCAGTGTACAAGTGTTCGCTGAAGCTTTACACTGAGTTGTATTAAAAGAGGAACAATATGACTTCACTACCCAAACGCGCTTATTCAGTGGCAGAAGAATGGCTCAATAGCATCAGCCACGGCCTCGCCTGTGTGGCGGCCATTGTGGGATTGGTGTTTATGTTACTGCGTGCCGAAACCTCGGTAAGTGTTACCGCTTCGGCAGTTTACGGCGGCACGTTGATTTTTATGTTTCTGTCCTCAACAATTTACCATGCAGTAACCCATCAAAAGGCCAAAGGCCTGTTAAAACTATTTGATCACAGCGCCATCTATTTGCTGATTGCGGGCACTTATACTCCTCTTACGCTGGTAGCCATTGGCGGCCAGCTTGGCGTAATCGCCACTGCCTTTATCTGGGTACTGGCGATTGCCGGTGTAGCCTTTAAGATGATAGCCAGACACCGTTTTCCTAAGGTATCGGTAGTTACTTACCTGATCATGGGCTGGATAGTAGTTGGGTTAATCTACCCGCTGTATCAGGCCATGCCAGGCTCCGGATTATGGTTGATTGTAGCCGGCGGCCTGTGCTTTAGCATTGGTGTGTTGTTTTATGTCGCCAAGTCAAAAAAATACACCCACGCTATCTGGCATTTGTTTGTAATTGGCGGCTGCAGTTGCCATTACTTTTCAATTTACTATTATGTGGTGTAGAGCACTTAACAGTAGTATTTCGTTATGACATCCAGCCTTTCGTGGTTTACCGTCGGCAACGGGCGCATTACCCTGGGCGCCAGGCCCACACCTGATTACCTCACGAAGTTACGCGGGCAAGGCGTTACCCATATAGCCACTATTCAGACATCAGAAGAAAACAAACCTGAGCTAAAAAATGACGTAGCCAATGCAGGCCTGCACTGGTTATGGCTCCCCTTCAACATCGCCGATATTTTTGTTAACGACGACACTGAAAAAGCCTTTATGCAACAGTACTTGCAGGAAGTAGCCGAAACCCTGCGCGAAGGCGGCAAAGTATACCTGCACTGCGACGGCAACTGCGAACGCTGCCGGTTATTTCTATACGCACTGTGCATTTACAAAAGGATCCCAGCCAGCAGCGCTTATAACATCATTCACAGCTTCGGCGGCGACAAAGCCAACCAACTATCCCGCCGCGAATTACAACAAGCCGCAGCAATAGTGGCGTAGTTAAGGATTTCTATTCTGTTTACCAGGGCTTAAGTTTTGTGGGCACAGCCGGTTCACGGCGTACCGGCTGTGCGAACTACTCACAATATCCGCAAGGAAATGCGCAGTTCCATTACAGATGCTTTTTGAAAAACGCACCTACTTTTTGGGTAACGGCAGGAATGAAAAACCGATAGCCACGACCTCCCCCCTGTACATTGTAGAACACCACTTCATGGTTATTCGTTCGTAGTGCCTGATACAACAACACGCTTTGATTAAAAGGAACAACGGGATCGGAATTAGCATGCATAATCAAAAATGGCGGCAAATTACGCTCAGTGGATATGTATGTGATTGGATTGTACTCGTCAACTTTTTGTGCATTTTCTGGCAAATGGGGCTGTCCACCGATGACCATGGATTCTGGTGAATTGGGAGCTTTGTGATCAAAAATGCTGGGGAACTTCCCCATCTCCACAAAGACAGTTGGTCCGTAGAAGTCGACCACAGCTTTCACTGTCGATTTGGCTTCATCATTCGGTTAATAGGGTATTTGACATAACACCAACACTGTTTATTATTTAACCACACCGCATGATTAACTCTTACAAGTTTGTCGCCAAAACATGAGGAAATTGCCATTTAATCTCCCTCATAGGAAGGCGGCTCAACACCATTTCAGCGTTACTTATTACGACAAGTTATATCACAAGGACAAGGCAATTTATGGCGCAGGAATACCCAAGCAACTCCGCATTAGAACAACGTAAACTATTGTTAGAAGTAGACTTGTTAGAACTACAAAAACACGAACAATTGCGCCGATGGTTCCAAAGACCTGTAATTTTGTTTGCAATTCTTCCGAGTATAGTTGCCGCTGCAACGCTGAGCTTTCAACTTTATACGGGTTACTACGAAAATTCAGCTCGACTGGCAACATTAGAAAAGAAAGAAGCAGAACAAGCTAAAAAGCAGCTTGATATAAAACGCAATGAACTAAAAACAATTGAAAACGATGTAGCAGCCCGGCAGAAAAAAATTACAAAAGATCAGGATGCAATTAATGCAATAAGAAATGAGATGGCTGTACAAGAAGCTGACTTGCAAGCTGAACTAGAGGCTATTGAAAAAATAAAAGCTTCCTTAGCCGAAGCTGAAGACAGTATCTCCCAAAAAGAAAAAGATGTATTGGAAAAAACGAAAGCGCTAGATGAAGAACTGGCGTTAATAGATAAGCAAAAACAAGTCGCTCAAGCCGAGATCGCCTTATTAAAAAAAGAGTTAGCTACGATAACGCAGCAATTCGAAACCGCGAAAAGCAATTTGAGATACGCTAGCATCGACGCATACATTGAAGCGATAGCTGAGGGCGATTCTACGCCGCACAATGAGTCAGCAAAAGCACTTATACGCTACCTTCAAAATACTGATGCGTTTACTTTTAAAGATATAGACACGTATTTTAATAAATTTAAGTCAGAGCCGCTTCTTTACATAAACCTCCTGCATGCCTTGTACCGCGCGTTTGAAGAGCCGCACCTTGTAAACCGAATTATGGATTTTGCAGAACTCAACCTCGATAACACTTCAGTCTGGTGGTTTTTAGGAACAGCCGATTGGTTTTCAAGCGATGAAGTTTCGGCATGGAAAAGGTACCTTGAACTAGCAAGAACGCATAAGCCAAGCAATGAGAGGCTATCTGCCATGTATTTGAAATTCGGCTACCCAAGTGCTGAGCTGGACGGTAAGGTACGCACACAGCTAAAAGACGATAACCTTTATTTTTACAGTGTTAAAACGGCATATGGTTTAGCTATGGATGAGCAAGCGGAAGACCATGAAAGAGGGAACGCAGTGTTGGCATTAAAAGGCCTTGCACCGTCGCTTGCTTTAGTTGTGATGGCTAAGTTATATGAGTCGAAGACCAGTTCTGAAACATTGAAGTTTGAAGTATATCAATACCTGAGTGAGGCAGCGGAAGCGATCATGTTTGACATCGAAATTGAGGAGTTTGACCCGTTAACAAACACCTTTGGTGACGCTCCAACAAGCGAAGCTTTATCAAGAGTAATGATTACCTACTCGTTTCCATACAATGACTTGTACAACACAGCAAAATGGGATAACAACATTAGGGCTAAAATTTTAACTGAACATGGTATTTAGCTGTAAAAATTAGGCACCTAGTGTAATGAGCTGCGTTGTTCTGTACAGCATTATGATTATTACGCAGTGCAGATATCTGATATCAGATAGACCAAGGATATTCCGCTTCCCATCCCGGGCAGCCAGCATACATATGCTGTCATCCCGGCCAAAAAATGACTGTCACCCCGGCCAAATAAATACGGTCATCCCGGCCAAATAAATACGGTCATCCCGGCCAAATAAATACGGTCATCCCGGCCAAAAATTTCCCGTCATCCCGGCCCCCGAGCCGGGATCTCCCAAACAGTTTGGCTCACCTTCAAAAACCTTTTTAGGAGATCCCCGCTTATTTAGGAGATCCCCGCTCAAGAGCATGCGGGGATGACGGAGGTGGTAGCATCCGCGGGATAATGGTAGCATCCGCGGGATAATGGAGGAGGTGCATGCGGGGATGACTATTTTTAATTCTGTCATCCCGGCCAAAAAATGACTGTCACCCCGGCCAAATAAATACTGTCATCCCGGCCTTGAGCCGGGATCTCCTAAACAGTTTGGCTCAGGTTAAATAGCCTTTTTAAGGAGTTCCCCGCTCAAGAGCATGCGGGGATGACAATATCATTCCCGTCATCCCGGCCCACGAGCCGGGATCTCCCTAACAGTTTAACTCAGGCAAAATAACCTTTTCAGGAGATCCCCGCTCAAAAGCATGCGGGGATGACAATATCATTACTGTCATCCCGGCCTTGAGCCGGGATCTCCCAAACAGTTTGGCTCAGGTTAAATAGCTTTTTAAGGAGTTCCCCGCTCAAGAGCATGCGGGGATGACGAAAGTGGTAGCATCCTCGAGGATGACGAAGGTGATAGCATCCGCGGGATGATGAAGGAGGAACATGCGGGATGACTGAGAAAGGTGAACAAAACCTCAGGCATGCGTTAAATCACAGTACAGCTTATCAATAAGGCCACTGAGTAACTGTAACTCATTCATGTCGAGGTTTTTAATCTGGCACAACAGCTCTTTAGGAATAGCCGCCGCATCGGCTTTAGCTGCTTTACCCTTGATGGTTAATACCACCTGTTTTACCCGCTTGTCTTGTTCTGATGGTTGAATATGCACATAACCCTTTTGCTCAAGCTTTTTAAGGATGAGCGTTAACCCCCCCGGATCGATACGGCTTTTTTCTACCAGTTCAGAAATGGTGAGCTGTTTATGCTCCCACAGTACTAACAGCACCAGGTACTGCGGATAAGTGATATCCATTTTCTGCAACAACGGCCGGTAAGCCCGGGTAAACGCATTGGATACGGAATAAAAACGGTGGCACAGCTGGTTGTCCAGCTTTAGCAGATCGTCATCTGTCATAACTAAAATACCTCTGCCATTATTTTGCATACAAAATAGTTGTCAGGCAACCACAGGTTTGCTACTTTTACTTTGCATACAAAATAAATTTCAGGAGGACACCCCTATGCATAAATTAGATGATGTACTTTACACTGGCGTAGCAACAGCAACCGGCGGTCGTGGCGGAAAAGCGGAATCTGATGATGGCCGTTTAACCACAGACCTTTCTGTACCAAAAGGCCTGGGCGGTGACGATGGCCCCGGCACAAACCCTGAGCAAATGTTTGCTGCTGGCTATGCAGCCTGCTTTATTGGCGCGCTGGGCTTTGTGGCGGGTCAGGAAAAAGTAAAGCTACCGGAAGACGTTAAGGTAACCGGCGAAGTAGGCATTGGCCCCATTCCAACCGGCTTTGCGATTAAAGTAAAACTGATCGTAGATTTAGGTGATATTGATACCGACAAAGAAGCCATGGTAGCCAAGGCGCACGAAGTATGCCCTTATTCCAATGCCACCCGCGGTAACGTTGAAGTTGAGTTTGAAGTACTTTAACCAGTCACTGAAAGCAATGATTTGAGGAGGTGGGTTTAACCCGCCTCTTTATCCACCGCTAAAAACGCCCGTCTACTCCACATACCACTTGGTATGCACATGCACATCATCGCGATTTAGCAATTCATCACTCGCCATCCAGGCATACTGATTATGCTGTTCTTTTGGCAACGCATCCAAACTGATATCCAGCTTAAGTTCGTAACCCAACACTACATAATGGGTAGATACGGTTTCATCAAACGCGCTGTCATCATATAAGTGCTCATAAACACCCATAAAGTTAGCTGCCGATCTTTCTATGGCCACACCTAACTCCCCCTCAGTGAGGCGCAAAAAAGCCTTATCCAGCTTTTCGTTTTTCTGCACCCGGCCACCTGGTACAAACCAATACCCCTGCGCCGGGCGATTAGTACGATATCCCAATAGCACCTCGTCTTTACCGTTTTTCACAATCAGATCGATAGAAACCAGTGGTGTGGCACCGATAATGGTTTGAAACGTACTCTCGCTTAAAAATGCCAAGTGATTCTCCTTGTGATGCTGGCTTTTATAGGGCTATAGTAACAATTCCTTTCCTTTTTTAATGCATGAATTCGGATGACAGTTCAGGAAGAACAACACACCAGGCCTCGCGCTATTGTGGGGTTAATCGCGGTGTTTGCAGTGCTATCAACACTTTTTTTTATACCGGTGCCCAAGGCGCTACAGCAAAGCCTGGGCGCTGCTTTACTTAACACCGGCCACATTGTCTTTTTCTGTTTGTTTGGTTTTGCCTTTTTCCGCTTTACCCGCGGCACACTCGTTTACCGGATTGTATTGTTTTTAATGGTGGTGTTAGCCATCAGCCTGAGTGTAGAAAGTATTCAGAGTATGGTGGGGCGGGCTTTTCAGTGGGGGGATATCCTGCGTAATGAACTCGGGGCGTCGCTGGGTTTATCGTTGTATTTATGTTTTACGGTTTCCAGTGCCCGTCAGCTATCTTTACGGCTTACCTGGCTACTGCTTGTGATGATTGCCATCGTTATCGAACGCATACCACTGATACATGAACTAATGCATAATCATACGTAATAGCCGGTTTGACAGGTCTTCTAACAGCACACTTATCATATTTAATACCATACCACCGCTTAACATGCTTAAAAGTCGCTCAGTCGGCGACATAATAGTAGTGTGAAAAAGCCCCTAACGTACGAAAATTACCTAGTCAGTTTTTTTTACAACTGCTATGAGACCTTGTCTCTAAAACAAAATAACATGTTGAAAATCAATGGTGTGAAATTATGGCACGGAATTCGCTGTATAACGAGAAGAAAGCAGTCAACCGACACAAGGGTAGTAAAATGTGTAAGTTATTTTCATCTCGTAAAGTTTTAACAATCAGCGCATTGCTGTTAAGCAGTGTTACTACGTTTTCACAGGCAGCAACTATCTCTTTTGGTGGGGCAACCGCTACAGACGGTTCAGGCTTAACCAGTCAGTACATCGATCCGATCACTGGTGCTACAGTGCCTGGTAACTATCTGATCGAAACCTTCGATGCAGCAACAGGCGTTCCGGGCTTCCCTGGTTCTACTGAATATACCACTGCCGGTTTTGAAGACGAGTGTGCGGTTAACAGCATCAACGATAGCCCGTTAGGCATCAATATCGACGGTAACGTTGGCGAAATCAACGTACGTAAAGGTACTCAGCAACGTGTAGCTGCGGCACCAGCGGGTGACAACACCTGTTACGGCTACCTGACTAACAATGGTTCAGGCACGTCAAGCGCGACTTTCGACTACACGCCAATGCTGGCATTTTTCGATAACCTGTACAGCGAACAGGCGCCGTTTGGTATTACTTACCTAGGCTTCTACTGGGGTTCTGTAGATACTTATAACAGCTTCGCGTTTTACTCAGGTCAGGATCTGATTGGTTCAATAACTGGTACTGAACTGCTGGCCGAATTAGACGGTAGCGCAGGCGACAGAACGGGCGACAGCTCAAACGTTTACGTTAACATCGATTTCACGCTCGAAGAACAGTTTGACCGTATGGTAGTTACTACTACCGGCATCGCGGGTGAGTTCGATAACATCGTGGTAGGCATTACTGGTCAGCCAATTGGTCAGGTTAGCGTTACTGCTCCGGCTACCGCACTGCTCTTCGTTCTTGGCTTAGTTGGTGTTGGCGCAGCCCGCCGCTTCAAGAAGTAACTAAGAACCCACTACCCACTACCCAATACCAAAAACGGCGCTTTAAAAGCGCCGTTTTTTTATGCGTGCTCTGCCTGTTCAGGCCGGGCCGGTTCAGGTACTGATTCGGCAACGGCATGGCGCATATAGTGACTGGTTATGCTATCCCACCAGTAATCTAATCCCAGCTTGTACATTACCTGCTGGCGTAAAATCGGTTCGTCGTACCAGGGCTGCAATACTTCTTTCCACTTGGCCAGCCTGGCCTCATTTAAACTGTCGGCCGACCAGTCATCCACAAACACCACCGGAAACTTCTGGTAAGCTGCCCGTAAACCAGGCGAACGTATAATGGGAATGGTACCGTTTAACAGGGCGTGCCAGGCTTTTGGTGAAGGATCGATGCCACCACCTTCCACACACAGCACAAAGCTGTGCTGATGCAGCGCTGTAAAATATTCTTCCAGGCTGACTTCCTCATCGATTACCCGGCAGAAAGCTCCCCAATAGGTACTCGCCAGCTTGCTTACCTGCTCTCGAGGCGCCCATTGTTCGCCGTCGCGAATGCGGTGAGCACAAAGCACAGTATTCGGGCGGTTCCTTAAGGGGACCGGGTTGGGATCAACCAGATCCGGCGTAGCATCAGACTCATGATGCACTAACCCCAATGGCAGCGGGCTCATGCCTGGCTGACTGGCATCATCCAGATTCTCGGCATACCAGTGAATGAGATTGGGGTGTGCGAGGATCGCTTCGATCATCGCCTGTTCCTGGTCATTAAAGACTCGCCAGCGCTTATCCGTTTGATTAGGCACGGTGATATCTTCCGAACCACTCACCAGAACAAAAGGCGCAGTGAGCTGTGGCAGTACCTCATCATAAAAATACTTAATCGCAACAAACGGCGCCCGTAGCGACAAAAACACAGTTTTAGGTGTATGGGATTTACGCTTTACCAGCGCAGTTTGGGGCGCCTGTAGATCCGACAACACTACCCAGTCACAACGGGCGGCAATGCCGTTAATAAGGTAGTTATCGGCTCCCTGATTTTTAGGGAACAATCGGGTTTGGTGGGCCACAATCTGGGCGCTCTTTAACATCTATACTTCTCAAATAAACGCAAGCGCCATAAGCGGCTTGGTTGTTATGTTATTTGTAATATAAACGATAGTGCCAGTGAGTAATGATGAATGCAAAAATGTTGAGCTTGGCAGGCGATGATTTTCGTTCAAAGGGTGGTAGATTTTTAATTTACTGTGACATTTACCGCACCATTTTCAACCTTGATTATTCCTCCGCCAATAGTACTATCGGGAGATATGAAACTATTCGTTCCACTCACAATTGCACTAAACCCAGATGAAAAAGATTTTGCATCAATTCTTGTAGAGTATACACCGCAGTTATGTACATAGGACTCTCTTCCACCGGCATTCCACCAGAATGCACTTCGAAAAGAGTCGCCAAGTTTAAATTTTTTTAAAACGAACCGGTTATTCATACAAAAATTTTCTGTTTCTTTATCTGCGACTTGAAAAGTGAAAGCATAGCCGGTGCCATATAAACTCACCCCATTAAAAACCTCTAAAGTGCAGTTCTTAGAGGAATTGAACTGCCCAATGGAACTATTAAAATCAAAACAATCACAATCTAAAGTTCTAAACTTCACAATGCAATTATTCGAATTTTCGTTAAAAGCAATTAAAGAAATATTCTCGCTGAAATCATTTTTTTGGTAACTTGCATTTTCAACTTCAACTACACTCTTTTTAGAGTTACCAGCCACATCGATAAACTTACGACTACAAACCATTTGTTGTACATAAATACTTGACTCGCAAATTGCATTTAAAAAAATTCCATTAGTTCCGCAAATTTCCGAAAAAACAAAATTACATCGAAACATCCCTCCTCTTTGCATAGCAGGCCCTTTTTTACTTCTAAGTCTTAATCCATAGATCACTGAGCTTTCGCATACCTGAAGACTATTATTATTCATAACTCTGAAGTTTGAATCAGATGCTTTGGCCATTAAATATTTGCCAGGAGCTAAGTCTACTTTGTTATCTACCTCAATAAAACTTCCATTTATCTCTTTAATTTTTAATAACACAGCTTCATAAGGAAACTGCCAAGACTTACGTTTATACCCGTCAATTGAAAAGAGCCAAACTAATTCACCTTTATCTATATTTAATTCTTTTTCAAAAACTATAGTATCTGAATTTAAAAGCTCCACTTCCCCTTTTGCCATTTTTTCAAAGTATGCTGGATGAAAAGTACCTGGATGAATACAAGCCCATTTCGACATATCATCTGAGTCATTTTGATTATAGATTTCTGCGCAACCGACCCATGTTGAGTTAGAGGGGACAACGAGTGGCCGCATTATTCTATAGACTTTATCCTTGCCGCCCCAGTCTAAAACAAAGCCTATCGAATCTTCTATTGCTCTCTCTACATTAAAAGTATCATCGTGGCTACCATCTCCTAATGCGCCATAATTTTCTACGTATTTAACTCTATTATTCAGTTTGAAGGGGAGTATATTGCTTACATTAAATTTAAATGGAAATAATGAACTTGAAAGAAGCGCTAAAAAATTTCTTCGTTCCAATTTAATCCCCTTTAAGATTAAGAGTCACCCAATATACGAAGTTAAATCACTTTAAATATTAATCTATCCCGCACAGGGCAGTTCAGCGTTAAGCTCAAATTGCTTTACCTCAATAAGCTGACAAAGCAGGCCCTGACGGCCGGTAAGCTTAGCGTAATTATACAGCTCAAACACATTATTGCTTTGCAAGGTACGCTCAACGTGGGTTAAGCCCAGCGCTGCCATTTCGGCATTAAACTTACGCCAGTTGTACAAGAACACCTTTGCAATACCTAAGTTTACATGTTCATTGTACGGGCCCATTTGAGTGGCCTGTTGCATGTATTCCTGCAGTTCGCTATCGAAGGCATCAAGGCGCACCTTAATGGTGATCATGTTGATCCAGGTTTCCGGCCAGCTGGGCCGCAAAGCTGCCGATTGCTGGTAATAGGCCAATGCCTGCTCCAGGTAAGAATCAGCCAGCTCATCCTGCCCGTAATAATAAAACGCATACCATTCCTGCCATTTGGCTGCCGTCACCAGATAGTGCGGATGGTCAGGGTGGTAACTCAGCATGCCATCCACGGCATTGCCCAATTCATCGAGTTGTTCCAGGCTTAATGAGTCTGATTGTTTTTCCCAGGCGGTGAGTTTGTTATACACCGTAAAATAATACACATTGGCAATGCCCCACTGGCTGGCAAACCAAATCACCACCAGGCTAATCACAACCACTACACCTTTAATCAGCCATTGCATGGGTATTTCCTTCCAGGATCCGCGCCGGATTAAGCCTAAACAGCTTTTCGGCTACAGAGTCACCCAGGTGCTCTGTGATCAAGTTTGACGCTGATGTCATGCGTGGCGGACGGCGTTTAACGCTGTGGCTATCAGAAGCCACCACCGTAGCGATGTTCTGCTTAATTAACTCAAAACCACGTTGCTGGGCAAGCTCCCCAAAATCACCGGTAATCGAACCGGCCGTAATCTGAAACAAACAGCCGCGTTTTACAAACGGCGTAAGCTTGGCAGGTTTCTTCCAGATATCGCGATTACGCTCCGGGTGGGCAATCATAGGTAAAATACCGTTGGCCAGTAACCAGTCGATAAGCTGTTCAGCCCCTACCGGAATGTGGCTGTGAGGAAACTCCAGCAACAGAACCTTCTTACCATTCCAGCTACCTAACAACGGAATATCACCGCTTTGCAGCATAATGGGCAACTCGGCACACATACGCACCTCGGCCGCAAAATGCAGGGTGATTTTTTGTTTCAGGTTGGCGGGCACCTGCGCGTAGAACTCACGGGCGATGCCAGCAATACCTACAGTAGCGTTATCAAAGGTGCCGGGGTTAATGTGCGGCGTAGCTATAAAATGGCTAATGCCATCATCTACCGCAGCTTCCAGTAGCTCAATACTGCCGGTAGGCTCTGCCGGGCCATCATCAATACCCGGCAGGTAGTGGTTATGCAAATCAATCATCAATGCTTAACTGGCTTTCGCCATATCTGAGCTACCCTCTTCGGTATAACCGTAATAATCGTAGTAGCCGTAGTATTGCGAAGTTTTGCTGTTTACATCTACCCGGTTAAGAATAACGCCGTCTATCTTAGCGCCGGCTTCAGTGAGTCTGGATACCGCATTTTTTACCAAATCTTTCTTCGTCGCATCCGACTTGATCACAAACAGCGTGTTATCCGCAATCTTCGACAGCACCAGTGCATCACTTACTGCCTGGCACGGAGCCGAGTCGATAATAATGCGCTCGTATTTATTTTTAAGCTGTTCAAGCATTGCAGCAAATTTCTTCGACGATAACAATTCCAGCGAGTTATGCGTAAACTGGCCGGCGGGCAGTAAATCAATGCCAGATTCCGAATCGTGATAAATACACTCCGCAAACTCGTTACTACCAGTTAAATAATTCGACAGCCCCGGCTGATAGCCCGGTAACCCAAAGCGCTTAGCCAGCGACGGGCGGCGCAAATCGGCATCAATCAGTAACACTTTGTTCATTTGCGATAAGCTAAACGCAAAGTTAACCGCCGTAGTAGATTTACCCTCACCTGGAATAGAAGACGTTACCAGGGTAGTAGTACGCGGCGTATTAATGTGGCTTAACATAAAGCTGGTGCGTAGGGTACGAATCGACTCGGTAAACTGCTTCTGCTTTTTATCAAAATAGGTATGCAGCGGAACGTTTTGCCCACGCTTAAGCTTAACTTTAGGCACCAGACCCAAAAAGCGCAGGTGAAGTTCATCTTCTACTTCATCAGAGTTGGTAAAGGTATTATTAAGCGCCGCCAGTAACAGCACTAAACCACAGCCAACAAATACCGAGAGCACCATGGCCAGCCCGACAATCAGTGATTTTTTCGGTTTAACCGGAATAATCGGCGGCTGTGCTTCATCAGTAAAGCGGGCGTTGGCCGAGTTAAAGTCGGAGGTGATATCCATTTCTTTAAAGCGGGTAACAATTAAATCATTAAGCTCGGTTAAACGCTCTACGTTGGCCTTTAACTTACGATACTGCGCTTCTTTTTCGCTGGCAGATAAAAACTGCCCTTCGGCCTGATTCAGCTGCTCCTGGATCTGCCGCTCATTTTCACGCAGGGCGCGCAACTGGGCATCCAGATCGTTTACTTCAGTTTGTAACTGCTTATCCAGCTTATCGCGAATTTGCTTAAGCTCGGCATTGGCCGCAATCATTTTAGGGTGTTTAGGCCCGTAGGTTTGGTCCAGCTCAGTCAGTTTGGTTTCTGCAGCTAATTCAGCCTGGCGTAAATTCTGAATTACCGGGCTATCATTGAGCACGTTTAAATCGCGCAGCGCTTTCATCTCGCCGGTTTCTAAATTGTTTAACTGCTTGATGGCATTTTCTAACTCGATGCGTTTGGTGCGGGTAGCCAGGTAGCGATCGTTAAGATTCTTAATGGTGCTGGAGTTCATCGACTGCACACCATCTTCCAAATCTACAATTTGTTCGCGGTTTCTAAACGCATGTAATTCCAATTCAGCCGCCTGTAAATCAGAAGACACGCTTTCACTACGCTCCTGCAACCAGCTCATGGCACTGTTGGTCATGGCCATTTTGGCAGACATATGGCTATCGATGTAGGCATTACCCAAGGCATTAGCGACTTTGGCGGCAAGCTCAGGATCTTCGGATTCGAAGGAGATTTTAACGAGTTGGGTGTTACGAACAGGACTGATAGATAGCCGTTCTTTAAATCGACTTAAAATAGCCTGTTGAGTAAGGTATTCAGCCCTTTCTTTGCTTACCGATTTAGCCCCATCATTACTACTCACAAGCCCTTTAACAAATGCCTTAGCACTATCCAGCAAGCCTGACTCTTTTTCGATAAGCGACGGATTAAACTCTGGTACTTTGGCTAACTCCAGTTCATCAATAACCTGTTGCGCCAGATTATCCGACTTTAAAATTTCAAACTGGGTAGTTAAGTACTCTTTTTTACTGCCATCAAGACCATACACTTCTTCAATAGAAACAGCTTTGGCTTGTTCTGTTTCAATTAAAAGAGTAGCCGTAGCCCTGTATTCGGGGGTTATCTGCATTACCCATACAGCGGTCAAAACAGTTACACCCAAGGCCAAAAAAGCTATTCGCCATTTATTAAACCAAAGCATTTTAATATATTGCGACAAATCGATAATATCTTCATCGCTGTTACTGGTGGTATTGGTTAATTCACTATTACTCATTGCCCTACTCTCTCATCCCTACTACTGCAATCCCAGGCGCTTTTATTACTATATTAAAAAAAGCTTTGGGCAATTGTAATGGTATCACCTGGCTCAATGGCCATATCTAACTGCACATTTTGTATAACGGTAAGCTCGCCGTTTACAAAGCGTTTTAACTCAATTTTTTCATCACTGGCACGTTCTGTCATGCCACCGGCAATGGCAATCGCCTGCCTAACCGTTAAACCTGGTTGATAGGCGTAATGTTGCGGATTCTTTACTTCACCCAAAATAAAAAACGAGCGGTATTCAATTACTGATACATTAACGCTGGGATCGTCCAAATAATCCCCTTTAAGTCCGTCTGCAATTAACCAACGCACCTGCGCCACTGTTCTACCGGTAACTTTAATATCACCTAAAAAAGGGTATCGAATAGTGCCATCACCACCAATGCGGGTTTCAAAACTTAAATCTTCTTCGCCGTGCACCTGAATGCTAATAGTATCACCAGTACCCAGGTTATAATCAGCAAGCTCCTGAGCAGAGCAAACTGACACGACCAAACTTAAAACTGTCAGCGCTGCTAATGAAATACTTTTGAGTAACTTCAACATTATATCGCTCCTTTAAAACCCAACATGATCACCTGATTGTCGTAATCAAATCCCTCAAGCGTTGAGCTGTTCATAGTAACACTGTATTCGGCGTTTACTGTTAACCACTCGGCTAACTGCCTGCTGTAAGCTAATCCGACGTAATTTCGCTTTTCAGTCCTTTCATTACTTCCTTCCTCATCCAAATTTAAAAATTGATAAGTAATTGCCGTAGATGTAATATCCGACCAAGCATGTTGCCAGTCAACTTCAAATGTTGTGTTAACTATTAAATTTGAAAAGCCAGATTCGCTGGTACGCCGAGTCAAGCTCATATCAACTGTTGAATACGTTTTGGGCTTCCAGATAACGCCAGCGTCTATTGTCAAACCAGTGAAATCTTCACGTAAGTTGCTATCAAAATCCCGATTTTCAATACCTAGCTTGAACCGCCCGGTTGTTTTGGCTAAGCCACTCCATTTAGCACCGATCAACGCCCGCGAAACCAGAGAGTCCCGGCTACCATTCACATCAACAATATCATAGCTAATATCCTGAGCGGACAAATCAAGAGTTAAACTGGTTACAGCACCAACATTATAATCAAACCAGGCATGTACGGTTGGCGCGCTGTAGTTTAATCGTTCGGTAAAGTCACTAAAGTTATCAAAACTATAATCAAGGTAACTAAGCTCTGCACCTAACTGGCCAATAGCAGCCTCGCTGCCGTATTCGTAAGCTAAAGAAGCATCATTTTGGGTATATTGCAGCGGCTCAGACAGAGGAACATCCAGATAGCGGGTATAACCAATACCCCTCTGCTGGTGAAAGTTTGTTGTGGACATTGATACGTCGGCACGATGGCGACTCGTTGGCTCATAGTGGCCTGCATAGCTCGCTGACCAGTCAGTAAAATCATCCTGCTCAGAATCAGTATAATGGCGGTCGTTAAATAAAAAGTCGAATACATGCTCCATTGCACCGGGATTTAAAGACAAACCAAGTTGTCCTTCAGTCTCCCAAAATGACGAGCTCAGTTCGTTTTCATTCATTAATGCAACATTGCTGTCGTAACCCACGCCAACTAATACTGTGGCGTTTACTTGTGCACCATTATCTAGAACAACACCATCAGCCATACATAGAGGTGTCATAACTAATGATGCTAAAGTTAATGTTCGCGTACTAATCAATCGCATTAAAATCCCTTTATCGCAGCTAAATCTGTAGATCTGCCAAATGATATAATAAGAATAAAAAACTAAACAGCATTGTCACTAAAATTCTCAGTCTGCCGTTGCTATCAAAAACCTGCCCCAAATCAACTTTCAGTATTATTCGTACCAACGTCACTCGAAACTGTGTTTATGCATTACCTGTTCCCAAATTACTTTACCGTGAATTGTTTTTGGTGTGTTTGCGCTTTACAGATTATCGCAAGGATAAGCACCGCAAGAAAGTTAACCGTGGTCGCAGGTGCCTGAAGCGGAAAATCCACCGCTATATGCATCAACATTGCGATTAT
>OJDQ01000518.1_pt1 | contig 16139 bp, 15 predicted proteins | sample 1592851 | NCBI WGS metagenome assembly OJDQ01 (sample SAMN05416774, study PRJEB24817) | seawater metagenome | isolation source: Sea water | place: Canada:Atlantic | collected 2013-07 | reverse complement strand
TTATTAATTAACGAATTTCCCTAAAAGACGTTCAAGCACAAAGACCCACCAGTATGAATCTAACGGAACTTAAGAATAAGCCAATCAGTGAATTGGTCGCACTTGCCGAAGAAATGGGCCTCGAAAACATGGCCCGGGCGAGAAAACAAGACATTATTTTCTCGATTCTGAAATCCCACGCAAAAAGTGGCGAAGACATTTTTGGCGATGGCGTACTGGAAATCCTCCAGGACGGCTTCGGCTTCCTGCGCTCTGCTGACTCTTCTTACCTTGCGGGGCCAGATGATATTTATGTTTCACCCAGCCAGATCAGACGCTTTAACCTGCGTACGGGTGACACAATCGCCGGGAAAATTCGCCCGCCGAAAGACAGCGAGCGCTATTTCGCGCTGCTGAAGATTCGCGAAGTTAACTTCGATAAGCCAGAAAACTCCCGTAATAAAATCCTTTTTGAAAACCTTACCCCACTGCACGCTAACTCACGTTTGCGTATGGAACGCGGTAATGGTTCATCTGAAGATATTACTGCCCGGGTGCTGGATCTGGCATCGCCCATTGGCCGCGGTCAGCGTGGTCTTATTGTGGCGCCGCCTAAAGCCGGTAAAACGTTACTGCTGCAGAATATTGCTCAGTCCATCGCGGCGAATCATCCCGAATGTGAACTGATGGTATTGCTGATAGACGAGCGACCTGAAGAAGTTACCGAGATGCACCGTCTGGTGCGGGGTGAAGTGGTTGCCTCAACGTTTGATGAGCCAGCCAGTCGTCACGTACAAGTGGCTGAAATGGTCATCGAGAAAGCCAAACGTTTGGTTGAGCATAAAAAAGACGTGGTTATCCTGCTGGATTCCATTACCCGTCTGGCTCGTGCTTACAACACGGTTATCCCGTCGTCAGGCAAGGTTCTGACTGGTGGTGTGGATGCCAACGCCTTGCATAAGCCTAAGCGGTTCTTTGGTGCTGCTCGTAATGTTGAGGAAGGCGGAAGCTTAACCATTATTGCGACAGCGCTTATCGATACTGGCTCTAAGATGGATGAAGTGATCTACGAAGAGTTTAAAGGTACCGGTAATATGGAATTACACCTGAATCGTAAGATTGCTGAAAAACGGGTCTTCCCGGCCATCGACTTTAACCGTTCAGGTACCCGTCGTGAAGAATTGCTGACCGGCCAGGATGAACTGCAGAAAATGTGGATCCTGCGTAAGATTGTCCATGAAATGTCAGAGATTGATGCCATGGAATTTCTTATCAATAAACTCTCCATGACTAAGACCAATGATGAGTTCTTCGATGCGATGAAGCGCCAAAGAAGTTAATCATTAGTTTATATTGTTCTAAAAACCGCTGTCTGACAGCGGTTTTTTTTTGTGATTTCTGAGCAGACGGGGTAGTGTAAAGTTATTGTAATTATATGGATAATATTATGCGTCGAGTCGTCCTTGCTGCCCTGGTCCCTCTTTTTTCACTGTCCGTGTTTGCCCAGTCCAATGAAGTGGACAGGTTAGCCAATGAAATCGAAGGTGAGGTCATAAGCTGGCGTCATCATTTGCATCAATATCCAGAGTTATCCAATCGCGAATTTAATACCGCTGAATATGTTGCAAAGTATCTGCGCACGCTCGATCTGGACGTTCAAACCGGTGTTGCTAAAACGGGCGTGGTCGCCATTCTGGACAGCGGGCGACCGGGACCGGTGGTGGCGTTACGAGCCGATATGGATGGTCTGCCGGTACCTGAAGAAAATGACCTGGCCTGGCGGTCAACCCAGCGAGGAGAATACAACGGGAACGATGTACCGGTAATGCATGCCTGTGGTCACGACACCCATATGGCCATGCTGATGGGGGCTGCGTCGGTGCTGACCTCCATGAAGGACAAACTGCATGGCAAAGTGAAGTTTATTTTCCAGCCAGCGGAAGAGGGCGCGCCAGCCGGTGAGAAGGGCGGGGCGGAAGTCATGGTTCAGGAGGGGGTGTTAAAAAGCCCGGATGTCGACGTGATCTTCGGTCTGCATATCAGCGCCAACAATGATATTGGTACTGTCAGCTATAATCCCGGCGGTACTATGGCTGCGGTCGATCCGTTTAAAATTGTTATCCACGGCAAACAGGCCCATGGTGCGTATCCCTGGAAAAGTGTGGATCCCATTACCACTGCTGCGCAAATGATTATGTCGCTGCAAACCATCGTAAGCCGCGAACTCAAAATTATCGATGATGCAGCGGTGGTCACGATTGGCTCAATTCACGGTGGCAACCGGTCTAATATTATCCCTAATAAGGTTGAGCTGGTGGGGACCATACGCACCCTTAACCATGCCGCCCGTGAACACGTTTATGAAGCCATGGCTCGCAAGGTAAAAGGGATTGCCGACAGCATGGGAGCAACGGCTGAACTGACTTTACCGCTCGATTACAATTACCCGATCACCTATAACGACCCGGCGTTAACCGCGCAAATGCTTCCTACCGTCGAACGCACGGCAGGCAAGCAAAATACGATTCTTGCCAAACCCGTTACCGGTGCTGAAGACTTTTCTTTTTATCAGGAAAAAGTGCCGGGGTTATTTATGTGGCTGGGCGGTAAACCTCTGGATGTGCCGGTTGAAGACTCGCCTGCCCACCACACTCCGGAGTTCTACGTGGATGATGCGGGCATGAAATTGGGCGTGCGGGTACTGACCAACCTGACGCTCGATTATATGGATGCTAACGCAGAATAATCAGCTATGGAAAACAGGTTGTTGCAGGCATTAGCTCTGACACTGGCCGGAGTGGTCGTTAATCTGCTCCCTGCGCCACTGGAAAGCGGTGGCGTGGTGTTTTTTGGTGGTGGCTTTGCCATTGCCGCAGCCCTGTTATTTTCCTTTCAACTTACGCTGCTAGTCACCACGGTGGTTTATGCCACCCTGCTGGTGCATGGCAACGATCCGCTGATGATCGTCTTTCTGGCCGTGCAACCCTTGCTGGTGAACGCGCTGTCCAGTAAAGAAGATGTGCTGAGCCCGCTCAAGCTGGGAATTGGCTGGTGGAGCGGACTGATCCTGCCCATTTATATTGTGTTTGCTTATGCAACTCACAGTGCCTCACCCACCATGGCATTCACCGCGTACTCAATAACCTGGCTGAGCGGTATTTTTTCCTGCTTGTTTGGTCATTTGCTGTTTCTTACCTTGCTGCGTTACCTGCCTGCAGGCAACGAACTCCGTTTTAATGTGGAAACTTTATTCCGCTATATGTTTGCCTCGCTGTTTTTCTTTGTGGTGCTGATTATGACCTATGTGCATGTCGGGCAATTGCAACGACAGCAGGCACAGCAGTTAACGTCTTATATGACACAGCGTGCGCAGGTCATGAGTACTGAGTTAAGTCGCTTCCTCGACGGCCACGCCGGCGCTATCAGTAACACCGCCAAATCTATGGCCATTGCGCAAAAACACGGCGCGCCTCTGTCTGCTATTGCGGCGGAAACGCTGACTAATCTGGCCCAGGAATTCCCTGAGTTTCTGACCTTTTTAATTGCTAATGAAAAAGGTGCAATCACACATTCTTATCCGACGAATTTACTGAGCCGGGCCAGGCGGCTGAACCAGGCTATTGTGACGGAACGGGAATACTTCGTTCAGGCCATGAAGACGGAAGCGACCTTTGTGTCCCAGGCGTTTCAGGGGCGCGGGTTTGGTAACGACCCGATAGTCGCTATTGCGAGCCCCTTGTATGACGGTGAGGGCAACCTGAGAGGGATACTGGAAGGGTCGCTTAACCTGAGTAGCTTTATTGAGTATGACAGCCGTAATTTGCCCGGATTCTGGACTATTTATCGCGATGAGGCAGGTAAGGTAGTGTACGCCTCGCCGGAACTCAGGCTCGAAGCGTTACAGCAGCCTGAATTACCCGCCTGTCTTCAGGAGATCTGCTTTTCACGGCAACCCGCGTTAAACCGCGACTGGTTTATCGCACAGTCGCGGGATCCCATTTTGGGCTGGACAGTGACTATGTTGTTTGAGAACAGCAGCTACATGACCATGAGCACTGACTATGTGCGTTGGGCACTGTTCCTGTTGCTTGCCCTGGGGCTGGTGGGCGTGGTTGTGGGAGGACGGGTTGCTCAGATCTTTGCCCGGCCAATCCGGGAACTGATGAAAACCTTCGCCGGTTACTCGCCGGAATCGCCGGTTCCTATTCAGTCCTTCAGTCACAACCGTTTGCAATTGAAAGAGATATCGGGCCTGGCAATAGAGTTCAGCGAACTGGGTGAGCGGTTGGTGAGTGCATTTAATGAGCTTTCTACCTCACGTCAGCGTCAGCGCACACTGAATGAAGAGCTGGAAAAACTTAATCTCACCCTCACCGAAAGGGTTGAGGAAAAAACCGCCTCGTTGATTCACGCCTTGTCTCAGGCGGAGGCGGCAAACGTATCCAAATCACAGTTTCTGGCCAACATGTCCCATGAAATCCGCACGCCGATGAATGGCATTCTCGGCACCTGTGAAAACCTGCTGGAACGGCCTTTACCTGATGAAGTCAGCCGGCGAATTCAGGTAATAGTGCAGTCTGCTAACAACCTGCTGTTGATTCTCGACAGCATACTCGACTGGTCGAAAATTGAAGCGGGTAAAATGAAAATGACCCGTCACCCCTTTTCAGCCCGACAGGTTATTCAGGCCTGTGCCGAAATTCATCGACAGGCAGCCAGCCGTAAGCAGTTGAGTCTGGAAGTCGACTGGGGGAACAACATACCGCCTTATTTGCTTGGTGATGCCGGGAAAATCAGCCAGGTATTGAATAACCTGCTCAGTAACGCCGTGAAATTTACTGCTATCGGTGGCGTAGTGATCCAGGTGTCATATCATGATGGCACGCTGATTCTGGCGGTGAGGGATTCTGGTATAGGTATCGACAAGACTGAGCAGCAAACCATTTTTGATCAGTTTGTGCAGGCCGACGCCTCAAGCTCTCGTCAGTTCAGTGGCACCGGCCTTGGACTGTCTATTACCAGCAAGCTGATTGAGTTAATGGGGGGCACGATTGCGTTGGACAGCGAACGCCAGAAAGGCAGTGAGTTTATCGTCAGGCTACCCTTGCCAGCGGCTAATCAGATTACTGAGGCCCCTGAGGAATCGGAAGTAACGCTGCCTCCCGGGCTAAAAATTCTGGTGGTTGAAGATAATGATATTAATGCTGAGATTATTCTCGATATGCTCAAGGATGCCGGAGTGAAATGTATCCGGGCCAGAGATGGCGGCGCTGCGGTTGAGATTCTGCCTAAAATCGATTTTGATCTGGTGCTGATGGATTGTCAGATGCCGGTAATGGATGGCTTCTCAGCGACCCACGCAATTCGTGACCTGCCGGGTGAGAAGTCAGCGGTGCCAATTATTGCCCTGACTGCCAATGCCTTCGAGGATGATCGTAAGGCCTGTCTGAGTGCCGGCATGAATGACTATTTAAGCAAGCCGGTGCGGCGCACCAGCTTACTTAAAATGCTGATCAAATACGTCGGTTATCAAGCAAAGACTGACGAAAAGCCTGGGCCGACAAGCTGATTGGGCGACGTCGGTTAGTCACTACCTGCCAGGTGCTTTGAATCGGGAAGTCTTTAATCTTCAGTACTTTTACACTGTCGGCAGCGGACTGGTCGAGTGTATGCTGTGATATAACCGCCAGCCCCAGACCGGCAGAGACTGCCAGTCGAATTGCTTCGTTACTTTCTATGACCATATTGTTACGCAGCGAGACATCATGCTTATCACAGTACTCATCCAGTGTCCGGCGGGTGCCACTGCCTTTTTCCCTGAGCAGGAACTTGGCGTTTTGCAGTTCAGTTAAACTACAATTATCCGGGCCATCGTAGTCCGCCGGCGCTATGACGACCAGCGGATTGATCAAAAACGGCTCGCAAACCAAATCTTCATCTTCAGGCGGGTAGGTGAAGATATACAAATCATCGCGGTTTTGCATAAGACGTTCGGCAATCTGTTCGCGGTTGCCCACGGTAAAGCGGACGTCGATATTGGGGTGCTCTTTGCAAAAAGGACTGAGCATTGGCGGGATAATATATTTGGCCGTAGTCACCACCGCAAGTTTCAGAGAGCCGACTTCTACGCCTTGCAGCGCACTTATCTGACTCTTTAGCTTATCTTGCGAAGACAGAATTTCCTGGGCACAGCGGTAAACGGCGGCGCCGGCTTCAGTGAGTTGCACGCTGCCCTGAAAGTGCTCAATAAGCGGTAAACCAATAATAGTATTTAGTTTTTTAAGCTGAAGCGAAACGGTGGGTTGAGAAAGTTGCAGCGCATTAGAGGCCGCAGTCACCGATCCGCAATCAACAACTTGCTGAAAAACTTCGAGTAGTCTGAACGTCAATGTATTCATAAAGCATCCCATAAAAGCATTTGTGTAAAAATATACTAAAAACTCATTTATCTCTATCTATAATCGGCCGCTTGCGTTGAAAGCGGGGAAATTTCCGTTTACAGACACTTTGCAATTGACCACAAATAGACGCTTTCTATGGGCAAACGAGGTAAAATGAGCTAATATCGGCCGCTTTTCAAGCGCTGCTCAACCACGAGTTAAGCGGGTTAGTAAACGCAAAGTCTGTGAGGACGGCAAAATGGCGAAAATCGCAATTGTAATGGGGTCGACTTCGGATTGGCCCACCATGCAAAACGCGGCAGTAATGCTCAAACAATTTGGTGTTGAATTTGAGGCTCAGGTTGTCTCGGCACACCGCACTCCTAATCTGTTAGTCGAATTTGCCGAGCAGGCAGAGCAAAATGGTTTTTGCGCAATTATTGCCGGTGCCGGCGGAGCAGCCCATCTGCCAGGCATGATTGCCGCCCACACGCATTTGCCAGTGTTCGGCTGCCCGGTCAAGTCCAAGGCATTAAATGGTCTGGACTCGTTATTATCAATTGTCCAGATGCCCAAGGGCGTTGCCGTAGGAACACTGGCCATTGGTGAAGCCGGTGCTGCAAACGCGGGTTTGCTGGCGGCGCAGGTTGTTGCTTTACAAGACCCGGCGGTCAGAGAAGCGATTATTGCCTTCCGTAAACAACAAACCGAAACGGTGTTAGCTAACGGTAAACTGGAGCTGTAACCATGCAGGTGCTGGTATACGGTGCCGGACAACTGGCACAAATGATGTATCTTGATGGCGCGGCGCTGGGCATCAATGTCATGGCGGTGGATGTCAATAACAACACAGTGGTACACCCGGTCAGTAAACTACCGCTTGAGTGTACCCTTGAGCAGGCCATTGAGCTGGCTGATGCACTTACCGTTGAGTTTGAGCATGTGCCCGAACCCCTTCTTGAACAAGCGCAGGCCTCGGGTAAGTTGTATCCGGGTATCGACGCAATTTTAGTGGGTGCAGACCGGGTACGTGAAAAAGCATTACTCAGTGGTCTGGCAATTCCTAATTGCCCCTATCAGGTAGTGGATGACCTTGCGCAACTCGACAGCTGTGTCGATAAGCTTGGTGAGCGGCTGATTATCAAAGCCAGTCGTGACGGTTATGACGGCTACGGCCAGTGGCGCTTAAAAACTGCCAGTGAGTTACCGGCACTGAAGTCTCAGCTAGCCGAGCTGGATCTGAAAAAAGTGCCTTTGGTGGTCGAGCAAATGCTCAGCTTCGACCGTGAAGTGTCGCTGATTGGTGCGCGCAGTAAAAGTGGTCAGGTGGTGGTTTATCCACTGGCCGAAAACCTTCATCACGAAGGGCAACTGCATGTTTCTGTTGCGCCAGCGATTGCCAGCAGCGCCGCGCTAAACGAACAGGCCAGAGACATTTTTACCAAGCTGGTAAATGGCATGGACTATGTGGGCGTCCTGGCGGTTGAGTTATTTCAGTGTGGCGATGAACTGCTGGTTAACGAACTGGCCCCGCGAGTACATAATTCAGGACACTGGAGTCAGGCCGGCTCACCCACCAGTCAGTTTGAAAATCACTTACGGGCGGTGCTCGATTTACCCCTGGGCCTTGCCTGTAATACCGGTGGTGAAGCCGCGGTGAGCGCTATGATCAATATCATTGGTTGCGACAATCATAATATGGCACTGTTAGGTGTGCCGGGCGTGCATTTTAACTGGTATGGAAAAACCGTGCGTCGAAAGCGTAAGATGGGGCATATTAACGTAACCGCGTCGAATTACGCTGAACTGGGCAGTAAGCTTTTAAGCCTCAGTGAGTATCTTTCACTGGCGCACTTTCCCTGCCTGTCAGAAGAAGCCAGTCGGCTGGCGTCAGAAAGCTAAAACAGACTACACGGCCTCACACCAAGTGGGGTCTTTTTTTGCGCAAAAGAAAGTGGAGTGACAATGACTATTAACCGTTACTGGCAAAGCCTTGTGTTGGCCCTGACGCTGCAACTGACGTTCCCCGCGACGGCGAGCATGGAGCATGATGCAATGGTACACAATGCCAACGCCCGGGCGACCTTCGCCATGGCGACGACCGCTGCAGTTTACCTTACCGTGATGAATCATGGAGATAGTGCTCTTACCTTAACCAGTGTTAGCGTTGCTGACGAGATTGCCGGTGAAGCGCAAATTCATACTACAGTGATGGAAGGTGATATGATGAAGATGCGACAAGTAACCGCTGGTATCGATATTGAGCCCGGCGCCATGGTTGAATTTAAACCGGGCGGCTACCATGTAATGCTTATGGGGCTGGTTAATCCCCTGGAAAAAGGCAATAAGTTTAGCCTGACGCTGCATTTTGCTGACGCAACCACCAAAACGGTGGAAATTGGTGTTGGTGCAGAAGGTAGTCAGGGTGGCCATCACCATCACTGAGAGCGGGTCGCTGTAAACGTAATGTAATCCAAATCAGTGCATTATTGCTATTAATAACACAGTTGGAATAAACCAAGGAGTTTATGATGAGCAAGATTGATATCGGTATTGCACAAGCAGATCGCGAAGCAGTAGCCCATGGATTAAAAAAATTACTGGCAGATTCTTACACCTTGTATCTGCAAACCCACAATTTCCACTGGAATGTTACCGGCCCGCAATTCCGCGAATTACACCTGATGTTTGAAGAGCATTATACTGAACTCGCGGTGGCGGTAGATGACATTGCCGAGCGTATCCGTACACTGGGGATTGCCGCGCCCGGTACTTATAAAGCATTTGCTGAGTTGAGTGCTATCGAAGAGGTGGAAGGCGTGCCGGAAGCCAGCGAAATGGTCCGTTTACTCACTCATGCTCATGAACAGGTCGTGAAGACCTCTCGTGAAGCGTTGAAACTGGCCCAACAGGCGGATGATGAATCGTCGGCGGCATTAATATCTGACCGCATGAGAGTGCACGAAAAAACAGCCTGGATGTTACGTGCGATGGTGCAATAACATTTTTTAAAACAACAAGAGACGACTATGAAGCGACCTCAACATAAGGTTGCGACGTTAACAGCACTGGCTTTGGCCGGTGCTGTTGCGTTTAGCAGCCAGGCGACAGAAACACTGCAAGTAAATGAATTAGCTACCGGACTGGACCATCCCTGGGGGATGACCTTTCTTCCGTCCGGCGATATGCTGATCACCGAACGTAGCGGCCAAATTCGGCAGTTCAATTTTGCCACCGGGCTCAGTAAGCCTATCAGTGGCGTACCAGCGGTGGCGGCGGACAATCAGGGCGGCCTGCTGGACATTACCGCCGACCCGGATTTTGCCAATAATCAGACCGTGTATTTTTGTTATTCGCGGCCAACCGAAGGCGGCAGCAGCTCAAGCGTTGCCAGTGCCACCCTGAATGGCACCAGCCTGACCAACGTGAAAGATATTTTTGTCGCAGACTCAGTGGTCGATAATGGGTTTCACTTCGGCTGCCGGCTGGCTTTCGACAATGACGAGCATTTGTTTGTTACCCTGGGCGACCGCTACAAGTACATGAAAGAAGCTCAGAATACTGATAATCATTTTGGTAAAATTGTACGCATTAAGCGCAACGGTGATGTGCCGGCAGACAATCCGTTTGTCGATGGTGATGCGCCGGAAATCTTCAGCTACGGTCACCGCAATGTACAGGGGTTAACCGTTCATCCTGAAACCGGGGAAATCTGGGCTATGGAACACGGCCCCAAAGGCGGCGATGAGGTAAACCTGATTAAGGCCGGTAAGAATTACGGCTGGCCGGTGATTACCTATGGTATTGATTACAACGGCAGTATCATTTCTGATAAAACTGCGCAGCCGGGTATGGAACAACCGGTGCTCTACTGGGATCCATCCATAGCACCCAGTGGCATGACGTTTTACGCTTCAGAAGTGTTTAAAGACTGGCAGGGCGATTTGCTGGTTGGCGCTTTGAAGTTTCGCCACCTGCGCCGCATCCGTTTTAATGAGGCCGGGGAAGTTGAATCGCAAACCGAATACCTGCGCGATCGCAATGAGCGGATCAGAGACGTTGAAGTGGGTCCGAACGGTTTGATTTACCTGCTGACCGATGACAGTAACGGCAAGTTACTGCAATTATCACCCGCCAACTAATAATAAGGGCTACCGAAGTAGCCCTTTTGCTTACTATTTCGCAGTTTCTGGCTCGGTGCGATACCGTTCAAACCAGGCCAGAATATTGCCCACTTTCTGAATCAGCCGTGAAGGCTTGGAAGCAATACCGTGAGACGCTCCCGGTAGCCTTAACATAGCTGTCTCCACACCGCGCAATTTAAGTGCCTGATAAAACTGCTCCGATTCACTGATAGGAGTACGGTAGTCAGACTCTCCGGTTAGCAGCATGGTAGGAGTCGTTACATTGCCAACCAGTGACAACGGGGAGTGGGCCCACAGATGCTGCGGAATTTCCCAGGGCATGCCAGGCATCCAGTACTGGGTGAAGTAAGGATAAGCATCGGCCGTTAAGGCAAAGCTCATCCAGTTAATAACCGGCTTGGCAACCACGGCAGCCGCGAAGCGATCGGTTTTACCTACTGACCATGCGGTGAGTACGCCGCCGCCCGAACCACCGGTAATGAACAGGTTGTTGGTATCAATAAAGCCCTTGCCGATAACGCCGTCTACCACATCCATCAGATCGTTATAGTCTTCAGACGGATAATTGTGGTGAATGAGGTTAGCAAAGTCCTCACCGTATGAGGTACTGCCGCGGGGATTTGACCAGACCACCACATAACCTTTGGCAGCCATGAGTTGTATCTCGGCACTGAAATTGGCGCCGTAGGCGGTGTGAGGTCCGCCATGAATTTCCAGAATGAGCGGGTATTTTTTGCTGGGGTCAAAATCAGGCGGCGTCACCATCCAGGCTTCAATCGGGCGTTCATCCACGGTTGAGGTAACTGTCATGGCCTCTATGGCCGGGATCGCAAGATGACCGAGCACGTCCTCATTGAGTGTGGTCAACTGTCTTACTTTGCCGCGGCTTTCGCGCACGTACAAATCTGCCGGGGTCGTGCCATCAGAACTGACAAAAGCCAGTGCGCCATTGTCTGCTACGGCAAATTCGCCAGAGGTATAAGGACGCCCCAGGGATTGTCCGCTTAAGGTAATGCTGAGCTTATCCATATCGCCATCGAGTTCAACCCTGGCGACTTTAGTCTGGCCAGCATCCTGAAAGCTGACGAACAGCTCATCACTGTCATCGCCCCAGTCAAATTGTCCGGTGGTACGATCAAAGGATTCGGTAAGGTTAGTCAGCTTGCCGTCTTTCCTCCGCATCACCCATAAATCACTGCTCTGAAAACTCAGTTTACGATCCGTGGTGTGTTTAAATGCCAGATATTTGCCGTCAGGACTCAACTGCGGATTGCTTTCCGGGCCTTCCAGGCTGGTGGTTTGACTTAACTCACCGGTGGCAATGTCCAGTGCGTAAATATCACTGCTCATCACTTCCATGGCGTAGTTGTCACTGGGATTCGTCGAGAAGAACAACTGTTTGCCATCGTTAGAGAAACTCAGATCACCATTGAGCGGATACTCGGTAAAGGTAAGCTGACGTGGCGTACCGCCTTCCACGGGCAGCAGATAGATTTGATTAAAGCCGCCCGGTACATAGCCCGCACCATCAGAGCGGTAGTTGAGGTCTTCGATAAACCTGCCGGTTTCTGCCCACTGGGCATTGGCGGGTTTGGCGGGCATGCCGCTGAATAAAGGCTTATCAGACTTTGGCGTAAACTGGGTAAAAGCCAGTGAATTGCCGTCTGGTGCCCAGACCACGTTGCCGGGCGCGAAGCTGGTATTGGTTAACAGCGCGTCTTCGCCGCTGTCCAGGTAGCGAACATAAAGTTGTTGTGAGCCTGAGCGGTCCGAGAGGTACGCAAGCTTGGTGCCGTCGGGCGATAACACCGGGCTGCGTACACTGGCATGCTCAGCTATCAGCGGGCGATGCTGGCCGCTTTTTACATCTACCCGCCATAAACTGATATGCATACGGTCGTTCATTATGTCGTTGCTGCGACGTTCGTAAATGATGTGTTTACTGTCAGGCGTAAACACTGGTGATGCGGCATACTCCAGAGCAAATACGTCCTTGTAATCAAAGGTGGCTGGCGCGCTGGTGTCGGCCGCGGCCATGGCAGACAAGCCCAGCGCAATGATGGCCGCCAGAGCTTTTACGGTATTTTTCATTATTATTTTTCCTTACTTACTGTCGTCAGAATTTAATCCTGCCAAGCAGGATATCTTTATACATTACCCAGTCACCCATTAAGCTATACAGCGGATAACGAAAGGTTGCGGGTTTGTTGTGCTCAAACTTAAAGTGACCTAACCAGGCAAAGCCATAGCCGGCGAACGGGACTAACCATAACAGCATTAACTGGCCGGTAAATAAACTCAATACCAGCAGGGCGAGTACCAGGGTTGAGCCGACAAAATGCAGCCGTCGGCAGGTGACATTCTGATGTTCACTCAGATAATAGGGGTAAAAATCCCTGAATGAGGCAAAGCGTTTTGTTGTTGTCATCATATCGCCTTAGTAATTTGTCAGTGATAGTGTAGCATTTGTGTTATCCGGACTTGTAATTAGGGGCAGCGCGCCCATATACACAAGCACAACAGAACGAAAGTAAACAGGCGAAATAAGCATGCAGCAATTGATGTCGAACAACATCGTGGATTTAACGGTAGAGAACTTTCAGCAGATTATTCTGGAGGTCTCCAAAGAAAAAATCGTATTAATCGACTTTTGGGCCGAAGGCTACGAGCCTTGCAAAGAGTTATCGCCGATGCTCGAAAAAATTGCCGGCGATTACCCGGAAACCTTGCTACTCGCTCGTGTCGACTGTGAGCGGGAGCAGCAGGTGGCGGCTCAGTTCGGCATTCGTAATCTGCCTACTGTAATGGTTGTGAAAGATGCCCAACCGGTAGACGGCTTTGCCGGTATGCAGCCAGAAATTGAAATTCGAGCCATGCTTGGCAAGTACCTGCCCAGCCCGGAAGATGAGTTTTTGGCCAAAGCGGCAGAACTTATTGCTGGCGGTGATTACAGCGGTGCTTTCCCGATGGCCAAACAGGCCTATGAAATTAACCCGGACAATATTGACAGTAAATACCTGTACATTGACTGTCTGATTGAAACGGGCGCGGTGCCGGCTGCCAAGGAATTGTTAGCAGCGATTAAGCTGGTGGATCAGGATCAGCGTTATCATACTCTGCAGGGCAAAGTAGAGCTTGCTGAGCAGGCCGCCGATACGCCGGAGATTCGTGCGTTACAGGAGCAGGCAGAAGCCAATCCGGATGATTTGCAGGTCAAAGTTGATTTAGCGGTGGCGCTTTATCAGGTACAGCGTTTTGAAGAAGCGCTGGAGTTGCTCTATGGCGTGTTGTTGAAAGACTTCGGGTTTGGCGAAGCGAAAAAGCTTATCCTGGATATTATCAACGCGTTGCCGGATGGCGATTCACTCAAGTCGGGTTATCGCCGTAAAGTCTACAGCCTGATGTACTAATTGCGGTTGCGTTCAGGGGTGATACCCTTCATCCCTGAGCCATTTAATTGCATTCAGGTAGTTAGTGAAGTACTCACGCTTATAGGCTTTTAAAATCGGGTCATCCGATTTCATCTGCGGATGAGTACGCTCTAACTGAGCATGTTTAATGTGGTTGGTATCCACCACATAGGCTGCCCTTTTCAAGCCGTTGCGGATATTATCGAAAATACCTTCGCGCACGATCCCCTGACACTCCGGTGTACTCATTACCCAGCGCCGGCAATCAATAATGGCTGCCCATGCTCGTTGTTCGAACTGTCTGGCCAGAGGCGCCATTTCATCATTCAGCATTTTTGCCATACCCACATCCCACGCTCCGGTGGCATAGACTTCCAGTATGTCATTAGAAACAGTCAGGCTGTACTGACCGAGGTTGGGAAATAGCATGTTCTGTGCTTAGTGGAATGTTGTACTTAATTATAGCCTGCCCTGCGTAGCAAGCGATGAATAATTTGCTATAGTGCGGGACAATTTCACGCATTTTTGGGACAACTATGCCAAATTGGTTTTGGGCAGCTCTGGCGATGGTACTGATTATTGAGGGGCTTGGTCCGTTACTCATTCCAAATCGCTGGCGGCAGTATATCCGGCAAGTGGCTGAATCAGAGCCTGGCCAGTTACGTCAAATAGGTGGCACTTTGGTGGTGATTGGCTCAGTTTGTTTATACTTTATAGTAAATTAGCGCCGAACAAGCCAAATATTCACTGGTCAGCTGAATATTTGTGCATAAAACAGATGATCCAGTGGCCCTAATTTTGATAGAATCCACGCCTAATTTTTTAACATACTCGACTCATGGCTAAAAATATTGTGGTCCTTGGCACCCAATGGGGTGACGAGGGAAAAGGTAAAGTAGTAGATCTGCTTACTGACCGTGCAAAGTATGTAGTTCGCTATCAGGGCGGACACAATGCAGGTCACACACTGGTAATCGACGGCGAAAAAACCGTTCTTCATCTCATCCCATCCGGCATTCTGCGTGACAACGTTACCTGTATTATTGGTAACGGTGTGGTATTGAGTCCGGAAGCATTAATGACCGAAGTCGGCATGCTGGAAGAACGCGGTGTACCGGTGCGTGAACGTTTGAAAATCAGTGAAGCCTGTCCGCTTATTCTGCCTTACCACGTAGCGTTGGATGTCGCTCGCGAAAAGGCCCGTGGCGCCAAGGCCATCGGTACTACCGGTCGCGGTATTGGTCCGGCTTACGAAGATAAAGTTTCCCGTCGTGGTTTACGCGTTGGTGATTTGTTCAACGCCGAAGATTTTGCCGCGAAGTTAAAAGAAGTGCTGGATATCCATAACTTCACGTTAACTCAGTACTACGGCGAAGAGCCGGTTGATTTCGACAAAACCCTGGCCGATGCCATGGCGGTGGCCGATATTCTGCGTGCAATGGTGGTTGATGTAACCGACGAACTGGATAAAGCCCAGAAAGCCGGTCTGCCTATTATGTTTGAAGGCGCTCAGGGCACGTTGCTGGATATCGATCACGGTACCTACCCTTACGTTACGTCATCTAATACTACGGTAGGTGGGGTAGCAACGGGTGCAGGCTTTGGTCCGCTGAACCTGGACTATGTTCTGGGCATTGTAAAAGCTTATACAACCCGTGTTGGTTCCGGCCCATTCCCTACTGAGCTGGATGATGCCGTAGGCGAACACCTGGGTGTTAAAGGACATGAGTTTGGTGCGACTACCGGTCGTAAGCGACGCACTGGCTGGTTTGACGCGGTGGCAATGAAGCGCGCGGTACAAATCAATTCAATCACCGGCTTCTGTCTGACCAAGCTTGACGTTCTGGATGGCCTTGAAACGCTGCAAATTTGCGTGGGTTACAAAGATAAAGACGGTAACGTTAAAGATGTTCCGCCAATGGCTGCTGACGGCTATGATCTGATCACGCCTGTGTATGAAGAAATGCCTGGTTGGAGCGATAATACTTTTGGTGTGACCGACTATGAGTCGCTGCCTCAGGCGGCCAAAGACTACATTGCCCGACTTGAAGTGATCACCGGCGTACCCGTGGATATTATCTCTACCGGTCCGGACCGCAACGAAACAATTGTTATGCGTCACCCTTACGACGCGTAAAACCACTTTGCCGTTAAAAACCCCGCTTATGCGTAATGCCGATCAGTTAAGAAATTTATACTGATCGGTTGACCGATCTTTCTACGGG
>OJDQ01000517.1_pt1 | contig 16150 bp, 16 predicted proteins | sample 1592851 | NCBI WGS metagenome assembly OJDQ01 (sample SAMN05416774, study PRJEB24817) | seawater metagenome | isolation source: Sea water | place: Canada:Atlantic | collected 2013-07 | reverse complement strand
AGGCTATAAACTTATACAGTAACGTTCTTCACACCGTACTTAAATAGCTCCAGGTAAATGGCCTGCCTGAAATCTATCTTGATTTACCTCTGATGATGAGTTGTTGCAACACTACACCTTCTTACCAGGCGTTTTGCCAAACCACATAATATAGCTACAGTTTTTACACACTAAGACTGACGCACTCTGGTTTGCCCAGTCCGCATTAATAAAGGTAAGGAAAGCAGTATTCAGTTGTGCCTTACCTTCATCAAAGTGTTGATGACCACAGTGAATACAATTGATATCAACACTATTGATTTGATATTCATCGCTACGTACTGCCTTTATAGCCCCTTTTAATCCCTTACCGAGCTTGTTTATAAACCCCATTTCATTGCCTCCCTGATAAACTGTACTCGCCTGATTAATTCAGTCTCAGCCTTTAAAAAAGCGCAGGATTTCTTGCGACAAAAGCGCCGGTGCTTCCTCTATCACCAAGTGACCGGTAGCAGGTATCGTTACCAGATCCGCCCCGGCAATTTTTTCCTGCAGCTTATAAGCTTGCTCAACGGGGATCCAGGTATCCTCTTCTCCCCACAAAATCAGCACGGGCGCAGTAATCTCATTAAAACGATGTTGGAATTCATCGGTAAACCTGGAACTTGCCTGGGCGATTTGCCGGTAAAATGCAGGCTTGCCCTGCTCTGAGCACCAGGGGGCCAGAATGCCATCAATGGTGTCTTGACTGAGCGGCTGAAAAGCAGCGGTTTTAATGTAAGCTTCCACAATTGCCCGATGAATATAATCAGGTACGCCGGCAAAAGCAGCTTCATTGGCCTCTACGTGTTTAAAGAAAGGTGAGCCCCAGGGTGACAGTGCAACCGGATCAATCACCACCAGTTTTTTGTATGGCCGCTGATTAAGAATATGATTTCTGAGCACAGTGGTACCGCCAAAGTCGTGACCCACCACCAGTGGCAACGCCAGCTTCCAGTGCGCCATCAGCGCATCGAGCAGTTCATTTTGTATGCCGAGCGACACGTCTGCATCACGCATATCTGACTGACCGTAGCCAAGCAAATCAAAGTAATACACCTTAAAATCTGCCGATAAAAGTTCAATAAGGTGGCGTAAATTAAACGACGACCAGGGTGTACCATGGACGATAACGAGCGGTTCACCCTCACCTTTTATACCGTACTTTACCGTTCGTCCGTAAAAATCAAATTCGTAAGGTAAAACCCAATCACTCATTCAGAAAATCTCCTTGTGTTGCAAGCTTTGCCAAGCCGGCCGCAATATGGCGGGCTTATTCTGCCTGTCCTAAACAATACTAATCCGTGTGATAATGACTTACAAAACACACCGCTCATTGATCACGATAGTGACATCGCGCGGCATCAATTTGCATATTAACATGGCTGCCAACCAATCGATCCGGTGCGCGCATGTCAAAATCAATGGATTTGCCCGACAGCAGAAGTTTTTTGAACGAGGGTTGGCTGCACACAAATGCCAGCAAGTATGGTTTATATTCTGTGGCCGGGTTTGGCAATTCTGTGGCCGGGTTTGGCAATCCGGTGGCGATAATGTCGATGGCCACCCCATCCGGGCTAGCAGAGAATGCACTCAGTTCAGTACTGACGCCGGGCATCGCAAAAAGTGTATCGTTAAACAGCGCGTTTAACTTTTCGGTTTGTGATGTATCGCGATAATAGAAGTAGAGGCTACTGACCACAAATATGGCAAATGAAATGCCTACTCTGATTAATTTTTGCTGTCTGGTTGCATCACTGGCCATTTTTCAATTCTATGCCTCTGCCAGCAGGCAAATCAGACCTTAGACTGATCGGTGAGACGCTCAAACAAAAACTGTTTAAACAAAACGCCGACCGCTTTCAGCGAGTCATTTAAGCGATGATCGCCGGGTATCAGATGCAAGGTAATGTTTAGTTGCTTGGCAAAATTCAGAATGTTCTCAGCCGGGATGATTTCATCCTGCCAGCCGTGTACACAGGTTACCGGGCACGTGACCGGGTATTCCTGTACCCGGTATCCCGGCATAGCCACTGCCGGTGCCAGCAGAAATACGCCTCGTACCTTATATTGCAATGCCGTGACTAACGAAACATAGCCGCCCATACTTGAGCCTACCAACAGCACTTCGGGATCCGCCTTGGGGATAGCTTCCTTGAGCATCTCCACCCTTTTCTCTGGATCCAGGGTATCACTGTAGTCGATGCTCTGGATCTGGCATCCCATTTCTTCTGCAATATTGGCCAGAAAGCGTATTTTAGTTCCCCATGGGCCACTTTCTTTACCGTGTGAAAAGATAACCTTCACGCACAACTCCTTATCTAGAAGCGTGATTATCCGATATTACGAATAAATAACAATGGTATTTATCTTACATTATACGGTTTTAGTAACAATTTTATGAAAGCCAGTCTCAGGCTGCATTTGCCCAGTCTTTGATATAATGACGTTGTACCAGGGCCTGCAACTTTTTACATGCTTTAACATATTTACTGTCGCGCTGATAATACACCTGCTCAACAATCTGACCGTTTTCATCAATTAAAAAACTGGCCAGCCGCGCTTTACGGTGAGGTAAATAAAACTGGTGTAGCGATAAACGACGACTCACCGGCAAATTCGTAATGATCTGATAAAAGCAAAAAGGCAGTTTCATTGTCATCGCACGGCTGTCACCACCGTAGAGATCCAATACTTGCTGAAAGGCATCGTGCCCTTCACCAACGGTAATACCAAAGCGTTCAATTAAGTTATCAATCGTTTTTAAACCTGTGTTCATCACAATACCCTCAAATACTGTATAACTAAACAGTACTGTATAATTTATCAGCATTCAAGCTTTTTGTGATTTATTTTAAACCGGTTCATTTTAAAGTGGCATTTTGTAAGCTCCTCACCAAGGCAACCAATAAAAAAGCGCCGGTCAGGTTTCCCTGCCGGCGCTTCTGTTCCTTACTCTAACTTGACTTCACGGCGCTATTATTTAGAAACCGCCTCCGCGGAAGCGTCTGCCGCCAGCGTTGAGCGCTTGTTTCGGGTCAGGCCGTTTTTAATATCATCCAGAATCACATACAGAGCAGGCACCAGTAATAAAGTGATTACCGTGGCAAATAAAATACCAAATGCCAGTGATATCGCCATCGGTATCACCACCTGTGCCTGTAAGCTACGTTCAAACATAATCGGCACCAGGCCCATAAACGTGGTCAGCGAGGTCAGAATAATCGCTCTGAATCGCTGTGTACCGGCGCTTATCGCCGCATCCATCAGCCGATGCCCTTCCTGACGTGCGCGGTTAACAAAATCCACCATGATCAGACTGTCGTTAACTACCACCCCGGACAGAGCGATGATGCCACAAATTGATAACACGCTCACCGCATGCCCGAGCATAAGGTGGCCAAGAATCGCCCCCACAATACCAAATGGGATAACCGACATAATAATCAGTGGTTGGGTGTAAGAACGCAGCGGAATAGCCAGCAACGCGTAAATAGCAAATAAGGCAAATAATAAGCCCTGCGCCAGCGATGTCATGGCTTCCATTTGTTCACGGGAATTGCCCTGCAATTTAAACTCCACCCGTGGGTACTTTTTCATGATTTCCGGAATTACCCGGGTGATCATTTCCATGGTGACTTCGTTAGGTTCGGCAATGTCTTTATCTACCGCAGCCGAAACCGTTACCGAACGCTGGCCGTCTACCCTGATAATTGAGTCGTACCCTTTGCCCAGTTCGATATCTGCCACCTGTTCAAACGGCACATCCTGCCCCGCCGGTGAACGTACCCGCATAGTTTCCAGGTGACCAATGGAATTACGCTCTTCCTTGGGGTAACGCACCATCACCTTGACTTCTTCATCGTCGCGCTGAACCCGCTGTACTTCTGCACCATAGAAGCCATAACGTACCTGCTGTCCTAACTGCTGAAGAGTAATCCCCAGCGCTTCCGCCTGCGGTTTCAGTTGCAGCTGAATTTCATCGGCGCCGCCGGCGAAGGTATCGTTAATATCCGACACTCCGTTATATTCAGCCAATGCGGCCTTCACTTCCTTGCTGATCAGCTCAAGCTGGTTAATATCGCTGGAACTAAACTCAAAACTTAAATCTGAACCGCCACCAGGACCGCCTGGAGCATTAAAATTAAGCGTTTTCACGCCAGGGATTTCTGGCATTAATTCCCGCCAGCGGCGCTGAATTTCGGTATCGGTAACGTCCCGTGACTCACCTTTACTCAGTTCAGCAAATACCTGCCCGCCCAGTGAGCCCTGATCAAAGGCCACTGCATGGCTAATCACCCCAGAACCGGTTTCCCGGCTGATTTGATCGTTCATGCGATACATTGCATCAAGCATAGTATCCAGCGCTTTATCACGCTGCGATAACGACGAACCAGGCTCCAGTTCTACCGAAGCCATCACAAAATCACTGGGGATCGTAGGGAAGAACACAAAGCGCACCCAGTCCCCTTTAAACATGCCGTAGGTTAAAATCAACATGCTCACAAACGCGGCTAGTGTGACATAGCGCGCCTTAATCGCTTTCACCAAAAATGGCGCATAGATGTTTTTAATAAACGACTTAATGCCTTCACTGAAGAAATCGCGGAAGCGCTGGAAACGGTTGGCTTTGGCCGGATCGTACGGCTTTAAGCGCATATGGGCTAAATGTGCCGGCAAAATCAGTTTTGATTCAATCAGTGAGAACGTCAGACACACAATGACCACTAACCCGATGGTTTTCCATATCACCCCAAACGGTCCCGACACCATCAGCATGGGCGAAAATGCGGCAATAGTAGTAAGTACCCCGAAAGTTGCGGGCATAGCGACTTTTTTCACCCCTGCAATGACGTTATCGGTGCTGTGTCCCTTAGCATCAATTTCAGAATAAGCTGACTCGCCCATAATAATGGCATCATCCACCACTATCCCGAGCACCAGGATAAAGGCAAACAAGCTGAGCATGTTTATCGACACCCCCATCATGTCCAGTGGCAACACCATCAGCGTGCCTAAGAAGCACACCGGCAAGCCCACCATTACCCAGAACGCCAGTTTAATTTTCAAAAACAATGACAGAACCAAAAATACCAGCACGCCCCCCCAGAACATATTCTCCAGCATCATGTTAAGCCGGTCTGCCAGGTAAAACGACGAATCGCCCCAGGCATCGGCCTTAATATGGGCCGGAAAGTCCTTCTTGTTCTTAGCCAGGTACTGATTAACTTCTTTGGAAATTTCCAGCGCATTTTGATCGCCAACCGCTTTCACGCGCACATTCACTGCCGGCTGATTGTCAAACATGGCGTACTGGGGATCTTCTACAAATCCATCATCAATGGTTGCAATATCACCTAAGGTTAATCGCGAGCCATCCTCTCGGGTTAACAGCACAATTTGTGCAAACTCCCAGCCGGTATATGCCTGACCTTTGGTGCGCAGCAGAATATTGCCATTATCGGATTTAATGGCGCCACCGGGTAAATCAATAGACGACTGACGAACCGCATTCACCACTTCGGAAAAGGTCAGATTGTATTTTTGTAAGGTGTATTCCGACAGTTCCAGAGAGATCTCATAGTCGCGATCGCCCACCACCTGAACGCTGGAAATACCGGGTAAATTGGCTACATCGTCACGCAGGTTCTTGGCAAATTCTTTTAATTCCCGTTCGCTGGCATCGCCATAAACGGCAATCCATAACACATCCTGCTGAAACTTAGTGCGATAAACGATGGGTTTCTCGGTGTTGCCAGGGAAACTAGGAATAGCGTCGACCTGAGATTTAACCTCATCGAGGACAACCTGCACATCGTAGTCTTCTTCCACCTCGATGGTCACCGAGCCCATGCCTTCCGAAGCGGTAGAAGTAATCTGCTTGATGCCGTCAAGGTCTTTTATGGCGTCTTCAACTTTTAACAGAACGCCTTCTTCCACTTCCTGAGGCGCTGCACCAAGATACGGTACCCGCACGGAAATAATATTCACCTCAAAATTAGGAAATACCTGCTTTTGGATACTAAAAGCGCCAAATACTCCGCCAATCAGTAAAATCCACATTAACAGATTCGCCGCCACGCTGTTACGGGCAAACCAGGCGATCAGGCCTTTATGGGTGTTATAAGATTGCATGGTTTACACTCCGGTATCTAACGCAGATTCTTCATCTTCTACGTCCTGCTCAGCAGGATCCTGCTCCGGCAGGCGTACCGGCATACCATTGTAGGGATTAGGCACGGCACTTCTTACTACGTTGTCACCATCACTCAGACCGCCAGAGATATACACTGATTCCGGACTAGAGCGGGCAACATCAACCTGTTTAATCTGCAATTCATTATTTTCATCTGCCACCAGTACGGTGCCATCGAGGCGCATCAGGCTTCGGGGAATAACAATCAGCGAACGGGCATCCGTGCCGCTGATTACCGCCTGTACAAACTGACCAAAGCGCAGGGGCACAATATATTCACCGCTGTTTCGCAGGTAGGGATCGAGCACTTCCACCACGGCGTAAATCAACCGGTTGGTGGTATCAAGAACGCCTTCGCTGCGAACTAACGTACCTTGCCACTGCTGCAACTTACCGCCTACCATGGCGCTAAGCGTAACCGGGTTGCGATGCGAGATACCGCTTTCCAAATCAATAAAAGCCAGATCGGCATCGGTCAGTGGCAATCGCACTTCCGCCACCTCGGTAGAATAGAGTTCGCCAACCAGCGCGCCGGTGCCCACAAACTGCCCTAAATCGGCGTTGCGCTCAATGACAATGCCATCATAAGGGGCAATAACCTGAGTACGGTCGAGGTTGCGCTGGGCTCTGGCGAGCTTGGCTTTTGCCGCTTTAACATTGGCCTGCTCTTTGGCCAGCTGCGGTTTTCTTAAGCCCAGTTCCGGTGGGACTACCCCGTTTACCGAACGCCACTCTTCTGCGGCAACCTTACCGCGTGCCTGCTCTTCCTGCAGCGCGGCCTCAGCCTGAGCCAGTTCGGCTTCAGCCAGACTCAAATCCGTTTGATAGTCATCCTGCTCCAGCGTCAGCAATACGTCGCCTTTACTGAAAAAACCGCCCACCACAAAATTGTCGGCAATATCGATCACCCGGCCACTCACCTGGGTGGCAATACTGGTTTTGTGTTTTGGCTGTACGTTACCCTGGCTGGTCACGGTAAATTCGACATGCTCGGTAAACACCGGCTGTGCATCCACCAAAAACGCCAGCTCTTCTACCTCTTTCTTTTCCGGCGGTTTTTTCGACATGATCATAATACCCGCCGCGACGACTGCCAGCCCGAGTAAAATAATCGGAAGACCCGATTTCGCTAAAGACGATAACTTCATGAATGTGCCACTCTGATTGTGTTGCTGATCTTCGCCAGCCTGATAAACATAGACTTTTCTGATGCTAATATTACGAAGTATCGCGACTATTAGCTTTATTTCTTTTGTTAATAAATGTAACGAATTTCGAATGCTTTCGTGACCTTGGTCAACGGTTGACTTCAAAAGGTCATTTATTGTCTATTTATGACCAATTTTCAAACAAAAGCCCTTGAACCGGTGACTTTTTGAGCGTAAATTGTAATTTAATTACAGATTGTTGAGCAGGAGAGAAACAATGAGTCTGAAAAAACAATATTTAAAATCCAAGCCGATTTGCAAAGTCACGTTTAAGCTTAAAGCGAGTGAAGCCAATAATGCGGACTCAGCGAAGCTGGTTGGCGACTTTAATGCGTGGGATGTTCAGGCCGAGCCAATGAAAAAGCTCAAGAATGGCGACTTTACACAAACGGTTAGCCTGCCGGCCGAAGCAGAATACCAGTTCCGTTATTTACTCGATGGTGAAAGCTGGGAAAATGATTGGGAAGCAGACGCCTACCTGCCCTCGCCGGTCAGCTTCGACGATAACTCGGTAGTGCGCGTTTAATTAAATATCCGGTAGCCAGGTTGCCTGGCTGCCGGATGTTACTTACAAAGTTTGAAGCTAACCCGCCAGGGCCGCTTCTATTTCAGGCAACGCCTCAAATAAATCTGCCACCAGACCGTAATCGGCTACCTGAAAAATGGGCGCTTCGGGGTCTTTATTAATGGCGACAATCACTTTTGAGTCTTTCATTCCCGCCAGGTGCTGTATTGCGCCAGAAATGCCCACCGCGATGTAAAGTTGCGGCGCAACAATCTTACCGGTCTGCCCTACCTGCATATCATTAGGAACAAATCCCGCATCAACGGCGGCACGGCTTGCGCCTACTGCGGCACCCAACTGATCGGCTATGCGCTCAAGCATGGCAAAGTGCTCGCCATCCTGCATCCCGCGACCACCTGAAATCACAATGCCAGCCGCAGTCAGTTCCGGGCGGTCAGACTTGGTCATTTCATCACTTTCAAAGGTCACCTGGGTGTTTTCAATTACCGTGTCGAGCGTTGCTACGGATGCACTGTTGCCTTCTTCTGCCGCATCAAAAGCGGATGCCCGCACCGTAATAACTTTTACCGTATCGCTACTTTGAACAGTGGCAATGGCATTCCCTGCATAAATAGGCCGGATAAACGTATCGGCACTTTCGATACCAATAATGTCCGACAACTGGACCACGTCGAGTAAGGCCGCCACCCGTGGCATAAAATTCTTACCAGTGGTTGTCGCTGCCGCCAGTATATGTGAATACCCTTCGGCAATACTCAGCACCAGATCGGCGGTATTTTCGGCCAGTTGATGGGCATACGCATCATTGTCTGCCAGCATCACTCGGGCTACGCCGGCGATCGCCGCTGCCTGTTCCGCAACTGCCGCACAGCCTGACCCAACAACCAGAATATGAATATCATCACCGAGCTGTTTAGCAGCCGTTACCAGTTTATGGGTTTCAGTTTTAAGGTGGTTGTTATCGTGTTCTGCGTAAATCAGTATGCTCATGAAATCACCTTTGCTTCATCGCGAAGTTTTGTCATCAGTTCAGCGACGGTTTCAACTTTAACGCCAGCACTTCGGGCCGGCGGTGGCGTGACTTTCAGGGTGGTCACCCGGGGCGTAATATCAACGCCCAGCTCGTCAGCGGTCATCACTGCCAGGGGCTTACGCTTGGCTTTCATGATATCCGGCAATTTAGCATAGCGTGGTTCGTTTAAGCGCAAATCGGTAGACACCACCGCCGGCATGCTGAGTTTCAGAGTTTGCAAGCCACCGTCGATTTCGCGGGTCACTTTCAGGCTGTCCCCATCCACTTCCACCGCCGAGGCAAAGGTCGCCTGGGGCAGTTTAGTCAGCGCAGCCAGCATTTGGCCGGTTTGATTATTATCCGAATCAATGGCCTGTTTACCAATGATAACCAGACCCGGCGATTCCTGTTCAACCAGGCTGGCCAGTATTTTGGCCACCTGTAACGACTCAGGAAACGTGTCGCATTCCACATGAATACCGCGGTCTGCTCCCAGCGCCATAGCATTACGGATCTGCTCCTGACAGGCTTTAGGACCAATGCTGACGGCGATGATTTCTGTAGCAACCCCTTTTTCTTTGAGTCTGACCGCCTCTTCCACTGCGATTTCGCAAAAAGGATTCATGGCCATTTTAGCGTTGGTTAAATCCACATCGGACTGATCCGACTTAACCCGCACTTTGACGTTGTAATCTATTACCCGTTTTACCGGCACCAGTATTTTCATATAAGCCTCTTTCATCCTTAACGGTTTAATCTGCTTAGATCGTGCTCCAATAAGTATGGCACTTTAATGACAGCGACTGTCAATTTGTCGTAACAACACTTTTGCAACATCTTTAGCATAAAATTTACTTGCAGTTGACGTTAACGTCAACCTGGTTTAGTTTGACGCAACGCAATAAAAGCCATGAAAGTGGCAAATATGGTTGCCAGTCAGCGTCCCTACAGAGAACAATAAATCAACCCAGAATTTGAGGAGAAAGGCCGTGGAAAGAGAATCAATGGAGTTTGACGTTGTGATTGTTGGCGCAGGCCCGTCGGGCCTTGCCACTGCCATCAGACTCGCCCAACAAGCTTCGCAAGCCGATACTGAGTTATCAGTGTGCGTGGTGGAAAAAGGCTCTGAAGTCGGCGCGCACATCCTATCCGGTGGCGTAATGGAAAGCGCGGCCCTCAGCGAACTCATTCCCGACTGGCAGGAGAAAGGCGCGCCGCTTAATCAACCGGTAACCGAGGATGCCACTTATCTGTTACGCAGCGAAAGCGCCAGTATTAAGCTGCCGGATCTGATCACGCCTAAAACCATGCATAATAAAGGCAACTATATTGTGTCACTGGGGAATTTGTGTCGCTGGCTGGCTGAGCAGGCCGAAGGCATGGGCATTGAAATATTCCCCGGCTTTGCTGCCGCCGATGTCCACTACAACGACGATGGCAGCGTGGGCGGCATCATCACCGGCGACATGGGCGTCGCGGCTGATGGCTCTGAAAAAGACAGTTACATGCCAGGCATGTTACTTAAAGCTAAATATACGGTGTTTGCCGAAGGTTGCCGGGGTCATCTGGGGAAAACCCTGATAGAAAAATTTGCCCTCGATAAAGACGCCACCGCCCAACACTATGCCATTGGTTTTAAGGAAATCTGGCAGGTCGACCCGGCAGTGCATCAGCCAGGCCTGGTGGTCCATACTGCCGGCTGGCCTCTTACCCAAGCGTCCGGCGGCAGTTATTTATATCATGCCGAAAATAATCAAATTTATGTGGGTTTAATTGTTGATTTAAATTACGACAACCCTTACCTAAGTCCCTTCGATGAATTTCAACGCATGAAACATCACCCGTTGTTTGCACAATATTTAAACGGCGGACAACGCATAGCATATGGGGCACGGGCGATTACCAAAGGCGGATTTAATTCGTTACCGCAAATGGCTTTTCCTGGTGGATGTTTAGTAGGTTGTAATGCCGGCACATTAAATTTCTCAAAAATTAAAGGTATTCATACGGCCATACAATCAGGAAAAATGGCAGCCGAGGTTATTTTTAAACAATTAGCAAATAGTAGCACCGCTGATTACTGCTCAGATTTTAATCAGACCTATCAGCAAAGTGATTTAAGAACGGAGCTATTTAAGGCGCGTAATTTTGGTCCGGCGTTGCATAAATTCGGCAATTTACTCGGCGGGGCTTTTAATACACTGGAACAGAATATTTTTAACGGCAATCTTTTTATTACATTAAAAGACACAAATGCCGACTATAAAAAATTAAAATCTGCGGGCCAATGCCAGCCAATAAACTATGAAAAACCAGACAATAAACTCAGTTTTGATAAATTATCTTCGGTTTATTTAGCCAATACCAGTCATGACGAAGACCAGCCGTGTCATTTACAACTTAAAGACCCTGAGATACCGGTAAAAGTGAATTTACCCAGTTACGCGGAACCGGCGCAACGCTACTGTCCTGCTGGTGTCTACGAAATAGTCGAAGGCGATGAAAAGCAGCCGGTGTTCCAGATTAATGCCGCTAATTGCATCCATTGTAAAACCTGCGACATTAAAGATCCGGCGCAGAATATTCGGTGGGTGGTGCCAGAGGGAGCCAGCGGGCCGAATTATCCGAATATGTAATACATTTAATGTTTTTTAAATATAATTTTGAAAAAGCACAACTATAAATTAGAATTGTCATAGTTTTTAAACAAAGGCAGGTAATTAATGAGTGAATTTTTAGAAATTTTAACTCATGGACGACGTTTACAAGGTGCCGTAAAGGATTTATCGGTAGAAGAGTTAACGAGTGTTCAGGAAAAGCTGAATAACATTATCGAAAAAAGAAAAGAGCAGGAAGCGGAATTAATTAAAGCGCAGCAAGAAAAACTTGCCAAGCTTGAAGAAATTAAAAAACAAATGGCGGAAGCTGGCATTGATGTAGCAGATTTACAGGATGTGACAGAAACCAAGCCAAAACGTAAATCAGGCAAAAAACGCCCGGTAAAATATAAAATCACAGTTGATGGTGAAACCATTGCCTGGACCGGCGTAGGCAGAATGCCTGTGGTATTTAAAGACGCCCTTGAAAAAGGCCAGTCTTTAGAAGATTTCGCGATTTAATCTTTATTAGCGGGGCCTTCCCCCGCTTTTTTATTCTCATGCCTATATCACTAAATTTCGAGCAGTATCACTGCAATAATCAAGGCGCCCCCTGGGTGGTTTTGATCCATGGTTTGTTTGGTAATCTGGATAATTTAGCCGCACTCAGACGCCACCTCACAGACGCCTTTAATGTAATCGCTATCGACTTACCTGACCACGGTGAATCGCCCTGGGTAGACACCTTTACCCTGGCGGATTGTGTTAGCGCACTCGTCCAGGTGTTGGATGATCAGCAAATTGATAAGTGCCATATTGTGGGCCATTCGCTGGGCGGCAAAGTGGCCATGCTAACCGCTCTCACCCATCCTGACCGGGTGGATACACTGGTACCCATGGATATTGCACCGGTCACCTACCCGCCCCATCACCAAGCGGTGTTTGCCGGGCTGAAAAAGGTTGATCTCAGCGCCATCAGCGGACGTAAAGAAGCTGATAATGTCATGCAGTCCGAGATCAAAATACCGGGCGTCAGGCAGTTTCTGCTGAAAAGTCTCTACCAGGATGACACCGGTCACTGGCAGTGGCGCTTCAACGTGACAGGGCTGGAGAAGGACTATGCCAATGTGGGCGGCTTCACAGTGCCCGATAACGCGCAGTTCACGGGCAAAGTCACCTTTATCAAAGGCGGCGAGTCCGACTACATAACCCGGGCACATCAAACGGTCATTGGTCAGTATTTCCCTAACGCGAAAGCAAAAATTGTGGAAGGCGTTGGTCACTGGTTACATGCCGAGAAACCGCAGGTGGTTAACGGCCTGGTTGAGCGGGCGTTATTGGACTGACATCAATTTTGTAAATGATAAACATTTGCATTTGAAAAGGTCGGGTATGCTATACTTCGCGCCAGCCTGATTACGTAAGGTTTGGGTAGCGGCAACCGCTCTGATACAACAGTCAGCCGTTCGTCCGCCCTAACACAAAAGTCAGTAAGAATGCCTGCGATAGCCGCATTACTGTGGTATAGTTTGCGCGCGAAAATACAGTAAAGGTTTTTTATGCTTGCGAAGTATTACGAACAAATAGAATCTATCATGCTCGACTTAGGGCTGGTGATATTGTTTGTTCTGATGATTTTTGCCGTCCATGACGTATTGAAAAAGAACGATGTTCCCATGATTGGCCGGGTGGTTGCCTATGGTGTGCTGGGTCTGGGAGCCATGGGTTTTATTGCAAAAGGGATTATCCAGCTGTTCTGGCAGAGCAGCGGCGTATCCGGATAACCATTTTCAGAGTAAGTAGATAGAGGTTAGATATGGCAAGTGTTGGCCTGTTTTTTGGTAGCGACACTGGCAATACAGAGCATGTTGCCAAGTTAATTCAAAAAGAATTAGGTAAAAACCTGATTGACGTTCACGACATTGCAAAAAGCTCTAAAGAGCAAATTGCAGAGTTCGATTTACTGATCTTTGGTATTCCTACCTGGTATTACGGTGAAGCCCAGTGTGACTGGGACGATTTCTTCCCGGAACTGGAACAAATCGATTTTACCGACAAACTGGTGGCGATTTTTGGTTGTGGCGATCAGGAAGACTATGCAGAGTATTTTCTTGATGCCATGGGCATGGTTCGCGACATCGTGGAAGCCCGTGGGGCTATCCTGGTAGGCCAGTGGTCTACCGATGGGTACGATTTTGAAGCGTCTAAAGGCATGGCCGATGACAACCATTTTGTGGGTTTGGGTATCGATGAAGATCGTCAGCCAGAACTTACCGACGAGCGTATTCGCGCCTGGTGCCATCAGTTAAACGAAGAGCTTTGCCTGGCAGAACTGGCCTAAGTTTTTGCCAGTAAACCAAAAAACGCAGGTTTTCCCTGCGTTTTTTTGTGCCTGTAAAATGCTACCTGATGTCACCTACCCCCGGCGCACCCTCATCCCTACCGAAGCAATCATATCGCTGCCGCTACACTGGGTTCTGTCTGCAAGCTTTTCCAGTTGACATAGTCCTGAGCCATCTTCAAGACAAAACTCAAAACGCGTTTGGGTTTTAACCGGTTTGTCCACCATACCAGATGGCAGTGCCGACCACTCCCACTTAGCAATCACCTGTTCAGCTTCCTGTGCAAAATACCGACTGCTCGAGTCCACTACACGTAAGCTTGTCACAGTATTATCTGGCTGTATTACGTACTCAATGGTGGCGCAACCCGTATTCGCCGCCATCGCTTCTTTTTTTGGATAGCGGGGCGGAAAACGGTTGAGCGTCTGCCACGCAGGCATCGCTAACACATCGGCCGTTAGCGGCAGTTGTGCATATTCACCGTTGTCGGGCAAGGTTGTCTGTTCGGTGGCCCCACAGGCCGTCAAAACCAGTGGAGCTAGTAGCCAATAAAGCGGATATTTCATTGTTCTTCCTTGAAAATGCGGTGCGGATTTATACTAAAGTCTAAACTTCGACACCGCCCTTTTCAAGTCGGCAATTTCCACGTCTATTTTTGATGTGGACTGGTTTGCCCGCTCAGTACTGTTGGCACTCAGCTCAGCCAGTTCAACAATTCGTTGCAGACTCACAGCCACATCAGCAAGCAGCGCATCCTGGCGTTCCGTATCGGTAACAATTTCACGGTTTATACTGCTGAGCTCCTGAATAATCAACGATATCGATGCGACCTGCTCAGTGACCTGTTCAGTTGCTTTAGCGCCCTGCTGGGCCTGCTCGCGCCCGGTATTAATGGTTTGCACCGCCTGATGCGCATCTTTTTGTAAGCTGCCAATCATGGCTTCAATTTCTTCGGTAGAGTTGTGCGTGCGGTTTGCCAGCGTTCTGACTTCATCTGCAACTACCGCAAATCCACGCCCCTGCTCTCCGGCTCTCGCAGCCTCAATAGCGGCGTTCAGAGCCAATAGATTGGTTTGTTCAGCAATGGTTTTAATCACATCCAGAATACTGCCAATATTGCGGCTGTTCTCATCGAGGCGGTGGACAACCTGCGCCGAAGCTTCAGCCTGACGCGCTTGTTCAAGCACTTGCTGACGATTATGTTCAGCCAGCTCGGCAATACTCTGACTCTGCCGCTCTACCTGACTGAGCTTTTCCATGGCTGTGGTGATCTGGTTCAGGTTGTGATGACTGGTTTCACGCACATGATCGGTATTGGTGGCAGTCACCTGTACCTGCTTACGCTGCTCACCAACCTGCTGCAGGCTTTCCTCACCTAATGCAATACTCGACTGAGTGACTTCCTCTAACCGATGCTCCTGCGACAGGATATTCCCCACCAGGCTGCGCAGACTTTCGGTCAGGGCATTAATTTTAGACGCCAGGGCCGCAAATTCATCACTGCCGTTATCGTCCAGCTTGCGGGTTAAATCCCCTTCACTCAATTGAGTCAGGCCACGATTTATTTTAACCAGTGGACGGGCAATACTGCGAGTTGTAATAACCGCCAGTACCACGGCCGCAATTAAGCCTATAACAAATACAGCGCCCGTTTTAACTAAGGCACCCGTTACCGTATCGAGGATTTTTTGCTGTGCGCTGAGCGTGCTTTGGTTAACTTGCCCATACAGCGTTTCAATAGTGGACTGGGCTGAATTAAGTGCTTCATTCGCCGCATTCTGACGTGCAGCACTCTGACTGGTAAAAACCAATTTTTGTTGCTGCATCCAAACCAGCCCCTCCTCACCTGCCAGGGCAACTTTAAAGGCTTCATACTGTTCATTAAACAGGGCTACCGTGCCTTGCGTATCAACAGTTTCAGCCAAACGGTTGAGGTAATCCTTATCCACTTCCAGATTGCTGATCTGGTACGCCAGATCTTCTTCAATAACCGTGGTGGCATCAGCATCACGACTATTCACTAAGTCTTCGATGGCAGTGTTCATGGTCAGTAGCTTATTATCGATGTTGTTACCCGTACCAATCACCGTTTCGATGCCCGGATCGTTACTGTCCAGATAACTTAAATCCAGCATTAGCGCACTGGCTTCATCGGCAATCATCAGTACTTTTTCTGATTGTTCAGCGATACGCTGTTCAAATACGAGCTGTTGCTGCAGCGCCTGATACATGCCATGGCTCTGTTCTATAT
>OJDQ01000514.1_pt1 | contig 16294 bp, 13 predicted proteins | sample 1592851 | NCBI WGS metagenome assembly OJDQ01 (sample SAMN05416774, study PRJEB24817) | seawater metagenome | isolation source: Sea water | place: Canada:Atlantic | collected 2013-07 | reverse complement strand
GATGCTGCGGCTTAACTGAGCGTTAAACTGCGGGACTTATTCGCAGTTTCCCTAGACGAATAAACAAAGAACTCTCTGCAATTATATTGATGAGGCGAAATAAATAGTTGTGCATCATATTTACTTTTTTTGAAATGCCCACCAAATTGAAGAGTGCCTGAAAAATGTTGCAAGTCTTGATCATTCAATGCGCACAACAATAAATTATTGAATTCGAAAGCCAGTTGCGGGTATGAACTCTTGGGCTTTTCGTGCTCAATATGGGAGCCCATGTTTTGTTCATTAGCAAAATCTGTAAGATTTAGTTCCGTATAGCAACAAAGTCCAAATTGCATTTCTATCAAAATCTTACTTACAGTGTAAATGGCAACTTTTTCATAGCTGAATCTATACTGAGCGTATTTGGACATGTGCCGAGAAGCACATGTCCATCAGTTTCTATTATGCCGCCTTTTTGTTTAAATCTGTGCGTATAAAATTAGCCAAGTCGCAGACGGTTAATGCCGTGAGTTTTGGAGCTGCATGCCGATAAGAATTTAAAAAGCTAACAGCTCGATCATCCTTTAAAAGCTCGCTACCTCCGCATACAACAACGTAATCGTCGTAAGGAGTTCTAGCAGCATCCATAACTGTATATCCAAGTTTTTCTATGGCGGTGCCATTGGTTTCCTGGAATTTGGCTACTATTTGAATGTTTCGTTTTGGCGTGTGAACTACGTAGTGAGCATAGTCATTTTTGCTTGGGAATATGCTCGGATATTTCACATTTCTCTGATAAGTCATTGGCTTCTCTGATGTAGTTTCGATAAAGCCCTGCTCTCGAAGTACACAGGAAATATCATCCAGTAAAATTTTTCTGTTCATCACTTTTCTCTCAATAATAATTGATTAACTAGATCAAACTCTTCGGTAAACATGTCATTTTTTATTTTGTTTAAGAAATGACAATCAAGATTGAGGTGAACATCAAAGAAAGGTACTATCGTGTTTCTAACAGGTAGACAGTCTATTTCTTGATGGACTTAACACCTAGGTGTCGTGCCTTATTAACTATGTTTCAGCATGGTTGATAAATCACCTCACAGAAAAGCACTATTCAGTTAACTGATAGTGCTTTTTATTTTTCTTTTCGTACCCCCTTAAATGGTTTTCCATCGCTTTTTACATCCATAAACCTGCCTGTATTAGCATCATGTTTTACCCAGTGACCTGAGCCAGATTGAGTTTGTGAACGCTGTCGTACAGCACCATTTCGGTGGTTATCACCAACTTTGCCGTTCTTGGCCATAGTTAACTCCCGTTATCTATTTTCATGGTTGCGGACCTATTCCCCAACCTTATCCAATAGTATGGTTAAATTTTAATCTTGTCAATATTGCGTTTAGTTTTTATAAGTCAAATTAAAATACAAAATGATTAAATATAAGTTTAATTTTCTTTTGATAATAAATATTGCTCGTGTGGGTGCGCTAGGGTAATGTTAAGAAAAAGTATTCGAAGGCTAAGACAATGCTCACTTATCGAGAATTGAAGGAAGAACACGGGAATATCGCTGATCGGTTTGCTTATATCGACTTCATGTTACGTTTTACCGGGGTGGTAAAACGTGCAGATATTGGTGACATGTTTAATTTGTCAGATGCTGCAGCTTCGAAGGTTTTGGCGAGATATGGCGAAGTTTGTGAGCATAATATTGAATACAACAGAAGCGTTAGGGCGAATGCCATTGTTAGAGAAAGTTTTAAACCTCTAATTGATTTTGATGCTGAAACTGCACTAGGTATGCTTGCGCATGGATTTAATAAAAACAAACTATCTCAACCAGTTAAAACAAGTATTCCATTTGAAAAAATCGGCAGGCTACCAAATAAGCTTTCTGTTGATTTTATAGCGAGAATTACCCGTGCCATCACCGGCAAATATGCCATTAGCTGTGAATACCGTTCTGAGAACAGTAATAATCATGAAAGGCGTACAATTATCCCGCTAGCAATAATGCATGATGGGGTGAACTGGATGTTTAGGGGCTACCATCGAGAAGCTGACGGTAGTGTATTTTTTAAGAACTTCCATTTTTCTCGTGCAAAAGAGGTGGATGAATTATTTGAAGTAAATGAGTACAAAGCAAAATCATATGAAACACTTCAATCAGACAAAGAATGGAACTTGATCTTACCTTTGCAGTTAAGAATTCATCCTGATAGAGATGCTACCCTTCAACAAAGGATTAGAACGGATTTCGGAATGTCTGAGGGGCAAGATGAACTTACAACTTCTGTACGTTGTGCGTTTATGTGGATTATAGAAAAAGAATGGTTCATCGATGTCAGAAGCGCTGAGGAGAAAAAGGCCTCGACCAATCAGAGGTTCTATAAATTCGAGCTGATTAATTCAGAAATGCTGAAGCTTCTAAAAGAAACCAATTTATAGATTAAACGAATCTTAGCCACTGATTACAGGCTTGTTACACCTCATATATCTATAGAAGGCTCAGGGACATGAAAATTCTCCATACATCTGACTGGCACTTAGGTCAGTCATTTTTTACTCAAAGCCGCAAATACGAACACCAGTGTTTTCTTACATGGCTCCTCGAGTTGATTGCCCGTGAGCAAATTGATGCGCTGATTGTGGCCGGTGATATTTTTGATACCGGTACGCCACCAAGCTATGCCCGTGAAATGTACAATCAGTTTGTGGTGGATATACAGCAACTTGACTGCAGGTTAGTTGTGCTTGGCGGTAATCACGACTCTGTTGCAATGCTGAATGAGTCAAAGCCCTTACTTGCGCGGTTAAATACCTATGTGATTGCCAGTACTGGCTTAGCCTTAGATGAACAGGTTGTCGATTTGCCTGCGCGCGATGGTAACTCGGGCGCAATTCTATGTGCCGTGCCTTATATTCGCCCTCGTGACGTTTTGCAAAGCCAGGCCGGTGAGTCCGGTGCTGATAAGCGCCAAGCGCTGGGGGAAGCCATTAAAGCGCACTATGACTCGTTGTATACACTGGCAATAGCTAAACGTCACGCGGCAGGTGGGGATTTACCCATTATTGCTACCGGCCATTTAACCGCTCTGGGCGTGACTAAATCAGAGAGTACCCGTGATATTTATATTGGTACGCTTGAGGCTTTTGCGGCAGATGGCTTTCCGCCAGCTGACTATATTGCGTTGGGGCATATTCACCGCCCTCAGATAGTGGCTAAGTCTGAACATATCCGTTATAGCGGCTCACCCATCTATCTTAGCTTTGATGAATTGAGCTCTCGCAAACAGGTAGTGATGGTTGAGTTTGATGGCGCTGAGCGAAAATCCATTACACCAGTCGATATTCCGGTGTTTCAGCCTATGACAAACATTACCGGCAGTCTTGCTCAAATTGAACAGGATATTAAATTGCTGGATACCTCAGGCGAAAGGCCTACCTGGCTATGTTTGCAGGTGGATAGCGACGATTACCTTTCTGACTTGCAACAACGTGTACAGGCAATGATAGACGGGGTAAATGTTGAAGTGCTCCAGCTTCGTCGTGTTCGTAATAAGCAACGTCAGATGCTATCGCAACAACAAACCGAAACCCTTGCAGAGCTAACGCCAACAGAAGTGTTTGAAAAGCGACTGGAAATGGAGAGTTTCGATACTGATGAGGCAACTGCCCGAGCTGAGCGAATAAGAGCGCGTTTTGCTCAAATCCTATCGGAAGTAGAGCATCAGGAGGTTAACGTATGAAGATTCTGTCGCTACGGTTAAAAAACTTAAATTCCTTAAAAGGCGAATGGAAAATTGACTTTACTTTATCGCCCTTCGCCGATAACGGCCTTTTTGCGATCACCGGACCAACAGGGGCGGGTAAAACCACTATCTTAGATGCTATCTGCCTGGCGCTTTATCATCAAACTCCGCGACTGGGGCAGCTTTCTACCTCTACCAACGAGATTATGACCAGGGGAACAGCCGAGTGTTTGGCCGAGGTGGAGTTTGAAGTGAAAGGCAATGCCTATCGAGCGTTCTGGAGTATGCGCCGTGCGCGCAATAATCCTGAGGGGAATTTACAGCAAGCTGAGACAGAGCTGGCGGACGTTGCCTCTGGTAAGGTAATTACCACACAAATCAGGCAGAAAGCCGATGAGGTGAAACGCTTAACAGGGCTCGACTTTGGACGCTTTACCAAATCCATGATGCTATCCCAGGGCGACTTCGCTGCCTTTCTTAATGCAGAAGAAAGTCAGCGTGCTGAGTTGCTTGAGGAGCTTACCGGTACTGAAATTTATGGCCAGATTTCTAAAAAAGTACATGAGCATCATTCAGAATGTAAAAAAGAATTAGAAATCCTGGAAGCAAAAGCGGGCGGTTTTGCGCTATTAAGCGAAGACGAGAAAGTACATCTGGAGGGGCAGAAAGTTGAGTTGCAGACTGCTCAAACTACATTAGTTTCTCAATCTTCTGCGTTACAGGCACAGCTAAAGTGGCTGGAAAACATCGAGGCCGCCAAGGCTAAAGTGCAAGCGGCAAAAGAGAATAAAGCGCTGGTGGATGAGGCGATTAAAAACGCAAAAGGTGATTTGGCTAAACTGGCCAACAGTGAGCCTGCTGAGCAATTGCGTTTGCCGTGGGAAATGCTCAAAACCACCAATGCGGAAGTATTAAGATTACAGGGTGAAGTTGAGAGTAAAACGGCACTCAAACCGACCTTCGAAGCTAAGTTAAATGCCGCAACCTCAGCGTTATCTGAGACGGAACAGAGGCTTGCAGCATCCAAAGATAAAGCCAGGCAGCAAGAGCTCCTAATCACTGAGAAGGTTCTGCCCCTGGATTCCAATATTGGATCGCAGCAGGAAAAGCTTGAAAGCCTTCAGCTACAGTTACTGCAAAGCAAAAGCGAAGTTGCCAGGTTTCAAGATCAGTTAGCTGATGCCAGTGCCGCAGTAAAACGCCTGCATACCATTCGTGACAGTGCTAAGCAGTATTTAGATGAGCATAAGACAGACGAGGTATTGAGCGACTGCTTACCTGATTGGACGTTAGAGCTACAAGCTATCAATAATACTCAACTACAGGCAGAATCTTTTGCAAACGAGTTGACTCAGTTGCGGCAAAAACAAAAGGCCTTAAGTACAGAGAGGTCAAAGCTTACCGCTACACAGAAAGCCACTGAGGAAAAGTTCTCAGAAGCTAAAACCTACATGGAAGATAAGCATAGCGTATGGCAAAACCTGCTAGGCAATACAACGGAAGATGCACTTCAAAATGAATTAGATGACGGACGTAGCAAGTTAAGTGCGCTTGATAGAGCCAAAAATATTCAGCAAAACTACCTACAGCTCCATGACAAAAAGCTATCGCTTGCTGAAGCCTTGGAAAACGTTAAACAAAGCGTTGAAACCTTAACGGCAAAACGCGAGTCGTTCGCTGCTGAATATAAAAAACAAAAACAAAGTTTGCAGGATATTACCCGGCTAATTGGTCAAGAGGAAGCGCTGGGGGAGTATCGTGCGTTACTTCAACAGGGCGAAGCTTGCCCCCTTTGTGGTGGCAAGGAGCATGCTATGGATGTGGCCGCGCTGGATATACCCGAGACAGTAGATCGTAAGAAGCAGGCCGAACTGGAACTCCAACAGATAGAGACTGCCGGTACACAAGCAAGGCAGGACCTGGAGGCCAGCGCCAGACATCAAACCGAACTTGAATCAAATCTGGAGCAAACAGCTCAAAAGCTGACGGAACAATCTGAATTGTGGCAACAGGTAATAATTAACCTGAATGCGTCGCTAGCTGTTACCGACAAAGACGGTCTGACTGCGCTTGAGGCAACCATCAATAGCGATGTCGAGTTATTACAAGACCGAATTAAAAAAATCAGGCTTGCTGCTACCGAATACCAAAACGCAAAAGAACGCTTTGATGTTCAGCAGCGAGAAGACCAGCGGATTTCTACAGACTTTAAGGTTTTAGCTGAGAAGGAAACTACCAACAACGAAGCTATCAGTTCGACGCAGGATAAGTATGAGTCTACAGTTACGGCTAAAGACAATGCTTTTACTACATTGCTTCAGCAAATTAAAGCGAATGGGTTTACGCCTGACGAACAAGCTTTGTCTGATTGGATAGCATTGAAAAGGGCGGATAGTACTGAATACGTACGCCAAACGAAATCCTTTGAGCAGCACCTGAATTCGATTGTTATTGAGGAAAATAAAGCAAATTCGCTAAGTGAAAGACTAGCTGAAGAAACTACGCGAGTTAACACTCAGCAAGGTGAGTGCAACGCAGCAAATGCTGCTTTAAGCAAAATGATTGCAGAACGTAATGGGTTATTTGGCGATGCGAGTGTTACTGATGTTCGTACAGCTATGAGCAACAGCGTTCGTTCACATGAACAAGAAAAAGAACAAGGCCAACAAGAACGAAATCAAGCAGACAAAGAATACTCTGCACATATAGCTTCACTAGAATCATTGTCGAAGAGCTTAGCGCAGCAATCTGACGCTCAGGCTAAAAAGCAAGAAGAGTGGGATGCCTTGTTTGCAGCCAGCGTATTTGAAACGCATTCTGACTTTGAGAATGCATTGTTGCCTAAGGACGAACGCGAGCGTTTATCTGCCATTAAACGTGACCTCGACAGTAATCTCGCCAGAGTAAATACAATACTGGACGAATCTGCAAAGCGGCTGGAAGAACTCAATGGTGAAGAAAAAGCTGCTGAGTGGTCAGTAACGTCCAAAGAGCAGGTGTCATCTGAAATAACTGCTCTACAAGCAAAACGTGATGAATTGAGTGCTCAAAAAGGGCAGGTTGAGCAGCGTTTACTTGCCGATGCCCAGCAGCATGAAAAATTTAAAGACCTGACTGCAGAAATTGACAAGAAAAAATCAGAGTACGACGATCTCAGCTACCTACAGGGTTTGATTGGCTCGGCCAGCGGCGATAAATTCCGTAAATTTGCCCAAGGGTTAACACTGGATAACCTGGTGTACTTAGCCAATAAACAACTCGATAAGTTGCACGGCCGATATATGCTAAAACGAAAATCCGGTGAAGGGCTTAACTTAAGTGTACTAGATACCTGGCAAGGCGATGTTGAGCGGGATACTAAAACCCTATCAGGCGGTGAGAGTTTTCTGGTTAGCCTGGCTCTGGCATTAGCACTTTCAGACCTGGTCAGCCATAAGACCAGTATCGATTCACTTTTCCTGGATGAAGGTTTCGGGACGCTGGATTCAGAAACCCTGGATATCGCACTTGATGCTTTGGACAACTTAAATGCGACTGGCAAGATGATTGGGGTAATTAGTCACGTTGAAGCAATGAAAGAACGCATTCCCGCTCAATTAGTTGTTACTAAAAGGTCTGGGTTAGGAACAAGTGTTTTGGACAATAGATACAAACTACTCTAAAAATTGTAAATACTTAGGGGTTAGTCGTCATTATTATGGAGAAGGCGTGAAGATGCTAGGACTGCAAAAGATTGTATTATCCAACTCTATTTATAAAAATAAGATAGTGGGAATAGATGTAAACGGCCATACGAACCTCTCTGGTGGCAATGGCGCTGGTAAGACATCCTCGCTCAATTTAGTGCCGGTGTTCTATGGGACGGATCCCAATAAGTTGGTCATTAAAGTCGCTGGTAAAGTTTCTTTTCTTGAATACTATCTCCCTAAGCAATCCAGTGCGTTGATTTTTGAATATCTTCGAGATGATGGGCCACGTTTAGCGGTGCTTCATCGTCATGCCAGTGGCAGTAAGCATGTTTATCGATTTATTGCTGGTGGTTTTGAGGAAACTTTTCTCAGTCCATCAATAAAGGCGCTGGTGGAATCTGGTGCGAGCATGGGGGATGTGCTTCGGGCTATTAGCAGTATGGGATTTGATGTCAGTCGTCAAATTGACATCATTATTGATTACCGAGCCATCATCCAACATGATAAAAAACTCCTTCAACGTCATGGTCGGGGTAAAAACTTTGAACGCGAGCTTGCTTACCAATATTGCTTGGGTGGCCGAAATAGCTATATGAGCAATTTGGATGCAATGGCTTATTCAGTCTTAAGTCGTAAGGATATGTTCGACCGTTTTAAAACGATGATTGCTGAAACGCAGTTTAACGAACTGTATATCGAAGAGCGCTCGGATATGCTCAAGGATAAATCTTTGCGAGAGGACATTGGTTCTATTCGCACGTTCACGCAATCGGAAGATGCAATTCGCAGTTGTATTGCCAGTTACTATGATCGGGAAGACTTGTTATCTCAGCGAGATTCTGTGGCCGGTCAGCTTAAATCGCGGTTGTTAGAAGCGCATGAGACCTGCGATGAACTGGCGTTCAAGATCCGCGAGAGTGATGACCAGTTAAACGATAAGGAATTGCAGTATCGCGGCCAGTCCATGACCTTAAGGGAGCAGGAAGATGCCTATGCGAGCAGAATCCATCACCTGGAACGCGAAATAAACGCTATTCAGGATGATCGTGAGCGATATGATGAACTTAATATTCCCCAGATGCGTGCTGACTATGGCCAGTTAAAGTCCTATCGAAGCGAATTGACGCAGTTAGAGCAGTTTTATACGGATATTACTAAACAGGTTCAAAACCTTGAATCTGAAAAACAAAAAAGTATAGCTCATGCCAGAGAAGTGCGTGATGAAGTACGCGTTGATATTGAAAAACAGCGAAGCGAATTAGGTAAGAAGCGCGAGCTGGTCACAAAGCAATTTGAGGCGCTGATTGAGAAAGTGCGTAAGCAACGAGAGGAAGCGCTTGAGAAGTACAATGAGGAGCATTTAAAAGAGTATCAGCGTCGTGCAGAACAATTGACGGTCGCCCAACAAAAAGCGCTGTCTTCCTCGTTCACTGATGATGAAATTAATGCGATTAATGAGTTAGAGGCTCGCGAGGATTTATTGAAAGAGCAATGCAACAGTACTGATCGGGAAGTAGCAACTGAACGAAAATTGTATCTGGACGCCAGTAAAAAGCGGGATGACATTATCGAGGTTCGTCGTGATCACGAATCGCAGTGTCAGCGGTTGCAGGCAGACATTGACCGGATCACCAAATTAATCACGCCTAGAAAAAATAGCTTCTTGGCCGCACTTCGTGAGCACCATCCAGATTGGCCTGAGACTATCGGCAAAGTGATTCCTGCAGAGATATTGGCAAGAGAAGATTTAGAGCCAGTATTGGATACTAGCGGTAGTGATAGTCACTTATTCGGCTGGGAACTGGCACTTCATAAACTGGAAAAGCCAGAGTTTGCGTTGGAGATTTCACAGCTCGAGGAAACGTTACGTGGATATGAAATTAAACTCGCTGCAGTAGAAGAAAAACTTGCTGACTTGCGCACCCAGGAAGGACAGATTTATAAGTATATGAGTGAGCGAGAGAAGGCACTGCGTATTCTTGAACGACGTGCTCAGGCACAGCAAGAGGAATGGACAGCGATTTACACGGAAATCAAGGATAAGAATACAAAAGCAAAACGTGCGTTGCGAAAGCGACAGGAAGCCTATCGAAAAGAGGCGGATGCACTTAAAGTAGCACTATCTCGGTTTGAGAAAGATTCAGAAGAAGAAAAACAACAACTCAAACGTAATTTTGACCAAGGAGTATTGGAGCACAAAACGAATCTTGCGGCCGACCTTGGTGATTTGGATACCGAGTTGGATCACTTGGTAGAACGTCGCACAGAGGTAGATGCGCTTTGCAAAGAAAAAGAAGCTGAAATTCAGGAAGTGTTTGAGCTGCGGTGCACGGCGGAAGGTGTTGAACCGGCTAAAATTCGTCAGGCTGAGGAAAACGTTAGACAACAGGAAACGCTCATCAAAAAGGTCAGTGGTTATCTTCAAACGCTGGAAGAATACGACTACTTTGAAAAGCACCGGTTGAGTCAGCTAAGTGATTTACAATCTGAACAGACCTCGAAGTCGACAGAGTTACAAACACTTCAAACTAAATTGATTCAGCTAAAGAGTGAACATCAAGCGATTATCAAAGAGCTTACACAAACAAAGAGTCAAGCCGACACTCGCTTTAAAGAACTTACTAAGTTAATTGAGCAAGGCCAGAACCAGATTAAGCGTTGCCCGGGAGTAGTGAATGCAGTTGAATTGGAAACCGGTACCGGGAGCCTTGAACATCTGATAAAGCAAATTCAGTTGCTGCTTGACGGTGAATACAAAAAGCGTAATGAAGTATTTGACGGTGTCGCTAGTGTTCAGCGGATATTAAATACCTTTATCAATTCAAAAATCTATAGGGCATGGGATTACCTGGTTCGCCAGCGTCAGTCTCGCATGGGGATTGCTGAGTCAGAAGATGACTTCAGGTTGTCGCAACCGCTCGATCTTGAAACACTGCTTAATACTGAATTACCGACTATTAAGGACGGTCTGTTAGAGCAAGTCCGGGCAGTGGGTGATAACTTGTCGAAATATCACACAATTCTGGATGGCCTCAACAAAGAAGTGGCGCGGGTGTCGCGTCACTTGGGGCGCGAGGTCAATACTGGCAATCCGTTCGATGAAATCACTGATATTTCCTTCGAGCTAACTTCAGTGATAGTGGAAGGGGATTACTGGTCTGCACTGACAGCATTTAATCAGCAATGGAAAGCCTGGCGTGAATCCAGAAGTGATATATTGCCGCCTGATGCTTTGTTGGATGCGCTGTACCGGGCGAATGAACTGCTTAGTCAGGCGAAAATTGGCAAAAACATTGATTCATTGCTGCGTTTAACCATCCATTTGAACGAAAATGGCAGACATGCTCGCATCGCTAGTCAAAGAGATATGGAAAACGCTTCCAGTAACGGTCTGTCCTATCTGGCGATTCTGGTGATTTTCATGGGGATGACTCGCTACCTTTGTCCTAATGAATCCATTAAATTGCACTGGTCCATAGACGAGTTCGCCAATTTGTCGCTTCAAAACATCGCTAAGGTGTTTGAAATGCTCACCGAGAAAGGGATTTATTGCTATTCTGCATTCCCAACCAGCGATCCGAATATCTTGCAGCACTTCGACCACAAATACCTTATCAATGTACAAGAGGGCGTTCGTCAATTTAAGGATCAGGTAGTGAAAACTGATAATCCGTTTTTAGCGCAATCGAACCAATTGATGGTGGAGGGCTAAGTCTATGGCGAGTGAAACCTTTACCAGTGTGGCGCAGACATTATTAACCGGTGAGATGATTTGTGAAACAGTCTATCCCAATGAATACCAGTTTTTACAGAATGATATTAATACCGACCAGATTGAGAAGTTTTTAGCACAAATAGACCGGGGACTGGCTTGTACGCAGGATGGTAGGGCGTATTATTGCGCTTTTCTTGATGTGGAAGAGTCAGGGGCGAAAACGGCTATTCGACAGGTGTTTCGTGAAGTTGCACAGGATTTAGAGCCGCTTTTACGGTGGATGCGCTTTGTCCGCGAAGCAAATGCTATGGGGCAACCCGTTGAGAGCGGTATGCTGGTTAAACAAAGTGAATTATTGCAGGCGGTGGAGAGTTCACCGGCTAAGTATCATGAACTTAATGAATTGACAAAAAGCGGGTTGTTTAAATCGTCTGCGAGAAACAGCAGCGCGAAAATCGATCAGATACTCGGCAAACTAAAATACAAAGGGTTTTTGGTTGCGCAGGATACATCCGGTGCACTATTTCGAGCAACAGGTCTGTGGAGTTACCTCTACGATGTGCTGGATTTCATTCGCGCGCATGAGCATTTGGAGAGTGACGATGACGGCAACGACCAGCCGGAGTTATTATAGTGGCGCGATTAGACGATGCTAAAGACGGTTTAAAGGCCATTTCCGTTCACGCTGATGCGTTGCTGGATGCATACCTTAATACGCAGAGTCGGCTATTAGATACTGAGCAGAATCAATCTGCGATAAAGTCGATGTTAAAGCATCACCTGGCTTGGCAAATTGATCCGGATGAACCGGTGGTATTAAGCCGGGCGCTGACGACAACCTTAGATACACTGACACGCAGTTACCGAATCTCAGTGGCCAATAGCGAAGTGGGTTCATTGTGGACTGAAATGATGCGAGCTGTAGATGATTACCAACAAGCATATGCGAAAGGCGCGACAACGGACGCTGACACTTTCTTAGGGCAGGCCTTTGAACTGGGCTTTCAATTGATAGAGAGCTTACGCAATGCACTGGCGGGGTATTCTCACTATATTAATTCAGGTTTCACGGAAATCCGTGATTTAGAGCTTAGGGCCAAAGCAAATCGCCGCCAGGTAGACAAAGCCCGAGAGTTCAACGATATTTTAGAAGGCTTCGATTTTGAAGAATTAGACAGTAAGGCCGGGTATAACACCGAACTGCGGTTATTACTGCGTAAAGTGATCCCCCGGGCTATCGCCAGATGCAGTGAAGAACTCAACTATGCCATTGGTCGTTTGCGTGAAATGCTTCACGTTATTAATGAGCAGCAAAAGAAAACCAGACTGGTAGAACAGGTATTGGAGTTGTACGAACGAGAGGATGACTATTCACCCTCCTTAGACTCACTGGATGCCATACCACAGAGTCTAAATAAGGCGCCGGCACTTCTAGTTAACTCGAGAGCAAACCCTTATCACGAAGGTTCTGCGTTAGCGCTTGCCGAAATTGCCAGTAAGCTTGAAACCAGTGGCAGTAAAGAGGTAGAGGTTCATACCCCTGAGCCGGTGGTTGATGGGCTGGATGCCGAAGAAGTCGAGCTGGAGTCGAATCCAATCTGGCTGTCCGCTCAAAACTTAATTGAACTGACCATGCAGCAAAATGGCGTATTTTCAGCTTCTAAGGTCTATGAGCAATTCGATTTGCCGTGTTCAAAGGAAATATGGCTGTTGGGGTTGGTGAATGCAGTCAATGCAATCAAGGGCGAGCAGCGTAATGACATAGAGCTACGATTCATTGAGCTTGTGGATGCGCAGATGTCTGGTAACTTGTGGGTTGAAGATATTCTGTTACGCTGTCAGGAGCGAGTAAGGTGAACCGTTATTTTGAGGTGGTTCAGCGGTTGGTGTCGCGGGGAGAGTATAAAGCTCGGTTGAATAAAACCTGGCAAGAAATTCATGATGAAACCGGCTTGGGTGTTATTGTTGGTAAGGAGGTCGCCTTCACTGCTGAAGAACGCCAAAAACTTCGAGGTTACATTCAGCATAAAATTGGCCTCGATCCATCTGACAGTAAGATCACAGTGCCCACTACCCGCCACGAAACGTCCAAGGTAAATACCGATGAAAAGGTATTCAATGCAACAGTGTTTAGCCATTTACTGCGAGTGGCCAGAGTTAACGGCGCACCAATAAAGACAGCTTACGGCGATGCAGTATTGCCTGTGGGGTGTTTTTTGTCCATAACTGCATCGCAGCTCGAGTTAACCGGGGAGGTGGTTGTGGTCGTGGAGAACGGCGATGTAATGAGCCACTTGCATGAATTGCACTGGCCTGAGCCATTGACTGGCGCACTTTTTATTTATCGTGGACACAGTAAAGACGTCAATGAACTAAAACGTTTATTAAAACAGACGCCACCAAAACAGGTGTTAGGGTTTTATGACTTCGATCCTGCCGGTTTGTTGATGGGATTAGAAGATAAGATCGGTTTCAATGGTTTAATTGTTCCAAATATCCAAGAGATTGTGACGCAACCAGAGTTGCTTCGCGGTATTGCTCAACCTGCGGTGTTTTGGACTCAAACTGAGCAGATGAATAGATTGTTGAAGAAAATGCCCAAGGCATTAGTTGACTTAGTAAGTACAATGGAAGAGCTAAATATCGCAATAATGCAGGAGTTAATGGCTGCGCACGCGATATCACTGATAGAGGTGCCGGCTAAGTAGAGTGAGCTAATTCAACTCATAGAATGACTCAATCTTTGTTAGAGACTGGTGCACACATTAGTGCTAACCGAACATCCAATGAGTCAAGAAGTGAAACTAAATTGTCAAATCGAAATATTTAGTTTGTTCAGATTGAAGGGCCATCGTAACGCCACGCTTTGTCTCAGGGATATCAATGATTGCTACCGAACAGTCATCCCTTGAGGCAATGTCGTTACCAGCTAGAAAGGAATGTTGGTTTTCATTTGTTAATTCAGCCCAGAATCCGTCAGATCCTAAAATTATCAGGTTCTTATTAATTAAGCTGAATTGAAAAAATTCCGGTTGATATTTTTTTCGCATATTTAGGCTGCGGGTCAGTATGTGACGGTGTGGTGAACTTTTCATAGTTTCAGTGAATATTTCACCAAATGGGTTTGCACCAGTATGAACAGGTGTTTCCCATGTCACATCGCCTTCAGCCATGAATCCCATGCGTGCATCACCAATGGTATAGCCCCATATAAGATTTGACTCATATGGGATGTACGCGATAAGTAAACTAGCGACCCCAACTGTGAATTGTGTTTTCAGCTCAGAAACTATTTCATGAAATGAAGAGCCAAATTCCTTACCGTCAACCAGGCTTTTCAGTGAAATCTTGCTTTTAATTAATGTATTTATCTTTGCTGTAAAGTCTATGCCATCTAATTTACTATTTGTTGATATATCAATTAAATAAATCAAAATGCCACTATTAAATTCAAAAATATTTATAAAATCCCGGTTTATTTCACGTTCTTCGCCTTGTTGAGAATGACATGTAATATTAATTAGTTTAGAGCTGTCCATGTATTACCTTGTCTAAACGATTGAAAATTAGACCTTCTCGATCGGAGTCTCCGTTAGTCAGACTTTGAATAGCATATTCAAAATTGGGGTCTTCCAAAAGTTTCGATATTTCAGTTGAAAGGTATTCTTTCAGCTCCTGGGAGGATTGAGCTATCTCATGAGTTATTTCTTCACGCCCATCAAATATATTGAGTATATCCTCAATGTCATGACTAGCCAAAGCGTCTCCTTTACCTCGTCCATGAAAGGCTTCTAACTTTGTTGCTATGAAATATTCTGGAGCTATTAGTTTTATGGTTAAAGAGTCTGTAAGTGGGTAATTATTGGCTGTATCTACCGCTGCTTTATACCACCGGTTGGTAAAACCAAGAGTCTTCTCATCTGTTGGCATAAAATCAACCTTGAGATCTCCTAAGAGCATCCGACAAAGCACTTCCTCTCCCATATCTATAGAGAAGCCATGTTGTTTGAGCTGTTCCTGCAATTTATTCCATTCTGGATATCCCATTACATCAACTATGAGATCAACGTCGTCAGTGTATCTAACCTGCTCCTTTGTATACTCATCTGTAATGAGAAGGCTTGTGGTGCAGCCTCCTACGAATACTACGTCGTTTACAAGTTCACCTAATGCTGAAGCGACTTTCTCTAGCATTAGTTTTTGTAAATTAGAGGTGCTCATTAAATCACCATTATTATTTTTTTGAGCACTTCTAACGAAAAATTTCTTTCTCTTGGGTTACCTAAACGAATGGCATCTGTTAGTGCTAAATAAGCATACATTCTATTATCCTTTTGAATGGCTTTATCAACGTTAGGGTGAAGTGGTGTGACGGCTAACCCTTTTGTTTTCCCTTCTGCATAAGGCCAAACTGGCGAGAGTTCGCCCGAACTCATTAATTTTCCTTGTAAAACTGGAGCGGCAACTGACGTTGCTATGCCTCTACTAAGAGCCCCTTCTTTCGCAGGATATACGTAACTTATTCCGTAAGCGATGAATTCTAGTAAAGCTTTAGCGTTTGTCTTTGGTAACCCCAGCTTTCGATCGATTTTTAAGAGGCCTACGTCTTCCATACGCTTCATACTCAAGCTAATCTGTGATTTGCTGATCCCTGTTTCATTCTCTAATGAACGGACGGAAAATCGGCGGTTAATATACTCTGGAAGAAGACTTGGCTCTTTGTAGCTAAACTCGTTTTCATCCCAATCACTGAGTTCATTGTCTAAATACAATAGTTCTTTCTCGAACGAGTTTTCGTGAAAAAACTCGGTATGTAGTGATACTAATTTAAAAAGGACCACTATATCTTGACTTTTCATTTTCTCTGCCCCACTCCGTCCCTTGTCCTAGGACTGGGGACATGATCGATGTAACATTTGAAAATGTCAAGATAATGGTTGAAAAGATATATGTCTGAACGACCTTTGAAGTCTTTTTAACTTCAACTTAAAACACCTCAATGGCTTTTTTATCGTTATACTTATTAGTTTAGTAGCCATCTTTACTAAATTTTCCCTGTCGGTCTATTGTCGTTATGCTGTCGTGTTAAGAATTGATCAACCTAGGGAAACTGCGAATAAGTCCCGCAGTTTAACGCTCAGTTAAGCCGCAGCATC
>OJDQ01000512.1_pt1 | contig 16341 bp, 17 predicted proteins | sample 1592851 | NCBI WGS metagenome assembly OJDQ01 (sample SAMN05416774, study PRJEB24817) | seawater metagenome | isolation source: Sea water | place: Canada:Atlantic | collected 2013-07 | reverse complement strand
AGAGCAATCGCGTTGCAGTAGAATCGATAATAAGTAATCTGATAGATAACGCTATCGAACACGGAAAAACTGATACAGAAATACTTGTGAGCTTAGGTGTAAATTGTTCTAGTAATGTTTACCTCAGAGTGACAAATAAGATGGGGACAGAGGTTAACGAGGACGATCTAAAGCATATGTTTGAACCGTTTTGGCAAAAAGATGCCTCTAGAACATCTGAAGATAACTTTGGGCTAGGCCTTTCTATAGTAAGCGCACTGTGTGAAGCCGTAGATGCAGAAGTTTCAGTAACCAAAACCGACGAAGAATATATATCTTTTTTGGTGACTTTCAAAAAAGAGCTGAACATAACCCCACGTCTGCTTTAGCATAAACAAAATTATTATTTTTGATGTCACCAGCGTCCTCGGTTGGCATGCAAGACTCTCAATACAGGCTAAAAAATATCATTACGAGTGTGATATGTTAATCCTTAGAGCGCTGTTTTTGAACGATATACTCTGTTCGTGGGCTGATTTGGTATGAAACCCTCGGGCCGTTTGGGTCATATGTACTTTGTAAGTTCATCCAAAAGCCACATGAAATACCGGTAAACCCTTCAAGGTTTTTTGCCAGAAGAGTGTCAACTGACATGTTTCCTTCTAATAATTTAGTTAGGTCACCCAACGATATTTCTAATGACTTTGCAGATTGCGTGGTTGAAAGGTTATTTTGTTTTAGTACTTTCTGTAACACTTTGCCTGGGCTGGTAGCTGGAAGTTTATTACTTCTGAGTATCATCATATTTTAGGCCTTGGTTAATAGCTAAAATTTCAACCTGGTTAAGTACTGCCAGCAACAGGAAAACTAAATAATACAGAGCGTAAAAGCTCTGGAGGTTAATTAAACCTCTTAATAATCTATCCTAGAGGCTTCTTCTTCCTTGGGCATATATACGTGTTTGGTACGGCAGCAGCGCTTGCGTACATAAATGTAAATCTTCATTCAGTCGCCACCTTTTTGCCAACCCATCCCCGCTAAATTGGGGCTGCTTTAAAATTGTTTCAATTGGCAGAATGTCAATATGGTCGGTAGATATTTCAATCAGTCTATCAACGATTGGTTTAATCGCAATCCCGCAATTTGCGGGATTTTTATGCTTAAAAGTTTGCCTGAAATTAAAAGCGGTAGGCAATATTTAATGAGCCTGATGCAGCGACCACATCGTCGTCATCTTCATCAAACATATCGGCGTAATCACCAGCAGTGCGGATTGCCAGCGTAAAATCGAGTGACACTTTCTGCCAGTTGTAACCAATACCGCCGCTAATCTGAGCACCGGAGAAGCTTTCATCAAAGCCATCTGCTTCCATTTCTTCTGAGTAGAAGCCACCACCGATGAAGGCTTTAAAGCCACTACTAGCGAGTCCTGTACCAAAATATGCATTAGCTTCTAATCCGGAAGCTTCGAGCTCTGAGAAGTCATCATGTTCCATTGAATAGTATTGACCACGCAATGAAAAATGGTCATTGAACGCGTAGTCGCCAAATACGCTAAAACCTGCAAATTGATCTTCTGAATAGCCATCAACTTCAACGACAAGCGCGTATGAACCTATTCCAGCGCTAAACTTGCCGCTGGATTGTTGAGATTCATTTTCTGTATTTGCCAACACCGGAGAGGCAAGTAATGTAGACAGGCAGGCAGCTATTATTGTTTTATGCATTAGTTTAAATCCTTATTTAAAAATCATTCCCAATCAATTGGAAATCGCGGCGAGGCTAACAAAATTTAACAATCAGGTAAATGATGTGGACAAATAAAATTGTTATAAATTGTTGTTTTATATTAGTTTGTTTAAATATTGATAGGGGCAATTTTTCTTTATCGGCATTTGACCGTAACAGAATCCTGCGCTCTGAATATGTTTGACCCTCCCATGAATAGTTCGGGCTTGCTGCGATCACTAACAGGCAGACATTTAAGAATATCTGGTGTAATATTGCACCAGGAGCTAAATGGTGGAATGATAATTATGCCTCGTCAAAGCATTACCCTGACTGAAAAAAATGATGAATGGCTGAAGAGCCAGGTTGAAGAAACCCGGGACTATGCAAACAAAAGTGAACTCGTAAACGATTTGATTCGCCGGGCACGACGTGCCGAGGCAGTCAATCAAAAGCTGGAAAGTGCAGAAAATAGTGGATTCGTTGATCAATCCCCCGCAGATATGCTGAAAGAATTTAAAGCTGATTTGAAACGATAGATGAATCGATACAAGTTATCGCTGAATGCCAAACAGGATCTCAAACGCATTTATGCCTACGGCTTTGCCGAATATGGCGAACTCCAGGCGGATAAGTACTTTGAGGGTTTTTTTCAGACTTTTGAAAAAATAGCGACGAACCCCGCTGCTTATCAATCAGTTGAGCATATTCGAAAGGGGTACAGGCGTTGTGCTTATGGTGCCGACAGTATTTACTATCGCTTCAATGGTGTTGAGGTTGAAATCATGGCAATACTGGGTGGGCAAGATGTAGATGAGTGGCTTTAAACCACTCATCCCGTTCTAATAATGACCGCTAGCTTTATTCGGCAATGAAAATGGTCTTTTCGTTAACAAATTCACGCATTCCAAAACCACCGTGTTCACGGCCATAGCCACTGTCTTTCACGCCACCAAAAGGCAGGTTCGGTTGAGCCAATGAATAGCCGTTGATATTCACCATGCCGGTATCAAACTCTTCTCGCGCCAGTTTGATTGCCTTTTCCTTGTCTGTAGTAAAAATGCCGCCGCCGAGGCCATAGCGCGAGTCGTTGGCAATTTTCATGGCCTCTGCATCGTTTTCAGCTTTGATAAACGAAGCAACCGGACCAAATAATTCGTCGTCATAGGCTGGCATTCCCGGCTTTATGTTCTCCAGGATGGTTACCGGATAGAACCAGCCTTTACCTTCAGGCACTTCACCGCCTAGCAGAACAGAGGCGCCTTTTTCTACTGATTCCATAACCTGTTTATGCAATTCATCGCGTAAATCTTCACGGGCCATCGGGCCGAGGTCGGTATCTTCGGCGCGCGGGTCGCCTACTTTAAGGGCTTTAAACGCTGCTAAAAATTGCGTTTTAAATTGATCGTAAACGGACTCATTAATGATAAATCGTTTTGCCGCCACACAAGTTTCGCCATTATTCACTATGCGCCCCTGCACACAGGCTTCAACGGCGGTCTCGATATCGGCGTCTGACAACACCACAAACGCATCGTTACTGCCCAGTTCCAGAACCGTCTTCTTAGCTAAGCTGGCGGCTGTTTCTGCCACTGACTTACCTACGCCATCACTGCCGGTAAACGTCACACCGCGCACTTTATCGTGTTTAATCAGTGCACTGGCCGTTTTGCCATCAATAAGCAGCGACTGATAGACGTGCTCGGGAAAGCCTGCATCGGTGTAGAGTTTTTCAATAAGTTCAGCCATGCCAAAGACATTCTTAGCATGCTTCATAACGGTTGTATTGCCAGCCATAATATTCGCCGCGCTGTAACGAATCACCTGGTAGAGCGGAAAATTCCAGGGCTGAATACCAAGGATAACGCCAAGCGGCTGATAGGTGATTATCGCCGTACCGCCTTCGAATACGCGGTTTTCATCTTCCAATACGCTGGCACCATTTTCAGCCGTGTAGCGACAAATCGCTGCGCAGAGCTCTACTTCCTGTTTACCCTGCGCTACCACTTTACCCATTTCTTTAACCATTAAATCGATAATCGCATCAGATTGGTTTTCGATTTGCTCAGCAAGCTTATTCATCAACTCGGCGCGCTCGGCAAAGCTAGTTTTCTTCCATGACAGAAAAGCCGTATTGGCTGAATCGACTGCTTGATTCGCTTCAGCTTCAGACATAAGAGTATATTCTGCAACGGGTTGCTCGGTGGTTGGATTTACCGTGTTTACTGTCTCTGACATTATTTGTCTCCTGATATCAACATGTTCAGAGATGGTTGCAAGTCAAAGACCACTTTTAAAATACAAGTTTTGTTCATTAAAATCAGAGTCTTATGTTGTTCTCTGGATTTCAGTACTGCCACAGGACTATAGAGTTTTCATTACAATAGTATTTATTTCACGGTGCTACCTGTCCAAGTTTAGCCTTCGCAGAAAGTAGCGAGAGAAGATGTTATTGAACTGAGGCAATGCTCTGGGCGTTTATTTTGAAAACGCTATCGGGTAGGGAAAATATTAGGCCTCATGCGAAGTGGAGGCCCTTGTTGTTTAACGGTTTGCGGGCTGATGTATCAGGCTGTTTGGTTAGCATCATCCGGTGGGTCTATTTCAATAACGTTCGCGCTCATGGTTTTGGGCGGTACGGCAGGTCCAAACTGAGTGAACGTGGCCACATCGGAAGCATCATGACCAAAAGCAATTGCGACACGGGCGCCGTCAGACGAAGGTTGGGTTGCATCAAAGGTGTACCAGCGACCGCCCACGTAAGCTTCAAACCAGGCGTGCATATCCATAGGGGTTAAGCCGTGCAGGTAACCCACCACCATTCTGGCCGGAATGCATAAGCTGCGGCACAGTGCGATACCCAAATGCGCTAGCTCACGACAAACGCCCTCGCGTGACTGATTGACTTCCGTGGCAGACAATTGAAAGTAGAGAGAGTCAGGGTTAAACCGCACGTTGGTTCGGATCCAGTTTTCGATAGCCGCGACTTGCTCGTAGCCAGGCACGCAATGGGTAACAATGCTGTGCGCCATTTCAACAAAACGATCCGATTCACAATAGCGTGAAGGTAACAGGTAACCCAGTACATCATTGGGTAAGGTGTCTATTTCATTGAAACCTGCCCAGCGGTCTCCCAGCACTGCAGGTGAAGTTAATACCGTGGCAGACGTACTTACCGAAAAGCTTCCAACCGGTGCCACTAAACGCTGACACGAATTGCCAAAACTGTCGTTGTACTCGGTAACGGGCACATTAGGCGAAATAGTATAGGTTTGCTCGGCCACCCACTGGCTTAAATCATTACGGGGTCGCAACATCAGAATAAACGGAGTCGGTGTTGTTATATCAAAGGTAAGATTGCATTCTGTTCTTAACCACATACCCAGACTATTTCCTTGTAAGTTGCGAACTGAGTAGCAATGAAGTCGCTACTCAGTGATGGTGTATAAACAGTATCGGCGTATATGTAACGCTACTCGCCGTTTGAGGAGTTCGCGGTACTTGTGCTATTTGCCGAACCTGGCGTGTTTTGTTGACTTGGTGCTGCCGCAGGCGAACTTTGTACGGGCTGATTATTTTGCGCCGCATGCATTAAATTCGTTGTTGATGTTGGTTGATGTTGCGCTAAAGCGGAATCGCCTTGTGATGCTTGTGCTGCCTCTGTAGAGGCCGGCTCTGAGGAGGGCGTAGCAGACGAGTTCACTGGCTGGGCCAGCTGGTTTACCGTGGCATCTTGTTTGTTTTCAGCAAACCCTTCTGGTGCTGGCAAGCCATCAAATAAGGTTGTTAATCCCTCTCGCCAGGATGTGCTGATATGCGAAAAATACGCATCGTCTTCAGTAATATGATACTGGTTATTAAACTCAAACTGGTTTGGCTTTAAACTCACCAAATCAATGGGTAAACCTACCGAGATATTACTTCTTACTGTTGAGTCGAGCGACACCAGGGCACATTTTATCGCATTCACCAAAGTGGTTTCAGGTTGCATAAACCTGTCCAGCACGGGTTTACCGTACTTGGTTTCACCAATTTGAAAAAACGGGGTTTCATCCGTGGCTTCAATAAAGTTCCCTTCAGAATAAATCAGGAACAGCCGCTGAGGTTCACCGGCCAACTGACCACCAACAATGAAGTTTACCCCCATATTGATCTTGGACTGGTCTAAATAGGCCGCGGTATCTTTTCTGACTTCACGCAAACATTCACCAAACAAGGTGGCAACATCAAACAATGTCCTGGCATTCCAAATATTCGGCACATCAGGATCGTTGGCGCGTTGTTCAATGAGATTAACCACACTTTGTGTAATCGACAGGTTACCCGACGTTAAGGTCACAATTACACGGTCTGTACCGTTATTATAAGTGCGCATTTTTTTGAACGAAGCAATTTGATCAACCCCGGCATTCGTTCTGGAATCAGAAGCGAAAACCATGCCTTCATTCATTTTTAGCGCCAAACAATATGTCATAGGTTATCTCACAACTAGGAGGTCAAAAAGCATAAACTACATTCCGGATCTATACAACAAGTGCTAATTTTACTGAGGTGTGGGCTGACATACTTTATTTACAGTGTCAGGCAGGTGTGACGGCTTGAGTGAAGACATTAGCAGTCTGTTGATGACCTCTCGGTGAGGGAGCCAGTGATGAGCTAACTGCTGTTGTTAAGTGTGTCTGACGGGTGAGTTTTGAGTCAGTTTTCAGTGTGGAATATCTGCTCGTGGGCGCTGGTGTAAAAAGCTTGCAAATCGAGGGATGCCCCGTTGTGTGAGGCCATAATATTTGTAGGTTATCCAACTGCCTATCGGGGGCGGTGACCGCCGTTGAGCAAGGCTAAATCCGCTGCCAATTTTAAATTGCTGACCCTGGCGGGATTCCACCAGCAGTGAGCCCATTAAGCCTTTAAACTTTCCTTTGCCGGGTAAGTGGGCAAGCACTTTTGCTTCGTCGTCCTGAAAGCGTTTGGCTTTTAACAAGCCGGGGTTACGCCCTTGCTGGTAGCGCGCCTGCCGGTGATGCAGCATCAGTCCTTCACCGCCCTGCCGGATAATGTTATCCAGGGCACTTTCAAGGGCTGGCAACGAATCCAGGGTAAATTGTTGAATCATTCTCAGGTTTGGATGCCGGGTCTCGGCTACCAGTTTCTTCATTCTGGCTACGCGCCTTTCAAAGGGCAGGTCGGTAATGGGTAAGTCAAACACCATCATCCTGATAGCCTGCCAGCGTTCATCGGGGTGATGACTCAGTACCGTTGAGGCGATAGTCTCAAAGTCGCTCCGCTGACTCCAGAGTTCACCGTCCATTGGTTCCTGAGGCCAGTTTTGGGTAAACCATGCTGGTGGGGTTATGGGATGACCATTACGGGTAACAAGCTTGCTGCCGGTCCAGCGAGCCCGAATGCCATCGAGTTTTTCACTGATCAGGTATTCGCTAATAGCGATGTCGCCTTCATAGGTTTCAGCCAGTTGCAGCGGCGCAGTCTGCGCCATTGAAGCGGCACACCAAAGCATGTTCAGTAGTAAAATGAAAAGTCGCAAGATCATCACCCGGCCCGGAGTAAAACTAGCAGTGTAGAGGGTTTATCACCTTGGTAAACTGGGCCTTAGTCCGGTTTAGCGCGGCAGGCTGCTCAGGTAACGTTTAAGGTTTCTGGGGGTAACGCCGGTTTGCCGTTTAACCACGCGCGATAAATGGCTCTGATCACTAAAGCCTGCAGTATCGGCAATGTCTGCCAGCTTTTGCCCGCGGGTCAGTAACTCGCGAACGCGCTGCACACGCCGGTATTCAATGTAGCGGTGTACTGAGGTGTAAAATGACTGGCGAAAAGCCCGGGCAAAGTGAAATTCGCTTAGTCCTGCCGCGCTGGCAATCTCGGCGATGGTGATAGAGCGGTGCAGGTTGTCTTCAATATAATGCTGCACCGTTTTTTTTGTGCGTAAACTCAAACCACCGGAAAAGCGAGCTTTTTGCGCTGCCCGGTGGGACTGCATTTTACATAACTCGGCAAAAACGTCCTGGACAACCGTTTGAATGTGAAGCTGTTGAATGTCGTCCTGCCAGTCTTGGGGTTGCCCCAGTTGTTGCAGGATAGCTGCCAGCGAAGCGTGTTCTAGGAATGAACGGTCTGGCACGCTGAATAAGCGGGGTTCGATATCCAGTTCCCGGGCGATGAACTCGCGCAGGTGGATATCGGTGAAGTAAACGTGAGTAAATTCGAAGCGCCCCTGGATTTCCCAAACCGATTCCTGCTGCTGCGGGATGATGCAAATGGCATCCTTAAAGCCATTACGCTGTGACTGGCGTGCGTCAAGGCGGAAGGTTTGTTCGCCACCCGAGGTATACAGTGAGAGGGTATGCACTTCATCGGTGTGATAGCTCACCCGGTCCAGTTCGTTTTGCCAGGCGGCTATACGGATATCTGAAGGCAGGCGTAATTCCCCTCTGAGTGTGGCGTTGGAGAGGGATAAGGTATCGAAGATGGCCTGTTTCGTCATTGTTGTATTATTCACCAATGGTCTAACAGCGCAAAGAATAATTTAACCCCGGCGCAGCGGATATCAAAAATAACCGCAGGATTGTCCCAAAATGTCAGGAATGTCCCAGTTTTTGTTTGCTGTACACGCTATTCTCGCGGCTTTCATCCTCACCGAGTAAAACCTATGACGCTGTTTTTATATGTGTTAACCGTGGCTATTTGGGGCACAACCTGGCTTGCCATTTACTATCAGCTGGGCAATGTGGATATTGTGGTATCAGTTTTCTACCGCTTCGGTTTGGCCACTATGATTATGATCCCACTGGTAATGCTGCTGAGGAAAGGGCGGATAGGCAGCCGTCAGGACCAGCTGTTTTTTATTGCCCAGGGCGCCTGCCTGTTTTCGCTGAATTTCCTCTGTTTCTATTACGCTACTCAATATATTCCATCTGGTCTGGTATCGGTGATCTTCTGTTTAGCCACGATTTACAATGCCATTAACGGTCGATTGTTTTTCAACACCAGGGTAGCCAGTTATGTGTGGCTGGCGTCTTTGTTTGGCGTAGCCGGGTTGGCACTGTTGATGGCCCCTGAAATACACCTTGATGATAGCTGGGTGACAACATTGAAAGGATGCGGGCTGGCCGCACTGGGCACCTTGTTTTTCTCGTTTGGCAATATGATCTCTGTACGTCATGGCAAAGCCGGTATCACCCCGTTGCAAAGTAATATGTGGGCGATGATGTACGGTACATCGTTGCTATTGTGCATTTGCCTTGCTCGTGGTGCTGCCTTTTCGTGGGGAACCGGCGCTGAATATACCTGGAGCCTGTTTTACCTTGCCTTGTTCGGCTCTGTGATTGGGTTTACCGCTTATCTGTCTCTGGTGAGTCGAGTGGGGCCCGGTACGGCGGCCTACACTACGGTATTGTTTCCGGTAGTTGCATTGAGTTTGTCTGCGCTTTACGAGGGCTACCACTGGACCTTAAGCAGTGCCATCGGGCTTCTGTTGATTCTGGTTGGTAACTATTTGATGATCAATAAAGGTCGGTGGGTTATGCGTCCTGCAGTTGTTCGCTCTTAATATCTATCGCGGACAGGAAGATAATTAGAAATTCCTGACTAGAACGAAGCCTATTTCTTATTACGTTTTATTATGTTGTTAACACTAAATTTACTTATTCGCTGACGCTCAAAATTGGCAGTGATAGGCTCTGTACGATGTGTTAGTCATTGGAGTATTGCGTGCGAATTGTTGTCTGTTTATTGTTACTGATCAGCGCCCGGGTAATGGCGGTGCCGGATTTTAGCGGCGAAGATGGTTACCGTCTTTGGCAGCGCTACGATGTCATCGATGCGGCCTTGCCGGCGGCTGAACTAAAGGTGGTTGGTCGCACCGAGACCCACAATATTATTCGCGATGAATTTCGCCGGGCGTTTGCCAACCGGGTAGGTCAGTCGAGTGGTACCTTATTAGTACAAAAGATTACCCCCGAACTTCAGGCGCGCTTCAACCTGCAGGCTGATGTTACTGTGCAACTTGGTGATGAAGGCTTTATTCTTAAGCGCCACGGTAACGATATCCTGATCACCGCAAAAACGGATATTGGTTTATTGTATGGCAGTTATCACCTGTTACGTCTGGTGTTTATTCAACAGCCACTGGGTTCGTTGTCGGTACTGCAAAACCCTAAAATTCAACGTCGCTTACTGAATCACTGGGACGACCTCGACCGTCATGCAGAGCGTGGTTATGCCGGTGAGTCGATTTTTGACTGGCATCGCCTGCCCCTTGATAAAGACCAGCGTTATTACGATTACGCCAGAGCGAATGCGAGTATTGGTATCAATGGCATGGTGCCAATCAATGTTAACGCTAATGCCCTGATGCTTACTCCCATGTATTTGCAAAAGGTTAAAGCGCTGGCCGACATTGTGCGTCCTTATGGCATTAAAATGTACCTGTCGATCAAGTTTAGTTCGCCCCAACAGCTGGACGGGCTGGACACATCGGATCCCCTCGACCCGCAGGTACAAAAGTGGTGGAAACACAAAGCGGCGGAAATTTATCAGTTAATCCCTGACTTTGGCGGCTTTCTGGTGAAAGCCAACTCCGAAGGCCAGCCTGGACCCGGCGACTACGGTCGCACGCATGCCGAAGGCGCGAATATGCTGGCAAGCGCATTAACGCCCCATGGCGGCGTCGTGTTCTGGCGGGCTTTTGTGTACGCCAACGATCCGGCCAAAGAGCGCAGTCTGCAGGCTTACGATGAATTTGTACCGCTGGACGGGAAGTTTATGGACAATGTGATTGTGCAGGTGAAAAACGGCCCTATCGATTTTCAGCCGCGCGAGCCATTCAGCCCGCTGTTTGGCGCTACGCCAGAAACGCCGCTCGCCATGGAGCTGCAAATTACCCAGGAATATCTAGGCTTTTCAACCCACTTAGCTTATTTGGGCACCTTATTTGAAGAAGCAATGGATGCCGATACTCATGTAAAAGGCCCTGGTTCAACCGTGGCTAAAGTGGTGGATGGTTCGTTGTACAACCATCAGCTTACCGGTATCGCCGGGGTGGCGAATACCGGCATGCAACGCAACTGGACCGGTCATATCTTTGCTCAGTCTAACTGGTATGCATTTGGCCGTTTAGCCTGGGATCACACGTTAAGCGCGCAGCAAATCGCCAATGAATGGATTAAGCAAACTCTAACGGTGCAACAACAAGCCGTGCGGCAGGTGGAAGCCATTATGATGCCGTCGCGCGAATATGTAGTGGAATACATGACACCGCTTGGCCTGCATCACCTGATGGACTCTGGTCATCACTACGGGCCGGGTCCGTGGGTAGATAACCTGGGACGGGCAGACTGGAACCCGGTGTATTACCATCGCGCGGATAAACAGGGGATCGGCTTCGATCGCACCGCGTCTGGCACTGATGCTATCAGTCAGTATGCGCCTTACTGGCAACAGAAGTTCGCTAATCCTGAAACCACACCGAAGGAATTGTTGCTATGGTTCCATCATTTGCCGTGGGATTATCAACTGGCGAATGGCGAGACTTTATGGAAAGAGCTGGTCAGGTACTATTACCGGGGTGTTGATGGCGTCAGTGATATGCAGCAGCACTGGCAACAGGTAAAACCCTATATCGATGCCAATCAGTTTCGTCAGGTGGAAATGGCGCTGAGCATTCAGCACCAGGAAGCAAAGTGGTGGCGGGATGCTAGTGTGTTGTATTTCCAGACGTTCTCTGAGCGTCCTATCCCTGCTGGTTTGCCACAATCGCAGGGGAGTCTGAAAGAATTTCAGTCGCGCACATTTCCTTTTGCGCCAGGGCAAGGATAAGTACTCTCTTCAGTGTTGACTTTGAAAGCGGTGATAGGGGCAACCTTATCACCGCTTTTTTATTTTTGACATATGGCATATCACATATATGATATCTCACATATATGGTTTGAGGTATATGTACAATGATGCTATTACAACTTTTCAAATGCCTGTCGGATAACACCCGGCTGCAGTCAGTGTTGCTAATAAGTCATTTTGAGGAAGCCTGTGTGTGCGATCTCATTGCTGCACTTGAGCTCGACCAGCCCAAGGTGTCGCGACACCTGGCAGAACTGCGTCGCTGCGGCATTTTGCAGGACGAGCGTCGCGGCAAATGGGTGTATTACCGGCTCCACGACGACCTGCCTGAGTGGGCATTACATATTATCCGCCAGGCCGGTGACAATAATGTCTCTTACTTCAGTAGCGCCATCGATAAACTTCATCAGTACCGGCAGCAGGGGCCGGGTTGTCAGTAACCACACAGTAACCAAAGGTCCGTCATGAAAATTCTTTATATTTGTACTCATAATCGTTGCCGCAGTATTCTGTCGGAAGCTATCACCAACCATGTGGCGGGCGATAAAATTATCGCCCGCAGTGCCGGCAGTCAGCCTGCTGGGGTGGTACATCCGCTGTCTTTGCAGTATCTCACCGAAGCGGGGATCCCAACGGATGGACTAACCAGTCAGTCTTGGGATGAGTTTGAAGCCTTTGCGCCGGATGTTGTGGTGACCGTATGTGATTCTGCCGCCGGTGAAACCTGCCCGGTATGGTTCGGGAAATCCGTAAGAGTGCATTGGGGACTGAGCGATCCGTCTAAACTGGCAGGCAGTGATGAGCAAAAAGCGGAGGCTTTCCGTGCCTGCATCAGCGAAATTACCGAACGGGTAAACCAATTACTGCCGCTTGCTGAAAAAAGCGTGACACCAGAACAGCTCAGAGCCGAACTGGCCGCTTTGGGAGCGCAATAATGAGCATCGATAATACTTCACTGCCCAATATAGACGAGTCGCAGCTGGATATTCCCAGTTTTGAAAAATGCCAGGGCGAAGCTGCCGCCCATGCACCACGTATATTGTTACTTTATGGTTCGTTACGTAAACGTTCCTTCAGCCGCCTGGTGGTGGAGGAGTGTGCCCGGTTGCTGAGCCGTATGGGCGCAGAGGTTGAAGTCTTTAATCCTGAAGGGTTGCCGCAAACCGATACCGAAGATGAAAATCATCCTAAGGTGCAGGAGTTACGTTCCCTGATGATGTGGTCTGAAGGGCAGGTATGGTGTTCACCGGAACGGCATGGCTCCATGACCAGTATCTTTAAGAGCCAGATAGACTGGGTGCCCCTAAGTGTGGGGAGCGTGCGCCCAACGCAGGGCAAAACGCTGGCGGTGATGCAAGTGTGCGGTGGTTCGCAGTCGTTTAACGTGGTGAATCAGTTACGGGTACTCGGGCGCTGGATGCGCATGGTGACCATTCCCAATCAGTCGAGCGTTGCCAAGGCCTTTATGGAATTTGACGATAACGACAGAATGAAGCCCTCGCCTTACTACAATCGTATTGTCGATGTGATGGAAGAACTGATGAAATTTACCCTGCTATTACGCAATAACAAAGACTACTTTGTTGACCGCTATTCCGAGCGGGTGGAATCCGCCGAGAAACTCAGCGAACGCGTAAACCAGCGGTCTATTTAGGGAGTAGCGAATGGGATTATTTGAACGTTATTTATCGGTGTGGGTCGGGCTTGCCATTATCAGTGGTATTGCTCTGGGTAGTCTTGCTCCCCAAATGTTTGCCGCTATCGCCGGTATTGAGTATGCGCATGTTAATCTGGTAATTGCGGTGCTTATCTGGCTGATGATTTACCCGATGATGGTGCAGATTGATTTTTCCTCCTTGAAGGATGTGGGTAAAAAACCAAAAGGACTGGCACTAACGCTGATCATCAACTGGCTGGTGAAGCCGTTTACTATGGCAGTGCTGGGCTGGTTATTTTTTAAAGGACTATTTGCCGACTGGGTAGACCCACAAACGGCCAGTGAATACATTGCTGGTATGATCCTGTTAGGCGTAGCGCCCTGTACCGCTATGGTGTTTGTATGGAGCCAGCTGACCCAAGGGGATGCCAATTACACCCTGGTACAGGTGTCGATCAACGACATTATTATGATTTTCGCCTTCGCGCCTATTGCCGGAATGCTGCTGGGCGTTACGGATATCACCGTGCCGTGGGATACCTTGTTTTTGTCGGTGGTATTGTATGTGCTGATCCCGCTGGTGGCTGGCGCACTAACCCGTAAAAAGCTCGATAACGGTGATGACCATTCCCGCCTCAACCAGTTTCTGGCGACCATGAAGCCCTGGTCAATCATCGGTTTGCTGGCAACCGTGGTATTGTTGTTTGGCTTCCAGTCAGAAACCATTCTGCACAAGCCTCAGGCCATTGTGCTAATTGCCATTCCGCTGTTAATTCAAACCTATGGCATATTTGCTATTGCCTATTTCGTTGCTAAACAATTGAAGTTGCCGCATAACGTGGCGGCGCCGGCGTGCATGATTGGCACGTCTAACTTTTTTGAATTGGCGGTAGCGGTGGCGATTTCGTTATTCGGGCTGCACTCGGGCGCGGCACTGACAACCGTGGTTGGTGTACTGGTGGAAGTACCTGTCATGCTGTCGTTAGTGTGGTTTGCCAACCGCACCCGTCATTGGTTTGCATAAAAGGGGCATTAAGCCCCTTCTCAGAAGGTAAATATCTGCACGCTGTCTACGAATAAGTCGGTGCGACTTACTGTTCCGCCAATCACATAAATATCGCTACCCAGGGTCGTAGTTGCAGCATGACGGCGAGGAACCAGGGGAAGATTCGCGTTGCTCCACTGCCCTGTATCAAAGTTATAGCGCAGGGTTTGCTCCAGCTCGTCGTAATTACCAAACGTGTAGAGGTCATTGTTAATCACCGTCATAGCGTGGGCACTGGTTTCAACCGGCAAGGAAGTGAGTTCGCGCCATTGTGATGAAGCAGGTATAAACTGGTAAAAAGTATCGAACTGTTTTCTGCCGTTAAAACCGCCGGCTAAATAAATAGCGTTATTATAAACAACAGCCTCGGTGGCATAGGCGACAGGCATTTCGTCTGACTCGGTCCATTGTTGTGTTTTGGTGTCATACACACTTACCCAGGGGACATGTTTAAGTCCCTTGCGCAGGCCTGCACTGGCAGTGGTGCCGCCGAACACGTAAATCTTATCGTCTGAATACACTGCGGTGTTCATTCGGGTTGCACGTGTATGCGATGGGGCCTGGGTGACTTCGTGGGTGCGGGTGTTGAACACTTCAACAGCTGATTGCAGGTAAGGACGTCTGCCCTCCAGACTCATGCCGCCAATAATATAAACCGACTCTCTGCCGTCCCACACGGCGCTGAAATAGCGTCTTGGGATTAGTTTGCTTTTGAGTAATAGTGACGTGTTGGTTTGCGGGTCGATAATCTCGATATCGCCGGAAAAGCCACTACTGGTTGTGCCGCCAAAGACAAAGATTTTTTCGCCATCATTGGCCACGGAATGCCCATATCGGGCTTCGGCCAGTGTGAACTCCTGAGATCTGGCGGTTAGATTGCCGACCGGATTGCCAATCGTTTCGCTGGGTGGTGTGGTGTTGCATCCCGTAATAAAAAGTAAAACTATGAATAAAATACGAAATTGCATAGAGAGATAGACAAGCATAACCTTATATCCTTATAAATGTCTTGGGGCCTTATTGAATAAGGTTTACATTTCACTGTCTATAAAAAATGAACTCACTTGTACTCATCTATGCCTCTTAACGGATTAGTTGAGTTGCCCTCAATACGTTGGTATGCTGAATATCTAAAAGTCACCGGGTTAATGCTTGGTTATTATGCATAATGACAAAAAAAGAACAGCCAATCAGTAAAGACAAAATGAACGACGCAGGCGAGCAGGAGCGTGACGCCGGTGCAAACAGTCTTACCCGCATGCTCAGTATTTTGAATCTCTTTACCGAAGACAACCCGCTTTGGGCTACCAATGAGATTCTTACCGCGCTTGAAGTGTCCCGCTCCACTGGTTATCGCTACATTCGTTCCATGGCCAGTGCCGGCCTGATAAGTGCCGTAGGCAATGGTTATTATATTCTGGGGCCGCGTATTATTGAGCTCGACCTGCAAATTCGCAATACCGATCCGCTGCTGCAGGCATCGGAAGGTGTGCTTGAGGAACTGTGTGATTCCACTGGCCATTCTGCACTACTTTGTACCCTGTTTCAGAACTCCGTACTGTGTGTTCGCGAGTCTCTGGTGCCTTTCAGTCCGGCTGATCTGATGGGGCGCGGTCAACGCCGCCCATTGTTTCGTGGAGCCATGTCTAAAGTCATTCTTGCCCATTTATCGGCGCACCGGTTGCGCAGTATCTTTAATCGTCGCCAGGGTGAAATTTTCGACGCCGGACTGGGTGAAAGCTGGGATGAATTTCGCGTTAATATGGCGGCTATCCGCAATGATGGCTATGCAAAATCCAGCGGAGAGTTCACCCGCAGTATGATTGGCGCCAGCGCCCCGGTGTTTAACGTCGGTGATGAAGTCATCGGTTCGGTGGGTGTTGCCTGGGACAAAAGTGAAATGGGCCAGGTGGACTTCGACCGCATCGCTCTGTTAGTAAAACGTGCTGGCCGTGAAATTTCAGCCCGCATGCGCGACCGCAGCATGGGCAAGGTACTGCGCCCGAGAGCCGTCGGCTAACAACAGCCCCATGGTAAATCGTATTCGGCAAGCGACAGCTCTGAGGCCAAGGTAGTGGAA
>OJDQ01000510.1_pt1 | contig 16369 bp, 16 predicted proteins | sample 1592851 | NCBI WGS metagenome assembly OJDQ01 (sample SAMN05416774, study PRJEB24817) | seawater metagenome | isolation source: Sea water | place: Canada:Atlantic | collected 2013-07 | reverse complement strand
TACTTATATTGCGCGTCTCGATCCTGATGGTACTGAAGGGAAGAAAACTCAATGGTCAGGCCGTAATCATCATGGGACAGCTGCAAATGCGTATTGGCCAGGTTTTGTTTGGGAAGTTTTAATTTTCGCGACGATAACTGGATTCCGGTGATCACCATTTGCCGCGACTCATCCGATAACAGCTGTGATTGTTTGATTTGGTTTAATTGATGGGGGTCAAAAAATACCAGCCCTTTCGGCGAGCCAAACACCATACGGCCATCTTTTAATTTAGCATTGGCCCCCTGGTTGAACTCTGCAATGATGAGCTCCCGGCCGTATTCATACTGCGTAAAAGTAAGCTCGGTGGATGAAAAGCGATGGATGCCGTTGAATGAGCTAAACCAAAAATAGCCGTCATCATCTTCCAGCAGATCGAATAACACAACGGCCTGTCCGAGGGTATCGTGGCCAAAGTGATAACGCTCTTTATAGGTAGTCGCGTCGAGACCAACGAGCCCATAACCGGGGTACCCAACCCACAGTACATGACCGTCGAGATTCACTGCATCCGGCCACAACTCCGTATTAACCATTCGTTCAGGTAAATGGTGTAACTGGCGGGCTTCCTGTGTGTTGATATTAAAACTCCACAACCCATCGTAGGTCGCTAAAAGCAATTCCTGATCATCAAGGGGATTAATACCAATAAAGTTACCGACGGAATTAAACACAATCTGATCTTCGAGGGAGTCCAGGCGTGTCAGGGTCTCAGTGTCAAAGTTATAGCGGTAGAAGTGATTGGCGTAAAAATACAGCTGTCCATCCGCTGCGAATGTGGCGCCGCCCACGTAATCTGCTTCTTCAGGGCTGAGACCAAAGTTCAGACGTTCATAGTCACCGCTCACTTTGTCGAAAAGCAGTATGCCGCTATAGGTAGCAAGCAAGAGCTTGTCTGGCTCGGGCGCTGGCATTATTTTATCAATGGTGTGGATACTATAAGGCTGGGGAATGCCGTCCAGGACCACATAAAACTGACTTTCTCCGCTAACCGGGTCGTAGCGGGTAAGTCCATTATCTGAGCCTATCCACAGCACCTGATCACTGTCTTCATAAATCGACCACACCACATTGTCACTGAGTGGTTGTTTAGCGCCCTGATTTTGTACCACTGTAAAATTGAAGCTACTTGGAGACCAAAACAAAGCACCGTTAAGGTAGGATCCAATCCACAGATTGTTATCTGAAGTCAGCGCAATTGAGCGTACATCAGAGCGTGACAGCGCCACATCCCCGGTGGATGGTTCGAGCACGTAAGAAGACTGCCATCCGTCGTCCGTCCGCACCATTTGTAACAAACCAATGTCTGACCCCAACCAAATTAAATCATTGTTCTGAGTTTCCATATCCCAGATGTTGCGCTCACTGATGAGTAACTTAGCGTCCTTAACCAGACCATCACCGCGAAGTGCCTGCTTAACTGACTCCCAGGGCATAGTAAATAAGCCCGAAACGGTTGCCACCAATAGCTCCCCGCTATCGTCCAGTAGTAACCTTTTGGTGTTACCATTATCCTGGTTAAATTCCATATCAGAACGGTGTTCGAGGTGCTTAAAACTCAGCTTTTGAGCTGAATAATCTGCCAGCATTAATCCTTCGGAGGATGCAATCAGCAACATGTTGTCGACTAACAACATATCCCTTAAATACCGGATACGACCTTTCTCCTCCACATTAATTTCGTAAAGCACCTCGTGTGACGCTCTACTGGTATCGTAAAGCACCACAGACTGTCCGAACAAAATCAACATATCGCCATTGGCTAACTCGATAAATTGCTCTGCGGACTGCTTATAATCGGGGATATCCAGTTGCGGAAGTTCCAGTACGACCCTGAGTTCATTGGTCGCCAAATCCAGCAGATAAAGGCCGCGGTAGTAGGTACTTATCCATAACCGGTTTTTGCTGTCCAGAAACAGTTTTTGAATGGGCGTGGAAGCCAGTAATCCGTCTTCCCCGGCAATATGTTCCACCCGATGGCCGTCAAATCTGTCGAGTCCGCCATCGGTGGCTACCCACAGAAAATTGTCATTATCAATGACCAAATCCTGAATATTGTCTTGTTTAAGACCCTGCTGGGTAGACAAAACGGTCCCCAGCGGTTGCCCTACCAGAGGCTCACTGTTCAGGTTGTCAGCCTGAGCCGTTTGCATCGCCCCAATCACCAGGCAGCAAAACAGCAGACAGCGACACACTTTGGAAAACAACCAACTACTAACCATTAATATCATCAACCTTCCCCGTTTGCCCGGGATATTATTATTTGTTCCTGGAATAATGAAGCTATGCAGTCTGAGGCGTGAATGCCTTATCAGACCTATTATTCATAGCATATAAACGCCATTAATTGTATTTGTTAGGCCTATAAAACGCGGCTTGGGAGTAATTTTTATACATTGGGCGTAAAAATCCCCCTCAACCAGCCGCTCAGCGACTAAAAGTCTCACTATCAGGTATTCATAATTTATAGTCAGGAAAGGGATTAAAACTCACCGGCATCAGCCGGATAATCAGGACTGGTCGAGGGCAATCCGTCCGGTTTTTACCCGTGAACGGCGGATCCCCGGTTGTGGTGCGAGTAAATACAAGTCGCCATTGCGACCAACATAGGTTCGCTTTACCCCCATTTCGCGGGCGACCGTTGCATGGGCTTCAAGATGCTCAGGTTCACCATGCACCGGGATGGCAATCTGTGGTTTGGTCCACTGATACATCAGTTTTAACTCTTCAACACAAGGATGGCCGCTGGCGTGAATGGGCACGTCACTGTGTTCCGATAAAACCACCTGTACGCCTTTTTTATGCAGCTTTTCGAGCAAGCGCTCCACCGCTTTTTCATTACCGGGGATCACGATACTGGAAAAGATAACGGTGTCACCAGCTTCCAGTTCAAAATACGGCGAGGCATCGATTGCCATACGGTTGAGCGCTGCCCGGGGTTCGCCCTGACTACCGGTTGCCACCACCAGCACTTCCTCCGGCGGCAAATAGCCAATATGTGCTTTCTCTATCACTTCCAGATCGTCTGGCCAGTAACCCGTTTTTCTGGCTACGCCCAGCATGTTTTCCAGCGAACGGCCCAACAACGCCAGGTAGCGTCCGGTTTTTTGTGCAATCTTAGCTAACGAAATCAGTCGGGCAATATTACTGCCGAAACAACTCACAACCACCCTGCCGGTGCTTTGTTTAATGACGGTGTTGAGGCCTTCAGCACAAATGCGTTCAGAAATGGAAAAACCCGGTTTAACAGCGTTGGTTGAATCACCCACCAGCGCCAGTAAATTGGTTTCGCCCAGTTGTCGGTAAAGCCCCGCATCGAAAGGCTTCCCGCTAATGGGTTGTGCATCAATTTTCCAGTCTGCAGTATGTAGCACGGTACCTGCTGACGTCGTCAGTAACAACGCCTGAGGCTCAGGAATGGAGTGGGTAATCGCCAGCCACGACAACTTAAAAGGCCCAACGGTAAGTGTTGAGTCTGGTTGCACCACCTGCACGGGCACTTTGCCGGCAAGTCCGGCCTGGCCGAGCTTTCGTTGCAATATTTCTGCGGTAAATGGGGTAGCATAGACCGGGCACCGCAAACGAGGCCACAGCGCCGCCACCGCACCAACATGGTCTTCATGACCATGGGTAATAATCAGCCCGGCCAGTTTATCGCGCTGCTCAACAATAAAAGCCGGATCGGGTGCAACCACATGATGTCTGCTACCGGCATTCGGCTCAATATAGGGGGGGGTAAGAGGTTCATCAAACGTGACACCGCAATCGACCATCAACCACTGGCCATCGTGGCCATACAGATTAAGGTTCATGCCAATCTCACCCGTTCCGCCCAGGGGCAAGAACCACAAATCGTTAGCACCGGGTATTAAGGTTGAAAAGCTTGAAATGGTCTCCTCCTGAGCGCTCTGCTGCCGTCTGTCTGTTGTTGACGAATGTTGCCCGCCGGAATATTTCACCGCGCCAGTTAAAACCGGAGATTACGCGACAATGAACACCGTGATTATGTGGGTATTAACCAAGGATGTCGTTGACTTTAATCAGTAAAGTCAACACATCCTGGTTCTTAGTACGATGAATGCAGATTATAGTTCAGCTCAGGCGAGCTTCTCTGCAAAGTCTTCCGGTGCCATAAGTTCGCTTTCTTCCGCTGGCATAGGGGCAATGATGACATTGAGGAAGTCACGGGATAATCCACCTGTCCAGCGTGCCAGCCAGACGTCCAGACTAATTGATTTTGGTTCGCAGTGCTCCCACTCCTGGTCGGCCCACATGCTGGCCAGGCTGGCAGTCGGCCAAACCGGTACCCCTTCCTCATCGTCTGAGGTTAGCATGACGCAGCCATCGGCATCATTAAGAATAAATAACTCACCCTGCTCTTTCACGGTAGCAAAAAACGTTGCCAGGCGTTGATCGGCATTGAGGTTAATAAATTCGTCGTCTTTGAGCATTGTTGTTCTCTTTATATTCATTTCAGGCTGAGCATTCCGCTCTGTTTAACTGTCCTGGGTAAAGTGTTGACTCACCACACTTACCACATCAGGTACAATCGATCGTCTGACAGACTTCATGTAATACATATAAAGCTTACACTGTGCATGGGTAAAATGATCAATGCAGCGTACATTTTCCAATCCCCACTGAGACCAGTCCAGGCCCACGGGCAACACAGCTACCCCGCCCTCCTGCTGCAATGTGGCTAAGGCCAGACGCAGCGAGTTAGTGGTGAACTTGGCATCGCGGTATTCGGTAAAACGGGTCAACAATTCATCGCGGGCTTTGCTTCCCCAGTCTATCGACACAAACTGTTCCGGTGCCGTATCCACTTCAACCTGATTAATACTGAACAACCCCAGAGGTATGGCCTTGAGGAGTTGTCCGGTAAATTCTTCCGATTTAAGCGGCTCGCTGGAAAAAGCAATATCAATACTGCGGTCGTGCAGCTGCCGGGAAATCTGCTCAGAAGGCAAGACCTCCGCTTTTATCGCCCACTCGGGAAACGCAGCGTGGATTTGCCTGAGTAATTCCGGCATCCAGATTTCATTATTTAACTGGCCAGCCCCGCATACCAGATACTCGCCGGCTTCACGTTGCAGTTCTTGCTTAGCTTGTTGCAACGTAGCACTAAGCTGCTCAGCATAAGGTAACAAGCGCTCACCAGCAGGTGTAAGCTGGATACTATTACGATGGCGCACAAACAAGGTCGTATGGAAATACTCTTCCAACTGCTTGATTCGGGCACTTACCGCCGACTGGGTTAGATATAAATTCTCGGCAGCTTTGCCGAAATGACGTGTTTTTACAACTTCTACAAATGTGGTCAGAAAACGAATGTCCATGCTTATACGTACTATGACTCTCGTCCATACGCATAAGCTGGCATAAGTTGCCCGTAAAGTAAAATAAAAACGTGCTGGGAAGCACGTTTTTATTTAGCGCCTATTCGAAAGTATCGTGCTGAGCACGCCGCTGTTTATCGCGTCGCTGTAACGCCTTCTTTTTGTCTTTCATAGATTGCTGACGTTTATGGTCTTTGCGGTGATCACCGCTATCCTCGTCATCTACCGAGTCCCATTCTTCCCGCTGGTAACGATAGTCTTTACTCATTGTCTTCTCTGGTTTGGTTGAACACTAACCTAGTTATTATTCCTCGCTGTTAAAAAATAGGAAATGAATAGTTTTTATCGTCACGACAAACTTTATTTCTGATTGTTTTTTAACCAACCCGGGTATTCCTGCCTCACATCGTCGCTGGTTAAACGGACTCATCCCAGCTCTGCAAGGGGCTGTGAAGCCCTTACCATGACTGGTTTACACCGTTAATTTTCTGCGCAGAAAGATGGCAGTTTTGTGAAACAATTTTTTTTATTGTGAAGGCAAAAATTTTTTGTTTTTCATTTGCTGTTTTATAAATTAAAAGTGCACGAAATTACTCAACTAAGAGAATTCGTATCATGAAGACGACAGATATACGTGTACCAGCAAAGCAATTTATTGACCGCCAGCACTTTCCTTACGGTTTCCGTAAGTCAGGCGACTTTAGTATTCCTGAAGCCGATGTACTGAGTGCCTATGGCAAAAGCCTGGCCGGTTTGGAATCCGGCGAACTGAGCCCTGAAAACGCCGAAGAACAACGCTTCATTGCGGTGTTAAAAGGCGAAGAGCAAGCCTCCAGCCTGCTGGAGAAAGCCTGGTTGAAATACATCAGACTGGCGCGTAACCGCAAGCAATTTTACACCTTACACAGTTCAGCAAGTAATCAGTCTGATTACGATGAAGATTATTCTGACGACGAGTTTGATGTAGCTTAACAGGCACCGCCGTATACCCGTCATTCATCATACACCCGTCGGCAGTCAACCGACTGCCGGCTGTCTTTTTTTATATCTCCTGTCTACACTCACAGTAAAGACGAGATCAAGACCATCATCTGAGCGTTTTATTGATCCGTCCGGTGCGCCACACCTTATCAATTTGTGTCCGGTTAGTTTGCTAAGCCAGGCGTGATGATAAGTAAAGCAAGGAGGTAATTATGGAAACGCGTTTCTCGCAATTAAGTCATTATTCTATTCATGCAACAGACGGCGACATTGGCGCTTGTCAGGATCTTCTGATTGACGATGAACAGTGGATCGTCAGATACATTGTCGCCGACACCAATACCTGGTTGCCGTTAAGCCGCAAGGTGGTCATTACGCCAATATCGATTGATAATCTGCAAGCCGACGAAGAAACCATGGCTGTTTCCCTTACCCGCGAAGCGTTAAAAAACAGCCCTTCTCTTGAGGAGCACCAGCCAGTTTCCCGCGAATACGAATCGTTGTTTTATCAGTATTTTGGTTACGGATACTACTGGACAGGTCCGGGCGCTTGGGGCGAGTACGCCCATCCGCTGGAGCTGGTCAATAGTGACATCGAAGACCACATAGCCGAGCGGAAAGACAACTCTCACCTGCGTTCCTGCGACGAGTTAACCGGCTATACCATAGCCCTGAGCGATGCTCAGACAGGTCATGTTGAAGACTTTATCATTCAGCTCCCGCAATGGTCGGTCAGCCATTTAATCATCAACTTAAACGATTGGTTACCCGGCGGTAAACGGGTCAAAATAGACAGCCGGCACATCAGGCACATTGACTGGGCCGGTCATGTAATAGAGTTGGATATCAGTAAAAAAGAACTTGAGGGCGCGGTGAGTGCAGACTAATCGTCTGCACAGAAGAAACCGTACAACAGATTCATAATCTGAATAATACGATTGTCCGCCAGACGGTAATAAATAGTTTGGCCACTGCGGCGGGTCGCAACAAACTCGGCTTCACGGAGTAACGCCAGATGCTGCGACAGGACCGGTTGCGTCACCGGCACATCGTCGAGTAATTCGGTTACCGAGCGTTCGCCCTCCAGCAGAGAACAAAGCACCATTAGCCGCGTCTTATTGGAGAGTTGTTTTAAAAATTGCTCAGCTTCTTCGGAGCGGCTAAGCATTTGCGTTGGATCCATAGCTATTACCTTGTATTGTTCAGGCTGACTGCACGCTATGGGCATATTGAACGCCAAAGCGTTCGCCTAAGCAAGTACTGGTTATCATTTAATATCACAAAATTGGCGTTAGTTATCTCATTAACAATTGCTGTTGACAAGAACAACCCTCAATATTAGCTTTAGCTAATATAATTTCATTGTACAAGAGGATACCATGCTATTAACCATTCCTGAGCGTTTAGCGGCCATTGAGCCCGCACCACGCAAGATTACGGCTGCAGAAGCCGCCAAAGAACGTACCGAGCTTAATGGCTATGTCATTGACGTCAGAGAACCGGCGGAACATGCCAACTCACCGGCAAACGGCGCAATCAATATTCCCCGCGGCGTACTGGAAATGAAAATGCTGGAACTGGTTAAAGATCCCGGCACCCCCATATTTCTCCACTGTGCTTCCGGTGCCCGGGCCATGCTAGCTGCCGAACAGCTTGCGAAAATGGGTTACCAGCACGTAGCGGTAATGACTTGCGATGTTCCGACCATTCAAAAGGCATTTAACTAATCTGAGAACCGGTGTAAGCTCGCAAAAAACAATAAGCTGATGGCTTAAGTCAGTTTTTCGTGGAGTTTACCCGGTATGTTAAAAGCCACCCTTGAACAGTGGCGCATGTTTAAGGCCGTCGTCGAAGCCGGCGGTTTTAATCAGGCCGCTGAGCAGGTCCATAAAAGTCAGTCCAGTATTCACCATGCGGTGCAAAAGCTGGAACATGCCCTTGATCTCACGCTATTTCTGAACGAAGGTCGCCGGGTCACGCTAACCGAGGCCGGTGAGCTGATGTACCGCCGGGCCTGTTTCCTGCTGGAAGAAGCCCACAAAATAGAAAGCGTCGCCAGCAGTCTGACTTCCGGCATAGAAACCTATTTGCGTGTAGCAGCGGATATTATCTTCCCGCCACAAATGCTTTACCACGCCTTAAACAAGGTATCCCAGGAATACCCATTACTGCGTATCGAGCTGATGGAGACCGTATTGAATGGCGCCAACACTCTGCTGAAGGATGGCGATGTTGATATTGGCATTTCCCCATTCCCCTACCCTAATGGCTTTAGTGAAGACCTGTGTGATATTGAGTTTATTGCCGTTGCTCACCCGTCGCACCCGTTACACGAATTAAACCGCACCCTGAACCTCGATGATTTAAAAAGTTACCGCCAGATTGTGGTTCGCGACTCGTCCACCGAGCGCAAGGCTGAATCAGGCTGGCTGGGCGCTGAGCAACGCTGGACGGTTAGTCACGTACGCACCTCCATTGATATCATCAGTCAGGGCCTCGGTTTTGCCTGGTTACCCCTTGCAATTATCAGCGATAAACTTGAAGATGGCATCTTAAAGCCACTTCCCATGGAACAAGGCGGTCTGCGCAAGGCCATGTTACACCTGTGTTTTGCTGATGGTGATCGGCTCGGTCCGGCCGCCCGGGCATTCATTGGTGAGTTACGTTATCAAACTATGCTGCTACCCAGTGCAGACTCACTCGAAAACAACTGATCAAAAAGATTTTGTCAACACTGATGAACTTAATGTAACCCATTGTCGTATCAGTTAAATTGACCAAAAAACCGACTTACAAGGATGCGATAATGTTAACCGTACTTTTAGTGGATGATGACGCGGAATTTACCGATGTTGCCTGCACAATTATTGAATTTCTTGGTCACGAAGTATTAACCGCGTCAACGCTCGCCGAAGCCCGCGACTGGCTTTCAAAAGAAACCTTTGATCATATTCTGTTGGATTTTATGTTGCCGGATGGATCAGGTTTGCACCTGATGGAGTCTCTGCAACCTGAGCAGCAAACCCGCGTTACTTTGATCACCGGACACCCTTCGGTGAAAGGGATCATCAAAGATATGTGCGGTCCCAATATCGACTATCTGGTTAAACCCATTCAACGGGAAGACTTAGAGTCTGTGCTAAAAGGCAAGAAGCAACCTGCTAACAAGCGCGCAACTACCGCAATAACCAAACACTTTGGCCAACTGATCGGCGAATCAGCACCGATGCAGGAGCTGTACAAACTGATTGGTCGGGTGAGTAAGACTAAAGCTAACGTGATGTTGTTGGGTGAAAGTGGCGTGGGTAAAGAAGTCGTCGCAGCGGCTATCCACGAAGCGTCGGAATGCGAAGGCACTTATGTGGCCACCAACTGCGGCGCATTTTCAAAAGAGCTTATCGGCAGCGAGCTGTTTGGGCATGAAAAAGGCGCATTTACCGGCGCTGTGGGGCGCAAGGAGGGCGTGTTCGAGCAAGCTGAAAACGGCACTCTGTTCCTCGACGAAATTACCGAAATGCCCATTGATATGCAGCCCAACTTATTGCGGGTACTGGAAAATAAAGTGGTGATTCGGGTTGGCGGTACCAAGGCGATGCCAGTCAATTGCCGGGTGGTGTCAGCCACTAACCGCAACATGGAAGAAATAGCAGAAAGTAAGGTGCTGCGCGAAGACATCTATTTTCGACTGGCCGTCTTCCCGATTACTATACCGCCGCTGCGGGAACGTAAAGAGGATATCCCTCTGCTCGCAGAGTATTTTATTAACCAGTTAAATGAAGAGAACGACAGTCAGTTCCGCTGGCAGGCCGTTCAGCTGGAAAAATTACAAACCTATGATTGGCCCGGCAATGTTCGCGAATTACGCCATTTTGTTCACCGTGCGGCCATTATGAGCGATCCACAAGGTACTGATATCGAATTACCCAAAACCATTGAGTCACCTTTTGCTAAAAAACAGACGCTGTCGACTGGGCTAAAAGCAGGCCGAACCATCGAAGAAGTTGAAAAAGAGTTAATTTACGCCACCTTAGAAAAAGTAGATGGCAATAAAACCACGGCGGCAGAAATGCTTGGGATCAGCACAAAAACCTTGTATAACCGCTTACATGCCTATGGCGATTTAAACAGCGATTCGGAATAACACGATATGGATGAAGGTGAATTTGCACAATTACAAAAGGCTGTGCACGATGCCCGCCGGCCTTTAAACCGCATAACCATGCAGTCTGAACTTATCAAACTAGCCCTCGAGGGGGCGGTGCCTCCGGACAAAGCCATGGCGGCGCTGGATAAAATTATTGCAGGATGTAAGGACTGCAGTGACAGTCTCAGCGACATGGTGGCCGGGTTTTCACCGAATAACAACGATGCAGGCAGTTCTATAGAATGAAGACCTTAATCCGCAATACAGCGTCTTCGATATTGCTGGTTACCCTGGTCATCATAGTGATAGCCGCAAATTCTACGTATACCATTCATACCATGGATGAGCTGGCGTCACTGGAGCGGCGGCTCTTTACGACCAATCAGGTTATCAATTCGATTAATACCCTCCACCTTGCCGTGCTGCGAACCGAATCCGGTCAGCGCGGCTTTTTATTAGCCGACCGGGAACGCTACCTGGTTGACTATGAAAAGACCCTCGATAAAGTTAACAACATCATAGAGCAGGTGGAAGCCAACGCTATCCGCTCAGATTTTACCGAGCAGGAAGTCCGTCTTCAGCAACTGGTTGATCTATCGAAAGCCAAGCTGTCTGAGCTCATTGAAACGGTCGAACTGACCCGTCAGGGCCGCAAGGATGAAGCCCTTGCTATTTTTCAGTCGGATGTCGGACTGGCGCTTTACCGAGAATTCGAAAACGTGTTCGCCGACATTGTCGGGCAGGAATACGAATTACAACAACAGCACATTGACTCACTGCTCAAACTCCGCTCAGACTCGGTGACCAACCTGATCATCTCCTCGCTAACCACTGGCTTGCTGGTGATCAGTATTTTTGTGTTGCTGCGCATGAATATCCGGGAAACCATCAGACACAGGCGTGAGCTGCAACAACATAATCTGGTACTGGAATCCCGGGTAAAAGAGCGCACCGTAGAACTGCAGGTGTTCGCCGAAGAATTGTCCCGCAGTAATCGCGAGCTCGAGGACTTTGCATTTGTTGCCTCCCATGACTTACAGGAACCACTGCGTAAAATTCGAGCTTTTGGTAACCGGATCAGCACCGGTTATGGAGACGCACTGGATGAACGTGGGCAGGACTTTTTGCGCCGCATGCTCAATGCCGCCGAACGCATGTCCATGCTCATCAGTGATCTGTTGTCCTTCTCACGGGTCACTACCCGTGGTAAGGACTTTGAGGAGACAGATTTAAATGAGATCGTGCGTTCCGTGCTTGAAGATCTCGAAATCACCATTGAGGAGTCTCAGGCCAACATCGAAATTGATACTTTGCCGGTTATGAAAGCAGACGCCTCACAAATGAACCAGCTGTTTCTGAACTTGCTGTCGAATGCGCTGAAATTTACCAAGCCTGACCAGCCGCCACACATTACCCTGGGCTACGAAGCTATCGACGACAACGAGGCGGAAACGCTACATTTATTACCGGGACTGAGCTGGTTCAAACTCACCTTACAAGACAATGGCATTGGTTTTGAGCAAACCTTTGCCGAGAAGATTTTTGCCCCGTTCCAACGCTTACACGGGCGTTCTGAATACAAAGGTACCGGTATTGGCCTGGCCGTTTGCCGACGCATTATCGAACGCCATAATGGTACCATCGAAGCCTTTAGTGAGCCCGGACAGGGAGCGAAATTCGAACTTTTCCTGCCTGAAGACGGCCAACCATTTACTAATTTGCAACAACAGGGAGTGATAAGCCATGCCGAATAGTAGCTTACCCATAACGATATTAATGGCCGATGATGACGAAGACGACAGATTGCTGGCGTTCGACGCGTTAAAGGAAGGCCGGGTACTCAACAACTTACACTGTGTTGAGGACGGCATTGAACTGCTTGAATACCTGCGACGGGAAGGTAAATTTTCCGATCCGGCATCCTCGCCCCGGCCAAGCTTAATTTTACTGGATTTGAATATGCCCCGCATGGATGGCCGGGAAGCATTACAGCATATCAAGGCAGACCCCAACTTACGCAGTATCCCGGTTGTGATCCTGACGACCTCAAAAGAAGAGGAAGACATGGTCAGAGGCTATGACCTCGGTGCAGCGTCATACATTACCAAGCCGGTCAACTTTGAAGGGCTGGTGGATCTGATGCGCGCTATCGGCCGCTACTGGATAGAGTTTGTTGAACTTCCCCACAATAAATAGGCATTGATGACCCATGACTGACCACGTCCGCATATTGCTGGTTGAAGATGACGAAGACGATTATTTTCTAACTGCTGATTCACTCTCGCAATGTCAGTCGCCGGTGTTCGACCTGGTATGGGCCAAAAACGGTGAAGAGGCTATCGAGCACCTCAAAACGGATGCTTTCGATTTATGTTTGCTCGATTACCTGCTGGGCCAGGAAAACGCCATGGACGTCCTGGAAAAATTAAAAGGGTTATCGGTTACCATACCGGTGGTTGTGCTGACAGGACAGGCCGACAGCATTGTTGACGATCGGGTGATGCGGGCCGGCGCCGAGGACTTCCTAACGAAAGCCGAAATCGACACCCCACGTTTTATGCGCACTATTCGCTACGCGCTGGTGCGGCGTGAAATTGAAACCGAGCGGCTGGAACGTAATCGCATCGAACAGCAAAATAAAGCCAAGGATAAATTTCTGGCCCACCTCGGCCATGAGCTCAGAACGCCGCTGGCCTCCATTCTTGGCTACACCGAACTGTTGCTGGATAGTCCCGGCAATGAACGGATTAACGGTGAGCTGTCGACCATTTTTAATAACAGTAAACACTTATTAAGCCTGCTCAACGACCTGCTGGATATGTCGCGGATCATGGCAAACAAGTTAGAATTGGTACCACAGCCCCTTAATCTGAATGGCTTTTTAACCGACCTCTACAGCCTTATGGTGATGCAAGCCAGTGAAAAAGGCCTGGTGTTAACCGTTAGCGCTAATTCGTTAATTCCCGAGTATATCAAGGTCGATCCTACGCGCTTAAGACAAATCCTCATCAACCTGGTCAATAACGCCATTAAGTTTACCGCCACCGGCGAAGTAGCCATTAACGTTGAATACTACAAGGCCAGCGAGCGGGTGTGCTTTTCCGTCAAAGATACCGGCATTGGCATGCCGCAGGATAAGCTTGAAACTATTTTTAAACCCTTCGAACAAATCGAGGATTTGATCCACGCTAACCATGGCGGCGCCGGCCTGGGACTGGCCATTTCCAATGAGTTAGTCAGCCGTATGGGCGGGCAAATTAAGGTCGAGTCCCGTCAGGGCGAAGGCAGTCGATTTTGGTTTTGTATAAAAGCCGAAGGCAGCATGGAACAAAATCTTATCCAGTTGAATTTGGAAGCCCCGGCACGTCCTCCAACGCAGTTTAAAATTAACCAACAACTCGATGGCCGCGTGCTCATTGTTGATGACTTACGGGAAATACGCCGGCTCACCGGCCGCCTGGTCAGCATGAGTCAGGCTCAGGTTACTTATGCCCAAAACGGTGCCGATGCACTGGAGAAAATCCGCAGTGCTGAACACAACGAACAGCCTTTTCACCTGGTGCTGATGGATATTCATATGCCGGTGATGAACGGGATTGATTGCTTAAAGGCCATGCGTTCGTCAGGCATTCAAACGCCGGTAGTAGCCGTAACGGCCGCCAGCCGCAAGGGACTCAGAGAATCCCTGCTAGCCGAAGGTTTCGACAATGTCATAGCCAAACCCATCGATCGCAAGGATCTCAGTGAAGTGCTCAGTACTTTCCTGTTGCCTGCCAGCCAGCCCGCGCCAGCCAAAGAGGTCACTGGGGCGCAGCAAAAATCTTCCCTTTTAGTGGTTGAAGATGATGAAGACGCCGCCGAACTAATGAGCCTGCTGCTTAACTCACTCAACTACGAAGCAGATATTGCACTCAACGGCCAGCAAGCGTTGGCGAAAATTGCCCGGGCCCCTGAACATTATGCCCATGTGCTGATGGATCTTCACTTGCCGGATACTGACGGCTACGAGCTTGCCGCAGCGATCAATGAAGTCGCTCCGGCGTTAACAGTCACCATTATTAGTGGCGCTGAACCCGACAAAGACCGGCTCACCGACCTGCCGGTGACTCAGGTATTGCTCAAGCCGGTTAGTAAAGATGATTTAGCCATGCTGAATTTTTGAAATTACTGATCGGCAAGATTTACAATAAGTGTGGTATCAACCGTTAGGATAACGCTTAAATTATCAAAGAAATAATTAAAAATCATAATCTTAGTATAAATTTAAATACTGGCATATCCGTTGCTATCTTCTCTGTATACAACGTACTACTTCTGATAATGACGTGAACAGGACGAAGATAATGGAAATGCAACTTTTAGTCAGATTATTCAGCGACGCCACTTTGGTCAGGGCATTAATCTTTGCCGTCGTCACCACCTGTATGCTAACCGGCTGTGCTGGTTCCAACATGACTGCTACCCCGTATAAAGCGGCTGCTACGGCCGGCGAGGAAGGCTACTCTTCACATCGTCTTTCTGAAGATAAATATAAAATTCTATTTAAGGCGAATCCGGCCACCAGTGAACAGACGATGAAACAATACAGCCAGCAACGGGCACAGGAGATTGGGTTACAGCAGGATTATACCTGGTACCGTATCGTTTCCAGTGAGTCAGTTTCCATGCCGGCGATGACTGACCAACAGGTTCTCACAGCAGCGCCCCAGTCAAACACTGTTGATGGCGCTGTAACCGGAGAGGTCGACACCACGGCTTTACCTGCTAATCAGCAGTGCACGATGTCGGGATGTGAGCAAGTAACAACACCCAATCCGGTTGCTGGCGAAGTAACAGATACCGGTGCGCAGTTTTACGCGATGACGATCCAGTTTGGTCGTTTCAAACCGCTCCCACAAGATGCTATCCCACTAAGATAAGTATTTTAAAGGTCATAAAAGCTAAGGTGTAAATGTGGTTATGTCGAACACCGAAAAATGTGCCATCAGAATGTTTAAAGACCTTTTCAACAAAGGCGCTGAGTTATACCAAACGGCTCAGGAAAATACCCCGCATCACCAACAGCGGGCATGCCTGCGGGTATTACGCGCCGAAAAGCTCCGCGCTCTGCGCCTTATGGAAGCAGAAGGCAACAGCCAGCATGATTACTCCCTATCGGAAGAAGCAGGGCAACTATTTCAGTCCATGCGGGAGCATTATCCCTCGATTCGCCATGTCAGCGATTTTATTGAAATAGAGCAACGCCTGCTGGCGAGTCTGAAAGAAAACCTCAGCGCACTGCCCCCCTCCCCGCTGTCGTTAAATTTACGCACCATTGCAACCCGTCACCAGCAATGTCTGGAAAAGCTCAGTCGCGAACTCGCCGGCCATTCAGACAACTGAGCCGGTGGGTATCTTCCCCACGGTTATTACCTAAAGTCCTTCAACCACGGTGTTTTTGGCAACTAAAATTAACGCGACAGTGCAGTCTTTTTATCGTAAGCTACTGAAATTATGTAAGTCCTGCCACTCGCCGAGTCAATTTACACAGGACAGTGTTGAGGAGAAATCATGGAAGAACAACATAACGCCCCGCAGAATGAAAAGCGGCGATTAGGCGGATGGTTAATTTTAGTCGGACTGGGTGTGGTATTTTCCCCTGTGCGGCTGCTAATGACTACGCTGCCTGCCTATCAACCGTTGCTGCAAAGCGATGTCTGGTCAGCGCTTACCAGTGAGGATTCTCCCGCGTATCACCCGTTATGGGGGCCGCTGCTGGTTGGCGAAATTACGGTAAATCTGGGGATCTTTCTGGCATCGCTGTATTTAATCTATTTGTTTTTTACCCGACACTGGCTGTTCCCCTCTTTTTACATAGGTATTGTAC
>OJDQ01000504.1_pt1 | contig 16652 bp, 11 predicted proteins | sample 1592851 | NCBI WGS metagenome assembly OJDQ01 (sample SAMN05416774, study PRJEB24817) | seawater metagenome | isolation source: Sea water | place: Canada:Atlantic | collected 2013-07 | reverse complement strand
GATATAAAGTTGGGCGAGTTAAATAAAGCGAGCCTTTTTTTGAAAGCTCTAGGACATCAAATGGGTCGGGCTTACCTGATGCATTTCCAAAACTAACCATCAGTCCTCGCACACGCAAACAATCAAGTGATTGGGTAAAGGTGTCTTTACCGACGCCATCATAAACAACATCTACTTTTTGACCGTTGGTAATTTCATCCACAGCCTTAACGAAATCCTGCTCAGTATAATTAATAACAAAATCACAACCATTACGTTTCGCTATACGGGCTTTTTCAGCAGAACTAACAGTGCCAATAACGGTTGCTCCAATAGCTCGGGCCCATTGACAAGCAATTTGGCCAACACCGCCCGCGGCGGCATGAATAAGGATGACATCGCTCGGTTTTAAATCATGTAGTCTGCAAAATAAGTATTCAACCGTCATACCACGTAGCAAGCTGGTGGCGACCGATTTATCATCAATATTATCGGGGATAGGAACCAGTTCATTAATATCAATGACCCTATATTGTGTGTAGGCACCCTTAGCGGCAGAATAAGCCACACGTTGACCAACTGAAAACTCGGTAACGCCCTCGCCCACTTGTTCAATGACCCCAACGGCTTCATCGCCTAAGGTGGCGGGTAAATCAATTGGGTAGAGACCAGAGCGGAAATAGGTGTCTATATAATTAACACCAATTGCAGTTTGTTTAAGCAGTACTTGCTGTGCTTTAGGCTCTTCGATAAGGCTCGTGTCGAGTTTGAAAACACTGGAATCACCAGTTTGATAAATATTGGCAGACAAGTTTGTATGCATATAAGTTCCAAGAGGTTAATGGTTTGCAGAAATTAGCAGAGTATAGTTTGCAAGTAAAATCGAAATTTAAAAACTTTGTTTAATGAAAAAAGTTGATGCAAACATGAGTAAAGCAACTATATACTGTATAGAAATAAGCGAAATATGGCTAATGTAAAAATTGGCGCGGCTTTTATTAGCCTAATTCTAGTTAAAAACCATTGACAAATATATCTGGATTATTATAGTTTTGAACGCTTGCTTGATTGGTAATGAAGTTAAATAATTAATAGATTCAGCTGATGAGGGGAAATAGTGAAATCGATAAATCTTAAAAGAATAAAAGGCGCACGCCTTTTGTGTGTGCTTGCCTTGGCATTTCTGGTGACAGGAATTGCAACGGCAGAAAACGGAACGTCAAGTGAACAAAGTGAGTTTCAACGACTTTGGCCGGATAACCTTTATGCGGTTGAGTTTGTAAACGAGAATATTGGTTTTATAGCGGGATATTCGGGTTCTGTCTTTAAAACAGAAGACGGTGGTGAAACATGGTCTGCTATTTATATCGGTGTCAATGAGTTAATTCGTCACCTATCTTTTGTAGATGCTAACAATGGATGGGCGGTCGGCCATCGAGGCTCCATTCTACACACAGCAGATGGTGGCTTTACATGGGTTGTTCAGAAACAAGACGAAGGAAATTATTTAAGAGATATTTCATTTGCAGACGTAAATAATGGCTGGGCTGTTGGACATGGCGCGGCTATTTGGCATACCTCAGATGGCGGTAAAAACTGGGAAAAGCAAACTTTAACAGGCTTTGATGGTAGAGACTTACCAAGGTTACATGGTGTTGTGGCTAAGGATGCAGATAGTGCCATTTTAGTTGGTGAGTTTGGCATGATTGCCCATACTGAAAATAAAGGTGAGCTATGGTTGGTTAGCTATAACCCAAGTAGAGCTACATTGCTTTCAATTGCATCACATGGTGATGGGGCAATTGCAGTAGGTTTAGATGGGGGTGTGGTTAGTATTGCCTTGGCAACAGATGAACAATGGGCTGAAGTAGAGGCGATTGAGCAAGCGCTGCAAGCAAAAAAAGAAGAAAAAGCAAGAAAGAAAGCAGCTCGTAAAAAAAGAGAGTATGTACCTGAGCATGTAGAGCCATTACCAAAAGTGGATACCAACTACTACATTACAAAAATAGACAGTGGTCTTAGCAATCACCTATATGATGTATCAGCAACAGCGAGCAATGAAGTTGTTGTGGTAGGTGCTTCGGTTATGTTTAAAGTCTCAGAAGCTGAAAAGGAAGTTGCAGCTGCAATAGAAAGCGATGATGCTACGGTAGAAGTCGTTACAGAGCCTACATATACAGTAACAAACTTGATGCCTGAGGAAGGCTTCCCACTGCCTTATACTTGGATTGGCGGTGTGGATGTGACTGAGTCGGGCACAATCTGGGCTGCGGGTTTACGTGGAATGATCGTAAAAGGTAATTTGAATGATATGTCCTTTGGACAAAAACTAAATATAGCTGAGTCAGAGAACGTAAAGCTGATATCTAGTCGTTGGGGAGAAAAATAATGATTAATAAGTTGTCTAGCTTTATCTCAAGAAGGCCGGTGCTAGTTGCATCAATATTGACGGTGCTAACTATTATTCCTGGCTATTATGCGTATAAGGGTTTGTCACTTAATGTGGTTCTTGAAGAAATGCTACCCGCAAACTCTAATAATGTAGAATTATTTTTACGGTTTGGTGAGCAGTTTGGTGGTGCAAATACAACCTTAATTGAAGTAAAAAATAAAAAAGGGAATATTTATAACCTAGATTATTTAACGAAGTACAAACAAATAGCCGAAGACGTTTATTACAATAAACATACTTACCGTCACTTAAGTCAGTCTTTAGTATTAAGGAAAACCAAAGCCATTTCTGGTGGTGGGGGTCGTGTGGGCGTGGATGCGCTTCTATGGCCAGACTTACCTAAAACTGAACAAGAAATGACACGGATGCGTCAGTTTGTTAATAAACAATATCGTGGCCTTCAAGTATCTAACGATGAGACTTCGGCGATAGTTATTGCAGACTTTAGAGACGAAGCTGATAAGTTAGAGGTTTTGAACTTTTTCTTAGATTTGCGCGAGCAGTATGAAGGGGAAGACTTAGAAATCAACTTTGTTGGCCGTCCAATTCTTCTTGGGTATATTTATCAGTCACTTGACTCAGTTTTCAATATTTTGGCAGCATCACTATTGATTATTGCAGTAATTTTGTTCATGTATTTTAGAACGTGGGTTGGGGTGTTTATCCCAATGTTTACTGCAACAGTTGCTACCATCTGGGGATTAGGTGCAATGGGTGCGGTTTCTTATAATTTAGATCCGTTGCTTATCCTACTTCCTGCATTTATTTTCGCTATTGTATTGTCGCATGGGGTACAGTTTACAACGCGTATTTTAGACAATATTGCTGCTTGTGAAGAGCGTCCTTCACATTGTCGCGAGGTTACTAGAGACGGCTTGGCATTGTTATTGGTACCAAGTACCGCTGCCATTATTACAGATGCAGCAGGTTTTGGTGTGTTGGCCCTTGTTGCTATTCCAAGTATTGAGTCGCTAGCCGTTATATGTAGTCTTTGGTTGCTGTCAGTTGTGCCTGCGCTTATCTTCGCAGCCTCAGTGATGTGTTTAATTAAACCGCCAAAGTCACATAAAACAGGCTCTGTTATTCTGAATAAAATTTGGAGTACAGTCATCAATATGGAAGATCATTCCTGGACGATGGTTGGTGTTACTGCTTTATTGTTAGTAATGGGTGGTTGGTACTCACAAAATCTAACTGTAGGTGATACAAAAGGTAGTGCAATTCTGTGGCCTGAAGCTCGTTTTAATAAAGATGTAGAGTCAATTAATACAAGGTTTTCCTTCTTAGGTACCGATATTATGCAGGTGTATGTAGAGGGTGAAAAAGACACCATGCTTGACCCATCTGTTTATCATCAAACAGAAGCGTTAGATCGTTATGTGTATGAGCATATGTCAGAAGTACGTCCTGCTATTAGCTTGGTACCAATCATTAAATTGATTAACTCTGTTCTTTTTGAAGGGGATCCTTCATACGCGATCATACCGGACACGGCAGAAGAAGTTGGTTTTGATATTTATATGTTCCGTTCAAGAGGTGAGCCTGGAGACTTTGCGGCCTATACAAATAAAGAGTGGGAAATAGGTAACATCTCCTTTTTCTTAGAAGACCATAGTCGTCCAACAATCCAAAAGCTAAGAGATAATCTGGATGCTTTCTTTGCTAATGAGAAAGAAGTTGTTAGTGATGCAAAGTTCCTTTATATGGGTGGACAAGTTGGTATTGTTGAGGCACTCAATGAAGAAATTGTTAATTCAAATGTGAAGACGATGGTTGCAATTGCATTTGTAATTTTCTTTTGTATTGTTTTGTACTATCGTTCTGTAACAACGGGTTTAATTCTATTGTTTAGTTTGGCTACTGCTAACTCATTGACATACGCTTTTATGGCTTGGAAAGAAGTGGGCTTAAACGTTAGTACATTACCACTTGCTGCACTCGGTGTAGGTTTAGGTGTGGACTACGGTATTTATATGATTGATAGAATTAAAGAAGAATATAAAAACCTAGCGATAAAAGATGTTCATGAGGCAATACATCAGGCTTTCTTAACATCGGGTAACGCGATATTTATTACAGCGGTTACCATGATTGCGCCATTAATTCCTTGGGCTGTTGCATCACCATTAAGGTTCCAGGCAGAAATGGGTATGTTGCTAGCACTTGTATTATTTATGAACATGTTAGGTTCGTTACTATTCGTACCTGCAGCCATTGCCGCTTTTCATCCTAAGGCATTGTTTAAAATAAAAGAAAATGCTGCGTAGCAATAAAGCAACGTTGTTGTAAAAATGACAAAAAACGTTGTTTATCTGTGTGAAATGACGTATAAAACAAATGTTAGAAATGTATTACTGTAAATAATAAAGGGGAAAAGATGAAGAAAATAACAAAAATAAGTCTAGCAGCTATACTGGGTGCCTCCATGGTGGCACCTGCTATGGCGATAGATACAGGCATTAAAGGCCTAACCCAAAGTGGTCGAATTAAGTTGGGAGCATCTGTACTATACGATCTACCAGATCAAGGCAATAAAGCAGGGCCAGCAAACTGGATTATAGAATCTAAAACAACGTACCGCCCGAATAGACAGTGGAGTTTCATTGGGAATTTCTGGCTACGTGGTGATTTGTCTTCACAGTTCACCAGCTATGACTCACCAAATGGTGGTTTACCCGATCAAGTCAATGGTGCAATCGTGCCAGGTACTGGCGCTTTTACGCAAAATGCTAACTTCAATCTAAACTCAAGTAATTGCTCAGGCAACGCATATTGTGCTGAGATGGACGATGAATTAGAAGTATTAAAAGATTGGGAAGATATTGTTCGTGAATTATCCGTTAAGTACCGAGACAGAAAAGGCCGTTTTTCAGTAAAAGCAGGTCGTTTCCAACGTGGCTGGGGTCAATCAGATGGTTTACGATTAATGGATGTATTGCACGCTCAAGACTTGCGTCAACGTTTTGCATTTACAGACTCTGATGAGCTTCGCTTACCAGCTTTAATGGTGTCAGCTGATTTTAACTTCAGAAAGCTTGGTATAGACGGGCCGTTTAAAGCCATTGGTATGAAAAATCCATCTTTGGAAATTAACTTTGTACCAGAAGTTCAAACATCTAACTTCATCATTAACAACCCAACACCAGGCGATGAGACATCGGGCGGTATTTTTGGTTTAGATTGGGCTGATGTGAATGACACAACAGAAAATGGACCAGGCTTAGTTGGACTAGGTTTTAATTTATATGACAATAAACCAAATCGTCTCAGCTTAACGGATGCAGAATGGTCTATGCGCTTAAAGTTCGGAGCACTGGGTGGCTCAGCAACCATTAATGCGTTTTACGGACAACAAGACTTACCTGTTTCAAAACTGTTAGGGTCTACATTAATTATTGGCGATGGCACAAATAATCCAAATGCAGCAGGAGCAATTACACTTCCTACTTTTGACGCAGCAACAACTGAAGCAATTGTACATGGACAAGGTGGATATCTTGATTGGTTAAGATCTGCAGACAATACTGTTAAAACTGGAGCAGCACCTACTGTAGTAAGCCCATTGGCAGCATTTGGGTGTGCGGATCCTTTTAGCGGTATAGCCGGTGCGGCTTGTTCAATTAACGGTGAAGTTGAATTAGACTATGATTATCGTCAATTGATGGTTGGATTTACCTTTGCACGTGATTTAAGTGACTTTATCAGAATTGGACGCAAAAGCTCTGCACCAACTGTACGTTTAGAAATGTCACATGAGTTTGATCGTCCATTTAATCGTTCTAGAGTTAATCCAGGCGCAACATTCGGACCATTTGATGGTAGTTTTGCGGGCGAAGTAACTGGTTCAGGTGTACTAGCTGTAGAAGCTAGCCGTAATATTGTGAAAGAAGATATTACTTCAACCATGATCGGCTTCGATTTCCCATTATGGGTACCGGGTTGGGAATCACAAGCTAAATCTATCTTCACTAGCTTACAATTATTTGATATCTACACTCATAATTCAGATCAAGGTTTAATACAGCAATCACCCTATGCCTTTACTGAAATACAAGATCATCAAAACTTTGTAACATTTGCTTGGAATGCACCATTAGATAACCAACGTTTAGTACTAGATGGTTTATATATACGTGATTTTCAACAAGGTTCAGGGGATTACTACCGTCAACGTATTGATTTTAACTACTTTGGCGATTCATGGCGTCCACGTGTAGAAATCGCTCATTTCTCTGGCAACAAAGAAAGCGCACCAATTGGTACTTTTAATAATTCAGATTATGTTGAAGTATCTTTAACGTACCAGTTCTAAGTAATTAGAATAACTACCTATCACTTATTGAAAAGTGGTAGGTAGTTATTAATAATGTAAGTGAATTAAATTAAGAAATAAGGGTAATGGAGATATAAATGAAAAATAAAAGATTACAAATAAAACTGGCAGCTGCCGGCATAGCGCTTGGGCTTGGCATGTCAACTGCACCTGCAATGGCAGAAACCAATCGTGCATTAGAAGCTTGGAAAGCTTTTGCATCAGAACAAAATAATGCTGATTATAATAAATGGGTTGAATTAATCTCAGACCCTAAAGCAATTAAACTAGCAAAAGAATGGAAAGACTTACGTGGTTATGATGCATATGACCTAATGGATAAAGAAACATTTCCAGAAGATTTAAAGCCAGGACTAGTAATTACAGGCGAAAATAAGGCTGATTACCCTTGGCTAGCTAAATACTTAACTAAAGAGCTTTATGATGCTATTGGCGGATCATGGGGCGGCATTAAGAAAATGAAAATCGTGCCAACAAATACCTATTATATGCATAATGGATATTTACAAAATACTAAAGCACTTAAAGAACAAAACATAAACATTAAATTTGATGAAGATGGTCAAATGGTTTATGACGATGGGTCTTATGCTTTATTGTCTGGCCCAGGTGCTTCAGCAATCCCATTTATTAATCCTAAAAATGGTTTAGAACTAAACTGGAATTTAGTTGCAAATTCTGTGGGTATTGAAACACTGGAGTTTAGTCCTGTTTATTTATATTCATGTACGGCTGAAGGTGAGCCTGATAGAGAATATAAGGCAGATCTTTGGTGGTGGCATTTTCATAACAGAACAGAAATCGAGCCTTTAGGAGACATTCCAGGTAAAGAAGAAATGGTTGAAGGTGGTGCAATATTTTTCTTTGAACCAAATGATGTACGTGGTTTAGCAGGTGTACGCCAACGTTATGCTTCAGGCAGTAAAGAAGATGACTTTAAAGTATTCATTCCTACCTTACGTAGAACTCGTTTGTTAACAGGTTCAGATTCAGAAGATCCTTTAGCATCAGGTCTAGAATTATCTTGGGATGATTGGCGTTCTTATTGGGTAAAAACTGATATTAAGAAATTTGATTATAACCTTATCGGTGAAGAGTTTGTACTAACCCCAGTTTCGACTGTACATGCATACAACTCAATGGTTCTAACAGAAGATAAATGTGCTATTGAATACATGGAAGTTGAACTTCGTCCTACATGGAAACTTGAAATTATTGATAAATCAGGTAAATATCAATACTCTAAACGCCATGCATGGGTTGATAAAGAGTTTTACAACACACGTCGACACATCACATGGGATCCACGTGGCAATATATTCAAAAGTTATGATGAAAAACGTGACTGGAAACCTTCTACAGGAGAAGGCAACTGGGGCGGTATTATAATTAGAAATAATGTTACTCATCGTGTAACGACTATGAATATGACTGCAACATGGGAAGACCTAGATGTGGTTGTAGATGAGTCAATGTTTGATGTAGACCAATTAAGAGATTATCAGTAATAGAATCACTTAATATTAAGCATTAATAATCAAAGCAGTGGAACGAAAGTTTCACTGCTTTTTTTATGCCTTATGTCATTAAGACATGAAATATTGCTAGGCGATAAGATGCGAATTAAATAGTATATTTAAAAAAAAGGGGGAGAGGAATGAATACAATAATTAAAAATTTACTGTTCTGTTTTATGTTATTGATCTTAAGTGCTTGTGATGAACAAAATAAAACGACCAATAAAGAAACAGAATTAGTTCCAAAAAGCGCTATTGAACAAATAAACAGACAAATAAGTGAAGTACCAGAAGATGTCGGTGTTCACTATTATGGTCTTGAACAAAATTTACAGCGTTATTCACCTCTAACACAAATTAATGATGGCAATGTGCATCAATTGAAACCATCTTGGGTGTTATCCCTTGGTGATAATAGAGGACAGCAAACACAACCGTTAGTTATTAATGGGGTTATGTATATTACAAGCCACAACGCGACATATGCAGTCGATGCAAGATCTGGTCGTCAAATATGGAAAAGTACCATTCAATACCCTGCAGAAACGCTAACTTGCTGTGGTGTTACGAACAGAGGAGCAACGTGGTACAACGATGTGCTGTATCGCGCCACGCCGGATAATAGGTTGCTAGCCCTTAATCCAAAAAATGGAAAAACCATTTGGGAAAAACGAACAGCAGAGATTGAGTTTGGTTATTCAATGACCAGTGCCCCGCTTGTTGCTAATAATGTAGTGATTACTGGTGTAGCAGGTGGAGAATTTGGCGCTAGGGGGTTCTTAGATGGCTGGGATCCAAAAACAGGTGAACATTTATGGCGCTTCCATACTATACCCAAGCCGGGAGAAAAGGGGAGTGAGAGTTGGCAAGGTGATGAGTGGGAGCATGGTGGAGGGCCGACATGGTTGATAGGCTCGTATGATAAAGAACTAGACCTTGTGTATTGGGGGGTTGGTAATAAGTCGCCTTGGAATATGAGAGAAGGAGCAAAAGATAATTTATATACGCAAAGTATGTTGGCTATTAGACCTAAAACGGGTGAGTTGATCTGGCATTATCAATTTACCCCAAATGATGGCTTTGATTATGACGCTGTTAATGACCCAATACTTACTGAGATTGAGGTTGATGGAAAACAACGGAAGGTCTTGATACAAGCCAATAGGAATGGGTTCTTTTATGTACTTGACCGTAGCACTGGTAAGTTATTAAGGGCGAATAAGTTTGTTGATAAAGTGACATGGGCTGATGGAATTGATATGGAGACAGGGCGACCAATCATATCTGAGCGCGTTAAAAACATGATTAAGACAGGAGAAACAACCGAGATATGGCCCTCGGCTTTTGGTGGTAAAAACTTAGCGCCGATGTCTTATAGCCCAACAACAGGGTTAGCATATGCTAATACCTTTAATATCGGCTGGAAATATACCCCCGTTGAGCAGCCCTATAAAAAAGGTGTTTTTTATATTGGAGCACGGTTTGAATGGGCTTTTCCAGAAGGGCCCAAGGGGTATTTAAGGGCGATTGATCCATTAACGGGTAAAGCAAAATGGCAATTTCCAACAAGCGTTCCAATGAATGGTGGAACCTTGGTGACAGAGGGTAACCTTGTTTTCTCTGGTGCACAAACAGGTGAGCTGTATGCATTAAATGCACAGACTGGAGAGAAACTATGGGAGTTTCGTACAGGCTCTGGAATTATAGCACCACCAATAAGCTACCAATTAGAGGGTAAGCAATATATTGCTGTTGCCAGTGGTATTGGCGGCGTGTACACCAGCTTATCAAACGATACTAACCTTAAAAATATTAATCCAGGTGGGTCAATTTGGGTATTTGAATTAGGGACAGGTGGTAATACAAGTACTATCCATGCTGAAGCTATTAAACCCTTAAAAGAAAAAGATGAAGCGGTTAAAGAGGTAACTTTTTTATCAGCCAATGTCAAAAAGGGTGCGGGGCTATACGAGCAAGCTTGCTCACATTGCCATGGTGTGGACATGAAAACAACCGGTACTACTTTCGATTTACGAACATTCCCTAAAAATGATAAAGAGCGATTTATTAACTCGGTGACTAATGGAACAGGCTCTATGCCTGCATGGGGAAATAAGCTTTCAGAAGAAGAAATAAATAATATATATGAATACGTTATTCATTAATAAAAAAGAGGATGAGAGATGGAAAACTTAGATGATTTAATCGATTTTAAAACAGGTCGACAAAAACGTCTTATATATTCAGATGCTGATATATATGAGCAGGAAATGGAAAAAATATTTGGGCGTAGCTGGTTGTATCTAGCGCATGACTGCCAGCTTGAGAAACCAGGCGACTTTATTAGAACCTTTATGGGTGAAGATGAGGTCTTAGTGGTTAGGCAAGATGATAATAGCGTAAAAGCATTTTTAAACACCTGTACACACCGTGGTAATCGTTTATGCAAGGCGGATCATGGTAATAGTAAAACATTTGTCTGTAACTACCATGGTTGGAGCTTTAGCTTTAATGGTGAATTAACAGGGGTACCTCTAGAAGAAGCGGCTTATCAAAATAAATTAGAGAAGTCAAAGTATGGGATGGTAGAAGTGGCCCAGATTGACAGTTACAAGGGTCTAATATTTGCTACGTTTGATGAGCAAGCACCAAGTTTAGAAAAGTCTCTAGGGGAAATGAAGTGGTATATGGATGTTTGGCTAGATGCCATGCCGGAAGGTAGTGAGCTAGTTGGTACAGCTATGAAAGTGGAGCTGCCAGTTAACTGGAAATTAGCGGTTGAGAATGTATCTGGTGATGGTTACCACTTAGGATGGGCTCATGCCGGTGCTATGACTGTAACGGCAGAGTCAGGCTTAGCAGGCCTATCGGTAGGCAATAGTGGCGTTGATAATGCATCTGCAGTATCTGTGGCTGGAATGAATGGCCATGCAGTTCTAGCGGCTTTAGATGGTAAGTCAGGCTATGCATTTTATAATGAGTACCAAAAAATTTGGGACTACCTAGATGAAAACAGAGCGACGGCTGTTGATCGACTAGGCGCGTTTCGTGGTGAGAAAATGTGGGGCTCACAGATAAATATGACGGTATTCCCAAACTTACAATTTCTACCAGGACTCAACTGGTTTCGTGTTTATCACCCAAAAGGGCCGGGGAAGTTTGAGATGTGGACATGGGCGATGGTCGATAAAAGAATGTCAGACGAATTAAAGCAAACTATTCTCAATAATGTAAGCCGGACGTTCGGCCCTGCAGGTATGTTTGATAATGACGATGGTGATAACCTGCAAGCGGCAACAGAGCAGTCAAGAGGTTGGCGTTCACGCCAAATGGATTTATATACCAATATGGCCATTGGTAATGAGCATAGTCGAGAAGAAATGCCGGGTGTAGTTAGTGAGGGTTTGGTTTGTGAGCAAAATCAGCGTTATGTATACAGGCGTTGGCTAGAGATGATGAAAGCAGATAGTTGGGCTGATATTCCATTTTATAATAGTCTTGAAGAGGCAAAAGCCACGGAGGGGCAATAATGAATTTAATACCAGCAAAAAATGATATCTATCTTGACTTACAAAGGCGTTTATTTGAAGAGGCCCGTATACTCAGTGCTGAACTGTATGATGAATGGTTGAATACAATACTGTCTGATAGTATTTATTATCGTATGGATATGCCCCAGAGACGGTTTAGAGAAGAGAAGTCTGTTAAAAGGGCTCCAGCAAATACCCCTATATTTAATGATGACTGGTCCTCGCTTAAAGTTAGAATAGGTCGTTATAATACAGGTTTTGTATGGGCTGAGAATCCAATGAATGCATCTCGCCATATAGTGAGTAATGTAGAGGTTTTTGAGGCAAGTACAAAAGACCAGTTTAAGGTCTATTCGGTGGTTGAGTTACACAGAAGCCGCTTGAATGCAGATAGAAAGCGCTTTACTGTTGGACGTGAAGATATTTGGGTTATATCAGAAGAAGGTTATCAATTGCTTGAGCGCATCATGACATTAGATGATAGTGTTGTACTGGATAGTAATATGAATTTCTTTTTGTAATTTTAATAAAAAAAATAGGTGTTATATGGGTTGGTTAGAGAACAAAGTTGTCTTAATTACAGGTGGTGCGTCAGGTATTGGTTTGGCGATTGTCGAACGGTTTGTTGAAGAAGGTGCAAAATTATGTGTGATGGATCGATCACAGGAAGGCATTGATACACTAGAAAAAGCACATGCTGGTTCTGTTGTGGGCATAGTGGGGGATGTGCGTTCATTAGAGTCAAATAAAGCTGCGGTTGAAAAAGTTGTATCTACTTTTGGAAAATTAGATGTGTTCGTAGGTAATGCGGGGATTTGGGATTATATGGTGCCTTTGGAGGCACAACCAGAAGACAAGGTTGAAGAAATTGCTGATGAAATTTTTGCGGTTAATGTAAAAGGCTACGTATTAGGTGCAAAAGCAGCGCTGCCAGAGCTTAGAAAAACGAAAGGTAATATGATCTTTACTGCCTCCACATCAAGTTATTATACCGGTGGTGGTGGGCCAATTTATGTTGCTTCTAAACATGCTGTTATTGGCATGATAAAGCAACTTGCCTATGAAGTGGCACCAGATATTAGAGTTAATGGTGTTGCGCCAGGCGGTACGGTAACAAACTTAGGCGGTAGTAATGCAGCAGGCCAAGCAGAGAGTAAGCTTAACGAGGTGCCGGGCATTGATAAAATTATTGCAGATATGACGCCACTGGGTTTTATAGCGGAGCCTGAAGATCATGTGGGAGCTTATTTATTGTTAGCATCAGAGCAATCTAAATATATTACTGCAACGGTCATTAACTCTGACGGTGGTATAGGCGTGGGTAAACGGCCAGAATAAAAAGCTAGATAAAGAAAAGGCCTCAATATTAAAAAATATTGAGGCCTTTTTTATGTCAACCTGCTTTCTTATACCGGGTATGCCATATAACGTGGTAATACGTTAGTATCAATAACTGCTTTACGTTGAATAAAACTAGCACTATTTTCAACTAATATGATGTCTTCGTAACGCCCAACACATAGGATTTCAGTCGTCTCAAGAAGGTTCTGGGTATAAAAAACAGAGAAGTTAAAGTTTGCTTGATAACGGTTGTTGCCTAAACTCTCAATGGAAGTTAACTGAGTCATATGCCTCATTTGATAATGCTCTGTTGAATCCTCTTGGATAACAGTGACCTGGGTCACTCTATCTTGTAAACGCTCATATTTATCATCAAGCATAAAGGCAATAGGAAAACCTTTAGATTCATTTTCATTTGAAATAAGCGTATAACTACCTTGTTTATTAAAACAAGCTAGCCACTTATTCATGTCTAATTTGTCGAGTGCGCAAATGTAGTCTCTATTTAAATTCTCAATACTAAAAATTACGTTAGGTTCAATCTCACTCATGATTCTGCCCTCTTAAAGCCCATTAATTTCCTATAGTGTTCCCAGCGTGGTAGGTTACCTGATTCATCATTTTGCCCAACTTTAAGTTCAAGTTGGTATTCGTCTTTAACGCCTTTCTGGAAAATAGCCATGCCTGGGGTTTTATTACCTTTATCAATGCGAGAGAAAATAGAAGCATCTTCCATGCTTATTAAACCGCAAGGGCCGAGCAAGTTGCTAGATTGACGAATTCTATGCGCGATCATTTCGTCATCATCATCTTCATGGGTGAAATAGGCATAATGGACTTCAATGCCTTTAGGGCCTTTTGGGAAGGCATAGCGAATGTTCAACATATCCATATGTTTTGAATAAACCGTTAGTGGGAATTGCATCTGTACAATTGAGCCGGTGCTGGTTTCGGTACCTTTAAAATCAAGTATAGAGGCATCTTGTAAGGCTGTAATGTCATCTGGGATTTTGAGCTCAGACTCGAACGATAAATGACCATTTTCAGATACATTTTGAACGCCTTTGCCACCTTGCCAATTAAGCATTTTAAATGCCAAATGTAGCAATGGAGCATGATAACCATCGTTATCGCAGTACGCTTTCCAGTTACAGTCATAATGAACTTTTTGATAACCAATAAACTTTAAACGCCCATCGCCACCAAGGATTCGACTAAGAGGTTCGTAGAAGTTTTCACCGAGATATTCCTTAAGAGGAGCAACTGTTTCGCTCATAGTAATAAAATATAAGCCACAGAACTCTTCTGTTCGGAAGGTGGGTAAACTAAAGTTTTTCTTGTCAAAATCGGGTGTAAATTCACGGCTATTTGGGCAACCGACTAACTCACCTTCAGGGCTGAATAGCCAACGATGGTAAGGGCATTCAAATTCTGTTTTATTGCCTAAACTTTCGGTAACAAGGGTTGTGCCCCGATGAGTACAGGTGTTTTGAAAAATGCGAATCTTATTATCTTCACCACGCACGGCAAAAATAGGAATCTCACCAAGGTCAGAGGCTTTGTAGTCGCCAATATTTGGGATTTCGCTTTGGTGGACCACTGGGTGCCACTCCTCGCCATAAAATATTTTTTCAAGCTCTATTGGCCATAAGTCGGCCCGTTCAAATACCTCTTTGGGTACTTCGTTATATTTAGCAGGCCACTCTAAAATGGCACTGTTATCAGGTGTTTGTGACATGTTTCCTCCAAGAAATGTACGTGAAAAAATACTATATATAGTTTTCAAGGAGTGACCAATAACTATTGGTCAGAAACTTGATATAAGTCACTTGAGTGGTGTTAGCGAGCTGAAGAGTTGGCTAGTTGTTCTAGTTTTTTGTTATCTAAAATTTGAATGCTACGACCTTCTTTTTCAATACAACCAGTATCGATCAGCTTAGAAAATGATCGACTCACGGTCTCAACAGCAAGGCCTAGGTGGCTTGCAATATCTTGCCGTGTCATGGGTAATTGAAATGAAGTTGTTTGTAAGTTAGATGAGAGTAAACGGCGATGATGGAACAATAAAAAAGCAGCAAGCCGTGAAGAGGCTGCTTGAAGGGAGATGATATTCTGTACCTGGCTCATGGATGCTAAGGCGGTGCTATATAGCTTGACTGAGAAGTCAGATAAAGTTGGGAATTCTTTTCGAATATTACGTAGAAGCGGATAGTCTATTTTGCAGGCTAGGCTGGGTTCGAGAGCTTTCGAGCTATTAAGGGTCATCCCAATGCCGACACTATCTAAGCCAATAACTTCTCCGGGTAAAAAAAAGTTATGCACATGTTCGGTGCCATGAGCAGAAACCATTTGGGTTTTAAATGAGCCGGTTTTTACGACGTACAAATAATTTGTTTTAGTGTGTTGTACAAATAAAGAGTCGCCAGTATTGTACGGAATATTGGTCTGAACAATATTTTCAAACCGGAATAGTTTTTTAGCAGGCATGCCTGATGGTACACACCTTTTTGCAAGGGTACACTCGGAACAGTTTGAGGCGACTTTATTTTTTGTCATGTTGAATTTTTTATGCTAGCCACTTATGGTTACTGTAAACTAAAAATTAGTGCTGTCAACGTCGTATTATTGAAGCAAAAAAAAGCCCTAGTATAATACATACTAGGGCTTTTGACTTTTAGCTGAGGGCTATAAATCCATCAGTTCTCGATAACCTTTCCAGAGCCCACGAATTAAACCTTCTGTCACTAGGTGATCATCTCCTTTTGCTTCATCACCAGCCATACGGATAACATTTGTAAATTCACCATCTCTGATAATGGCATTTTGACACAACTCTGTTGACTCACCGTCTTCCATTGAAATAAGCCCAGCAGGACCAATCAGGTTAAACTGCTTTAAACGAATATTTCTAAGTTCTTCGGTGTCATCTTTATAACCAAAGTAAGTCCAGACTAACTCAAATTCATCTTTACCTTTAGGCAAGATCTGGCGAAAAGCCAACGTGTTTTGAATTTGCTGTACAACCAACGAAGGAAATAATGACAAGATTACTAAAGTGACGCCATCTTCGAATTCTTGTTTACCAGCCAGTAAGGACATGTCTTGAAGCTCATATTCACCGGTTTGAAGCGTTCTAAGCTTATCCTTTTTCATATCATCAAGTGCGGCCTCATCTTCGGTGCCACCGCTTGCCCATAGCACGGAGTGATAGTCGTTGTTGGCAATCGACTCGCCTTTTTGTGAGGACCTATACAAACCAAAGGTTGCATGGAAAAGGTGTAATAAGCTTGCATGATAGGGGTCTTTGGTGTTTTCTGAGTAGAACTTCCAATTCCCTTTAATATATTGCCGAGTTGTACCGAGTATTTCTATCGGCTTATTTAAAAGTCGACGCATATGGTAGCTAACATCATCGCCCATATATTCTTCAATATCCGGTGTATCATCACTAAAGGTACCAAAAATCGCACCATGGTAATTAACCACACGGACCTTACGTA
>OJDQ01000502.1_pt1 | contig 16679 bp, 20 predicted proteins | sample 1592851 | NCBI WGS metagenome assembly OJDQ01 (sample SAMN05416774, study PRJEB24817) | seawater metagenome | isolation source: Sea water | place: Canada:Atlantic | collected 2013-07 | reverse complement strand
TATTGTGAAGTACTTTTTTACGACCACTGGCTAATTTGAATGCGTGGTGCATAATTTGGCGAATTTGGTTTTCGTCGTATTCCAACGTTTCTTTAACATAACGTAAACCGTCATCATTAACGCCAACTTCCTTGTTACCAAAATATAAGCCGCCGACCAGTTCGCGAACCATGATGAGGTCAATGCCATCACCAATAATTTCAGGCTTTAGCGGAGAAAAGTGAGCCAAACTTTGTGGAAGAGAAACGGGGCGGTAATTTGCGTAAGTTTTGTAGCGACGACGCATAGGTAACAACGCACCACGTTCAGGTTGTTTGTCGATAGGGATTTTTTTTGATTCTTCGTGGCTTAAACCGATAGGGCCTTTAATAATGGCATCGGCTTGATCGCAAATGTCTTTGGTTTCTTGTGGGAAAGCATCACCTTTTTCAAAATATCCACAAGCACCAAATAAAGCGGTCATTAATTCAAATGTTACATCATTGCGTTCTTCAACGAGTTTTAAAACCTTAACGGCTTCTTGCATAATTTCTGGGCCAATACCGTCACCCGCCATAATGGCAATTTTGTAATTTTTCATGAGTTTACCTGTCGATTTAATAAATATAAGAGAGGGATTTTACGCGACTAGAGGCGTGTGTGCCATTATCACTTAGATTGTTTTTCAGTCTGTAGGCGCTTAACGTATAATAGCGGCCTGTATAGAACTTCAAAGAGATGACCTTATGGCTTTAAATTGTGGAATTGTTGGCTTACCAAATGTTGGTAAATCAACACTTTTTAATGCGTTGACTAAAGCAACCATTGCAGCAGAAAACTATCCATTTTGTACGATTGAGCCAAACACGGGTATCGTGCCTGTGCCTGATTTGCGCTTGGATAAACTGGCACAAATCGTCAAGCCAGAGCGGGTAATACCGACAACATTCGAGTTTGTGGATATTGCTGGGCTAGTGGCAGGTGCCTCTAAAGGGGAAGGTTTGGGGAATCAGTTTTTAGCCAATATTCGCGAGTCAGATGCCATTGCGCACGTTGTGCGTTGTTTTGAAGACGATGACGTGATTCATGTGGCAGGAAAAATTGATCCTTTATCCGATATTGAAGTGATTCAAACTGAATTAGCCTTAGCAGATATGGCATCGTTAGACAAAGCGTTGACCAAAGCAACCAAAGCATCGAAGTCTGGCAACAAAGATGAATTAAAACGTAAGGCCTTAATTGAGCAAGCGCTGGCGCATTTGGATTCAGATATTACTTTAAGAACATTAGGCTTAAGTGAAGACGAGTTAAAGTCATTTTCAGACCTGCAATTGCTGACATTAAAACCCATGCTATATATTGCCAACGTACAAGAAGATGGGTTTGTGAATAATCCGCATTTGGATGCTGTGACAGCATTAGCGCAAAAACAAGGCGCCGAAATTGTTGCCGTTTGTGCAGCCATGGAAGCTGAAATTATTCAGTTAGATGAAGATGAGCGTGCAGAATTTTTAGAAGAGATGGGTCTAGAAGAGCCTGGGCTTAACCGAGTGATCAGAGCGGGTTATCACTTGCTGGGCTTGCAAACATACTTCACTGCCGGAGTAAAAGAAGTAAGAGCATGGACCATTAAACAAGGTGCAACTGCGCCACAAGCTGCGGGTGTTATTCATACCGATTTTGAAAAAGGCTTTATCCGTGCAGAAATTACCGCCTACGAAGATTTTGTTCAATACAATGGCGAGCAGGGCGCAAAAGAGGCAGGTAAATTGGGTGTTCAAGGTAAAGATTACATTATGCAAGACGGAGATGTAACGCACTTTAGGTTTAATGTGTAAAACTTCGCAGGTATCTGCCTGTTTGGCTTGACAAAATAAGCCGAAACTACGAAAATTCACAGCCTTCAAAGTATGGTCATGTAGCTCAGCTGGTTAGAGCACGGCATTCATAATGCCGGGGTCGGTGGTTCAAGTCCACCCATGACCACCATTTCAAGCCCTCTCATTTCAAATTACGCGACTTTTACGCGACTTATGCCACACGTAAAATACGGTGTTGTTTACGATCGGGAACAATCTTCTCAACTACTACTATTAAGTTATCAATTTCAGCCTTTGAGTAATGTGCCGTAATACGATGTGATTTATAACCTAATAAATCCTCACGGTCTTGCAAACTAATACCTGCCGCTCTAATTCTTTTGCCAAACGTATGAGGTGATTCGTGTGCTCGGCATTGAAATAGGTTGGCTTTCTTTCCAGCAGTCTTCCAAGCTGTTCCTGTTATGTAACATTTATAACACCCCTACATTTTGGAAACTTAGAACAACCCCAAAACTTATTACCCTTCTTTTGCCCTTTTTTTACTTCTCGTAAAATCATATCGCCACCACATTTGGGGCAATGATGAGCTTTTTCTTTTTCAGCTACAATTGATTGAACATGCTTCACATGTTCTCTGTTTGTTTTAAATGAAGGTGTTAGCCGACCTGCTTTTATTTTTTCAGTTACATCTTTCACTTCGCTATCGGATAAAACAGGTATCTTTTTTGATTTTATGAAGCGTATATAACCTTGGCCATAGGTTACATTTTCTGGCATATCTGTTTTAAATGTACTGTCGCCAACGAAAACAATAACTGAGAATAACTGGGTGTCATTTAACCCCAATAAGGATTGCAGGGTTTTGCTGTGTTTGTAGTTTTGGTGTAGGGGGTTTTGAAATTTGCTTGAATGCTTATAGATTTTTTGAGTCCATGTTTTTTGATTAGGGCTGCCAAAAATCCAACCTTTCATGTTTTTAGTTTCAACAACGAAAACACCAAACTTTGACACGATTATATGGTCAATTTGCGTGCTTCCATCTTCGGTTGGCAAAGTGACATTCTTAATAAGATGATATTCCTCTTTATTAAGAAAAATTTTGGCCCCAACATTAACTACAAACTCACCCGCAACGCCTTTAAACCAAGGTGTTTTTATTACCGATGTAAATATTGCGATGGGGATTAAGTACCAGAGCATACTGAGCGCTTGATTAATGATGGGTGTGAAATCCATTTTCCTACCTTTGATTTGTTACATAATGCCGCCAGCAGTGGCCGGATGAAACGAAGTCCAACCCATGCGTATCTTTGCATAGGCGAGGCTGGCTGGCCTTGTTATGTGATTATTGCCCTTAAAGTTTGATTTCCCACCGAACTTAGTTGAAACCAAAATACCCTAAACGAGCTATCATGATGAATTTTTAATTACTTTCTACTAATTATTGTAAACCTAATCTGCGTGAGTGTTTGAGACCAAGTACACAGGCTGGCAGTAATGTGAATTATGGCTCTGCTAATCTAACACTTTGTATGTGGTGTTCCAGAAATCACAAATTTCTTGAACCTGATTAAGAGCTTGATTTTTAGAATCATGTTTTAGCGTTAAGTATAAATATGATCCTTTACCAACGACGATATCATAACCAGGCAAAGAGTATAGGCGTGAAAAAAAGATATTTTCATCTTCTTCACATTTAAAAAAAGGGCCTGAAATTTCAATCTTCATTCGCACTCTCTATTGCACAGAACGCTGCCATAAACGGCACGAACTTGTGAGCGTCCGGCGACCGCAGGGAGCGAATTTAATGGTCTTGTTAAATGGTGGGGCGCGGGGGAATCGAACCCCCATGGCGCGCTCCTAGGTGAACTACAGTTTGTATCTAAGCCTGTGCCCCGCTCGAAATAGAATCTACCAACCAGGTACCCCAGTAACGCCACGATTCCACCTTTTACGTTTTTCATAATATTGTTATTACTATTTCTCTTCATTTCTGCTTCCTCCTGTACCAAAGTTACCAATGGAGCAGTCGATAGTTCTATTCCGAGCGACACATCAACTTCTACACTTGCCGTAATCCAAACTCCTAAGTCTTTACATAGCTGATATTCAGCTGATTTCTAATTCAAGTTGTGACATTTAACGTTTATATAAGACGCGCGCATTTTTTCGCGCGTCGACTTGACACTTTGTTAGGTGATTTTAATTGCAGTAATACCCTGAACATTTAGCATTTGGTGTTTTATCATAGCGATTTGAAATGCCGTCATTGTCGTTATCACGATAGTTATACGACGAATTTTTCTTGTTTGTTGCACCTAACCCAGAGCTGTATTCGTCTCTTTGACTTCCACCATTACTTTGAGAGTTTATATTGTTAGATCTTACGGCATCTGGACTGCTACGATAATACCCTTGAACATATGTGCCATTTGATTTCGTATAACCTTTGACATATTTATCAGCGTAAATGCTAGAAGAAAAACTAAAGATAAAAATAGACAAAACTCCAGTTAAAAATATTTTTTCCATTTCATTTCTCCATGCCAAGTGCATTTAAAGGGGGTTAGTTGCGAGCATTTGAACACCTAACGCTCGGAACAGCGGAAAATTGGAAGCGGAGCGAGTAATTTTTCCGACTGCTTGCGCTTGTTATACGTGACCTGTCACAGAACTCCCAAAAAAGTCATGATGATTCTTGATAATGAATATTTAGGAATCTCTTGTTCTTTGTAAAAGTTGCACGAACGTGATTGCTTATCTTGAGCTTCAATATTAGCAAATCCTCCGGCGACAACATGTCCTTGTTTAAGGTTAATATATATTGCTTATTGGCTAGACTTCCTAGTGTAGAGTTGATGTAATCAAGGTTCTTTATGAGGGTGTCTCGATCAACTTCGAATATGTTGTCATGAATTAGTAAACCGGGATGTCGGTCTTCAGTACTCTGTGATGTCAAAAGTGCATAGTCATAAAAAAACACCTTTTCTCTATCGATACTGTGGCTTCCATCATCATAAATTCTTAAGTCAAATTTTACGATCTCTTTATTATCTTTGACCCCTATATCAAACGAGCATTGTTGATTTCCATAGACATATTCATGCATTTCTAAAATTAAAGACTCTATAGATTCCACTGAATCTTTGGCTTCAATAACATATGTATCTAGTAAATGAATTTGGTTTTTTCTCTCAATATCTTTGTCTTTTCTTTCCTGTTCGTGATTGCTGAATGCTTCAAGGAAAGAGTTCAAAGATGAATAGTCTTCCATTTTTCTTTGGTGTATAGCAATTGTTTTCTTTAGACTTTTTAGAAGCCCTTCTTGGTCTAATAGTGTCACTTTTTCTTTGTAGCGATTATCTAGTGCCTTCAGTTCTTGGTCTAGTGCGCCGATTTCTTTGGTGACGTTTTCTTTTCTTTCATTTATAAGTGAGCGTTGAAAATCATCAATTTTCTTTTTGAATGCGCTAACTTCTGACAACTCTTTTTTGATTAGGTCACCTAGCCCATCCTTAAATTGATTGTATAGATCCGCAACTTCATCTTCATCTATGTAGTTATCGCCTTTGAATAACTGTATTTTTGAAATTTCGGATTTTAGAACTTCTTGACGCGCACGTTTATCTTCAATTTCATCTTCAAGCGCGATAATTTCAGATTTTACTATGTCGTAGCCTTCTGTATTTTCAAGTCTATCAATATCCTTTTGAGTCTTTTCAGCTTGATTTTTCAAATCATTTAGGTCTGCTTTTGCCTCTGAAATATTTTTACCGGTTAATGCCTCAACGTTTTCCTTTACTTTGGATTTGGCTGCTCTTATCTTTTCTAAATCTCTGTTTAGTTGTTTTGCTTGATTATAGGAAGCTGGATTAATCCCTAGTAAGTAAAGGTGCGGCTCATAGTCTGGCGGTATGCGTTTATCTGTATCAAAGCACTTGATGATAGATTTGAATTCTGATTTTTCATCTCTAATTAGGGGGCCAAGAATAGATCGAAATGATGGAGATTCATTTGTGCTAATTGATCCGAAAGTTAAAGATGTTAAATACTCTAAAACCTGACTTTTAGTTGCTACTGGCTTGAGCTTGCCGTTGACGTAAAGTTGCGGAAAGTCTTCTTTGAATACATTCCTTCGAATAGTAATTTTCTTATCGTCAATCTCGAAGTCTAAGCAAATCTCGAAATCTTCAGGTAAATCATTTTTTGGTATCTTCGATACCCGGCTTTTACCGTGATCTTTAAGAAGTGCATAGTTGATAAATTCAACGCACAGAGACTTTCCAACTCCGTTAGTTTTAACGGATTTGTCAGTTGTCTCGCCAAGTATAAGATTGACCCCATTGAAAAAATCAATCGGTTCAAAAAGGCTTGGTTCGCTGTATAGTCTTCTAATCGTTAGCATTTGAGATTATATACGGTTCGTCAAATTCAATAATGTCTAATGTATACAGAAATAATATTCCGTAATAAAGGCTTTTGGCTCCAATTTTGTTGCTTTTTCTAAGAGAACGTGCGGCATCAAAAATGCTGATCGTTCGACTTTCAGAGGCATTAAGCAGTTTCAAAATTTCTGCACCAATGACAGGAGCCGACTTTTCTAAATTTTCATTTTTTGAAACTAAGTTAGCCATTGTTCACCTTCCTGTTAGGAAAGACATTGCATTTTATAAGTTGGTCCACAATGTAGAATTCAGCTGCGCATGCATCAAATGAGAATCCTAGATTCGATAGGTGGTTTTTAAACGATTCCACTAATTCATCTAAAGCAGCTTTTGGGTTACCATCAGATTTCGTTAAAATATCGTCGCTATAGCCTTTTAAATATGTTCCCGCACGGCGTAGTGCTTGTGATCCTATGTCACTTTCTTCGTTTATGGCGTCAAGTACCTTTCCGTATTCAATATATAGATGGTAGTATCGGTTGGTTAAATATGTGGCGTGGTCAGCGAAACGTCTATGAATTTTGTTGTCAGGGTCGGGGTCTTCAATGAAGCCATTTCCTGCGTCTGGATGCTTTTCGTTACTTAGCATTTCAATCATTGCCAAAATGGTATTAACTTCGTTTGGCAAGGTTGAGTCAGGCTGATCCTGTAACTCCTTTATCAAAAAGTCACGGATAGCTTTTATTTTTTCAATATCAGTGAGATATTTAATATCCTTTAGGATATCATTTACATCCCAAATATCGTTTTCGGTGTTGATTGAAAACTGATCATTGCCTATATTCTTGTCTTTGTGTTTGCTCTTTTTGGCAATGTTTAAAATAATCAAGCGGTCGTATTTTTCGAACAGCTTATGTTCAATAAATTTATCCACCGTCGTTTTTGTTTTCTTTAACGATGAGGTTGACGTTACCTGAACAGATATTTTGTTGTTTAAGTCTCTAAGGTCTATGGCTGCGGCATTTGGGTCAAACTGGTTTGCGTTCTTTAAGTTGTAGCCATAAACAAGATTTAATATTTGTTCATAGAAATCCTCAGAAAAATTATTCACATCTGTTAGATTCAACTTGTTACTTGCTTCAACCAAAGGTGGAATGCGTGTAAGCAGAGTGATGATAGTTGTTATGTATTCCTGCTTCTTGGTCATTATTTGTCCGTTTTTCCCTTCAACCTTACTTCTTGCACTGGTGATGATGATAGTAGATACAGAACTTTTTATCGCCCATGATTGCCCGTATAACGCCAGCATCACCGGGAAAGCGAAACGTAGGGAGGAACGACCGTAGCTTTGCTTTTTCCGAGTGCATGCTTTTGTTATGCATTTTTACAACAATTTATGGAATATATGATCATTAACGTTATATAAGTAAATTTCATTAAACCTTTTTTCTTTTAATTTAACAGCTTCTAATATCCTTTGTTTTTCAGTACTTATAAGTTCGCTGGCATCAGAAAAAGGGTTAATAATGCCAACCAACAAAATACCACTACCATATTGTTTATAAACGTTTCCTATCGAAACCTTGTCATATTTTTTAACAATGACGTTCTCTAGGACTGTACTAAAATGTTCATCTGGCTCGATAGAAAAACGTTTTTCTTTTGGTACTGGATTGTGTGTTTTATCATCTGCAATATGTGTTGTAATACTTTCTGCAAGCTCTCGACTAAAAAAAGCATCAGTTATTTCAATCCATGTCGTATTTCCATTGATTGTGATAATTGCATCTGGTGGTTCAGGCTTGCTAAGTACAACAACATTGTTGTTTAAAGATGCGCTATGTTTTTTAAAGCTATCAAGGACTGAATCCTCATGCACACTTTTAATCTCACTTCTTTTCATTTTTCTTTACTACAAAGCCTGTACCATTAGGTGACCGTGTTATAACTCTTCCAGGATTCTTTACAGCCCATGTTTTTGCTTCTTGAAAGTTAGAGAAAGCAGAACAATTTTCATGTTGTTCTACATTTTCAGCATCGCTGTTTAGACCTGTTAATTCGCCTTTTAGATATCTAGCTGCTCGCCATGCTAGTACGTCCCCTTGCCATCCATTTGATCCTAGCCTCCAATCTGAGGGAGGCTTTGCATAGTACCCTTCTTCCAGCATTTTTCTTATTTCTTCGATATGTCGCTTTTCAATATTATTATGGGACGGTTTATCATCTTGGAGACTAATTCGCCTACCAATTTCATTTAATTCGGCGACTTTTTCATCAATTTCTTTTTGACTAGCTTTCATTTCCTTCTCTACTTGTATGCATAACAGTGTTAATAAGCGGAAGTATTGTTCCACGTATTAAATGGATATAGGTGGATAGTACTTCCATGTACTTTAATATTAAGAGCCAAACATGGATAGGTTGTTGGCTAGTAATACATTTATTTATCACAGTTGAATATAGCATAACTTTTTAAGGCTGGCGTTACGCAGTTTTACGCATTTAGTAAAGGTTTTTTTATGCTTGGTGAGGTTGTGCAAGTAAGTATTTAAATTAAAAAATGGGCTTTCATAATACCTATGGTCGGCGCTCATACCCTTGTAATAGCAGTCATTCAAAGATTTTTTATATAAGATTACGCGGTAAAGAAACCAGCCCCGCCCATTTAGTTGTTTTTTGATTGTTGTTTAAGGTTCTGGTACTTAGCGCAGGAAGTTTCTTTTTTCTTTTGGGTTTTAGAATTACGATTTCCCATTAATTCTGCAGTAGCGATATTGCATTCAGTTCTAGCTAGTTGGAGAGGAGTTTTTACAGAGGCCGGTCGTATATTTGCTATTGTTGGTTTAAATGTAGTGGTCAAGTTTTTTTGGCCACAGTTTTGTATTCAGCCCAGTAGTTTTTCTCAGCAACATTTGGCGAATGACCACGATTATGTTGATGCGGCCTGACTTGGCTGTAATACCCGATTATATAGTCAATAATTCCTGTCTTAGCTTCACTGAATGATCGGTAGCCCGTTTGCGGTACCCATTCAGTCTTTAAGCTTCTGAAGAACCGCTCCATTGGCGCGTTATCCCAGCAGTTACCACGACGACTCATGCTTTGCTTTATTTGGTAGCGCCATAAGTATTGCCTGAACTGCCGACTGGTATAGTGGCAGCCCTGGTCTGAGTGAAACATCAAATTCTTGGGTTTGCCTCTCGATTCAAATGCCATTTTCAATGCATCAGCCGTTAGCTGACTGTTTGGTGATAGCGATAGCGCCCAACCAACAGGTTTTCTTGCAAATAAATCCATAACGATAGCTAAGTACGCCCATCGTTGCCCTGTCCAAATATAGGTGACATCACCACACCAAATTTCATTAGGCTTAGTGACGTCAAATTTCCTATTCAGGTGATTAGGTATCGCCACATGCTCTTGTGTAGCCCGTTTATAAGCATGTTTAGGTTGCTGGCAGCTATTCAATTGACAGGCTTTCATTAATCGTCCTGCGCGATAGCGGCTGAGTGGATGTTTTCTATCAGTCGCTATTTGGGCAATGGTTCGCGCACCTGCGGAACCATTACTTTCCCTGAATATTGATTTAACCAGCGCATGCTCTTTTAAACTCTCTGTTTTGATCTCACGTAATCGCTTAACACCATATTTGTAGCTACTTCGGTGAACATTAAATGCTGAGCATAGCGTTGACACAGGGTAGCTCTCTTTAAGCGATTCGATCATCGTAATCCATTCATCGTGTCGGACATTAAGAGAGCTGTAGCCTTTTTTAGAATTTCTTTCTCCATCTCAATACGCTTTATACGTTTCTCAAGTTCACGTATCTTTCTTTGGTCGGGGGTTAAGGGCGTTGCGCTGCTGCCAATACCTTTGCGCTCATTCCTTAGCTGTCTCACCCATTTATCCAGCGTTGATTTCCCAACGCCCATAGCCTCAGCTGCGTCTTTAACGATATAGCCTTGATCAACTACTAACTGGGCTGCTTCAAGTCTAAACTCCGGGCTAAATGTTGGTCGTCTTCCTGTTGTCATGTGCTCACCTTTATTTCATGAGATGAATAATATCACCTCTAATTAGGTGGCCAATTTAACTATGCCACTACAAAATGTCATGGAAGCATTGCAATACATCTTCTTCATTTTTGTATATTTCCAATGTTCTTTTTCGCCTTTTTGTATATATAAGCAAGTTTCATTAAATAGTGATTTAGCTGCCAATGTGCATCTAGAAAATTCCTCGATGTTTATGTTGTATGTGTTACAAACAGATTTAGGCACAATACGCCATAATTGATATGAATAAGGGACTTGAATATTTTGGTGTTCTACAACAACACTTTGGATTTCTGTACCTAATAAGTCGGTCATTTTATTGGTAACATTAAATGAAACTAGTTCGAGGTATGATGCGAAAATTACTGATATTGGATCCATTCCTTTACATCCTTATTTTGGTTTTAAACTTAACAGCTGAGACTGCACGCCTACCTTCATTCGGCAGAGCTTATAAGCGTGGTTTCAATAGAAAGTTGCTTGGCTGGCTAAATACCCCCCGCAAAGCGCTATTGTGCCGCCAGCAAACCGGCTAAAGAATTGTGCTTTTGTTTTTTTCATCAGTACGGCTAAGGCTATGCCGCTTAAATGCAGTACGGCGGTAGCCAGAGCAAAACCAAGTGCATACGCTACAACGCTCATTGAGGTGGGCATTTCTGAACCATGGGCATAGCCATGGAAAATGGCAAATACGCCAACCACTAAGCAGCTATACATCAGTGGGAGTTTAAAGGCGCCCGTAATTAAGATGCCTAAAACTAAAATAGAAACCAAAATGCCTTCTTCATCAAATGGTAGTGGAATATTTGTAAGCCCCAGCAAGCCGCCTAAAAGCATAACAGCGACAAAGGTGCCAGTAATACGCCATAAGGATTGACCACCTATTTGGGCGGCCCAAATCCCCACCGCTAGCATAGCCAATAGATGATCTGCCCCGCCGATGGGGTGCGCTAATCCGTGGAGAAAGCCTGCAGTTTGATCAATACCCGTATGAGCTATGGCAATACTGGGCAAAAAAAGGAATAAAACTAATAATGTGGATATTCTTTGTTTCATTGCGTTTCTCCTAGAGTAAATAAAAGGCGCGAACGTGAGTTGTTCAGTTCACGCTTTTAGATTTTTGCAGGGTCTTTTTCATTGCTGTGTTAGCGCAGCGGTCTGTGTGGCTACTTAATCACTCGTGTGATTCGGCTTCGGCGGCCAACTCGTCCATAGGTATTGCGATTTCTGGTGGCACTTCGTTATAAATAACTACGCCATATAACCCGATTAATAAAATAATCATGAAACCGCCAAACAAGGCTACTGATTTATTTTTGATGTAATGGAGGATCGATTTAAAATTGAAACTTAGGTGCGCTAGAACCGCCAGTATCATGATTAGGCCAAACAGTTTATGCACTGGATGCATTTGAATTGTAAAAGATGGCTTCTCAATAACAAACATCAAAAGCCCCGAGGTGGACATGGCGATAAACGAGACAAAAAGGGCTACGGCGACAATTTTCCTGAACATATTAACTCTCCAATTTTTAGTGTGTGACTGATCACGTTTGAACTGAGTTGACCATACTACAGCCTGTAGCAAAACGAAACGGTGTATTTGGGGTCAATGGCAATGGTTTATTAGCCGACGCTTTCATATTGGTTAATCCTTCCTAAGTGCTTCAAACTTAGCGGCCATTGTGGGGTTCTTTTTCGTTAACTTTTTAACGGTTAGGTCGTCTGCTTTGTTGTTGGCTAAGCGCAGGTTGTTTTCTGAGCCAAGAAGGGCATCCTTAGTTTTCTGCAGGTGGTCGATTGTTTTATCAATTTCGGTAATGGCGGTTTTAAACTTTTTAGATGCTAAATCGTAATTTCGCGCAAAGCCTGTTTTAAATGCATCAAGTTCTTCTTCAAAATGAGTAATATCAACATTTTGGGCTTTTACAATGGCCAGTTCTTGTTTGTATTTCAGTGAGTTTTGAGCCGCATTGCGTAGCAACGTTATTATTGGAATAAAGAACTGCGGCCTAATAACGTACATTTTTTTGTAGCGATGTGAGACATCAACAATGCCCGAGTTATACAGTTCACTATCGGGTTCTAAAAGGGACACAAGAACAGCGTACTCACAATTTTTTTCATGTCTGTCTTTATCGAGTTCTTTGAGAAAATCTTCGTTCTTTTTCTTAGTTGCCGTTTCGTCACTTTCATTCTTCATCTCAAACATGATGGAGACAGTCTCAATGTCATTCTCATCTTTATCGCGGAAAATGTAGTCACCTTTGCTGCCAGTGCGAGCATCATTGTCTTTTTCAAAATAGGATTTTGGGAAAGCAGTCGGCCGGATACGGTTAAACTCTGTTTCACAATGTTGCTCAAGCGTTTCGCCAACCATTTTGGTAGACAGGCGCGCTTTCATGTCTTTAAGGCGTTCAATTGTGTCTTCAAGGTCATTAATACGTGTTTCGTATTTGTCCTTTAAGGATATCTCTGACATGGTTTTTTCACTTTCTTTCGCGCTAAGTACGGATTTAAGGTGTTGAATCTCTTTGTCTTTCTCCGCAGATGTTTTTTGTAGCTGATTGGAGTGATTTGCCGCTGCCAGCTCAGACGCGGCTTTTTTTTCTAGCTCGGCTTGCCTTAATCTATTGGCTAAATCATCGCGTTCTTTTTCTACTGCTTTAACCGCCTCAGAAACAGCCAGCTGCTTTGATGTATCACCTGCCTCTAACCTTGCTTTCAGGTCTTGTATTTCTGCATCTTTGGCAGCTGATTTTTTTTGCGCCTCGTTCGTTGCTTGTTGTTTAGCCAGTTCGACGGCATTAATTTTTTCTTTTTCAGCAATGTCTAAGCGCTCATTTAGCTGCTGTGTAAACTCGCTATCACGAACCTGCTTCACGATATCCGCGTACCCAGCTTCATCAATCTTGAATGCTTTTTTACATTCAGGGCAATGTATATCTTGCATGGTATTTGTTCCTTTGTTGGTGTCTTTTGGTAGTGGCTACTGTATTGTTCTGTCGCATTTGTAGCTTGGTTTTAGCCCAGCTGATAATTGTTCAAAATAGCGATTTATTAACGGTTTAATGGTTGATGAAATTCAATAACATTTTTATCAGGGTCTCTAATAAAAAAGAATTGTGCGCCTTCAAACTCAACCTCTTCAGTAATGGTAATGCCCAGTGCTTTTATAGTTTTTCGTGCAGATTCGATATTCGTTACCTGTAAGGCTACATGAGTGTAACCCGTATTTTTTGCGGCAATATCCATCAGTACATTTTCTGTGCAATCAGAATCTGCGTTGAGAATAAAGTTTATATTAATACCAGATGGGTGCTCCATAATGGCAACAGGTTCCGGCCCGATAGGGCCAGCGATAAATTCAAACCCTAGTTGCTGGTAGAACTGTCTAGAGGCGTTCAGGTTTTTAACTCGTAACCCAATATGATTAATTCGGGTAATTTCTTTCACCGTGTATTTTCCCTATTTATTTAGGTTTTTGTTTACCGCCTGCTTCAGCAACAGTTTGGAGTGTTTTTTTATAGATTAGTGAGTAGTTTATTCATCTTTCCCGCTAGCTCAAAATCCAGTTCGCTTAAACCGCCAACATCATGGGTCGTTAGGCTGATATTAACTTTGTTATAAACGTTAAACCATTCAGGGTGGTGGTTCATTGCTTCAGCTGTTATTGCGGCAGAGGCCATAAAACCAAAAGCCAGTGCAAAATTAGGAAACGTACACTCTCGGTAAAGCTTGCCTTCTTTTAAGCCCCAGCCTTTTATTTCGCCATTTTTCAAACGAGATTCGGCTTCCGTTAATGAGATTAGTTTTTTCATGGTAATCACTACGCCTCTTAAGTTATCAATCGGTTTTGGTTATTGGGGAACGGCTGCCTATTTTTCGGTGTTAAAAAATAAGCAGCACATCAATGCTTCCAACATATTGTAACCTAAGCCTTTCATCCCCCGGTTATGTTGCGCCTTGTTGTGCTGTTTGGTGTAACAAAAATTAAAATGATTTATGCGTTTTTACCGCAACACTTCTTATATTTACGGCCATTACCGCAAATGCAAGGGTCATTACGGCCAATTTTTGGTGTCGCTCTGGTTATTGGCGTTTGTGGTGGCGGGCAGCAACTGGTGTCATTGCAGCTAGATTCTTTTGGCGCTACAGATGGGGTTGATAAATTATGGCTACTTTCATTCATATGGGTTATTCGCTGTTTGTTGAAATTAAAATACGGACTGTAATTATAAACCTATAGCCAGCCTATACGGCGTGCGTCTATTTTGAAATGCTTGAGCACTTTATTGTCTATATTTCTCTAGAATATGCTGCCTTGCTTGCACATTAGCCATTAAATAGTGGATAAATCACATTGTTGATGACGTTTCTTCCTTTCTCCGTGTGGATCCAAAACAAACCACTTAAATTTAAAATAATAGTGACCCAATAAACACGTTTAAACTCTTTTTTGATCGACTTGTGGCGCAATTTCTTTTGAGCAAAAAAAGCACCCGGCCAGCCTCCAATGAGTGAAAGTAGATGCAGCGTGCTTTCTTGTATTCTCCAATGGTTTTTTTGAGCTGCAGATTTATCAATTGCGTATGTGGCAAAAGCAATAAGGCTCATCACAATATAAATGCTGGTGATAATTAGAGGTAGCTTGCCAAAATAAGTTGAGGTTAATAGCACAGCGCAAAAAAGCGCTATAAAGACCTCACCCAAATGACTGCCTTTTTTTGCGTGGCTTCTTTTCTTTAAATCTCTAGCATCACGAGCAAATTGAATATTTTCAGCTTTATAACGGTTATTATTGTCTTGAATTAATTCGTACAAAATAACTTCGCCATTAACAGGTCGACGTGAGCGAGGTTTAAAGGCTTTAATATGCACGAAAGCGCGTTTTCCTCCACCATTTGGCTCGACAAAACCAAAACCCTTCTCATCATTCCAGTTTAAAACTTTACCTTGAAATTTCATGTTCTTGCTTTAATTTGGCTAGCGTTTTATATAAGACGCGCGCACATTTTGCGCGTCGTGCTTGATATTTTTGTTAAGTATTAAAATATGCAGCAATTGAAAAACTTAACGCAATAATTGACAAAAAAAGGGGAATGGTAAAGCGTAAATAAGATTGTTCATGCTCTGCCAATACTGCTGATAGTAGAGGGAATTGTACGACATGGCGATCAGAACCTATTTGTTTCGCAAATAAAGCAATCAGAGTCCCATCCTCTTGTTTGTACCCATGTTTTTGGTTTAGGTGATAGTAAAGACGACCAAAGACAATTTCTGGGTCTAAATTTAAATTTCTCGCAATCAACTCGCAGTCAATCGGCACATATATTTTTGTATCACGAGATGGTTTCTCTTTGTCAAAGTTACAAAAATCTGAATAGTATATTTTGTACACCTCTTTGAGAATAACTCTGTCTGTTACATTCTTACTCATGCCTCTTCCTTGTTACTTAACACTGTTAATAAGCGGAAGCAAAGTTCTACGTATCAAGTAGACATAAGTGGTTAATACTTCCATGTATTTTTATATTAGCAGCTAAACGTAAATTAGCAGCTAAACGTAAATAGGTTGTTAGCGAGTAATATAGTGAGTTGTTATAGCTGAATATAACACAACTATTTTTATCGCCTAAGGCTACGTAGTTTTTAGGCCGTTGAATGAAGATCAGTTGGGCTTTATTTAGCTTGCGTACTAAGTATTTAACTTTAAATGATGAAGTATTTATACAAGTACAGGTGACCGTTTTGTCGCTAATGAAGGCTAGCTGCTTGCCCATAGGCGGATAAGGTTGTGATAGATGCCGGTTAAGTGGCGCACTTCGTTGTCGTCGGCTCCTCTTTCTATTGTTAGTGTTTGAATGCTTTGGTCAAGGGTGTACAACATTTCTCGCTGCTGATTGTCGCGTACCATGCTCTCTAACCAAAAAAAGGAACAGACTCTCGCTCCTTTAGTAACCTTTAGAACCTGATGTAAGCTAGTTGATGGGTATAAAATTAAATCTCCAGCCGCAAGTTTTACTTGTTGAGCGCCATAAGTTGTTTCAATAACCAGTTCACCACCGTCGTACTCTTTGGGATCAGATAGGAATAAGGTGCAAGAAAGGTCTGTGCGCATTATTTGGTGGTCGGGCAGGTGCATAATGGCGTTATCAACATGGGGCCCATAATGGTCGGCGTTGTTATAACGATTAAACTTGGGTGGGAAGATTTTTTTAGGTAACGCGGCGGATAAAAACTGCGGGTGTCGCCCTAAGACTTTTAAAATATGATTGCCTAATTCAATAGCAAGGTCTGACTGATCTTTAATTTGCTGGTTAACCTTAACTTGTTTTGCTTGACCTCCGGCGGTTATTTTGCCATCTTCCCAGGTTGTTTTATCTAGGGCTGTGCGAAACTGTTCAACGGTTTTTTTATCTAGTACATTATTGATT
>OJDQ01000489.1_pt1 | contig 17133 bp, 19 predicted proteins | sample 1592851 | NCBI WGS metagenome assembly OJDQ01 (sample SAMN05416774, study PRJEB24817) | seawater metagenome | isolation source: Sea water | place: Canada:Atlantic | collected 2013-07 | reverse complement strand
CCCTAAATGTCCTGAAATAAAACAAATATCTATAACAGAATAGTATTGTACAGGCAACGTAAAGTGTCTATGTCTGACGAGGTAAACATGATGCTGGTTTGTTTACCCCATGGTTGCACCCGAGGGTACCTGCTTGTTTAAGCAAGGCGCAAATATGACGTCCATTTTCTAAAAATCAACTCTTTTTTTACAAAATAACTGGTAGTGACTGATTTATAGTGATTTTTTCTTGGCTGATTTGGCAGCCTACGGCAAAAACGTTCACCCCGTCAGCCGCTGCCTGACGCACAGCCGTGGCATATTTAGGGTCGATATGCTCGGCCAGACGCACATTTTTGATACCGCTGTGCTGAACGCAGAACAATAAACTGGTGGCCACACCTTGTTGGGCGAGTAAGGCGAGCTCCTCGGCATGCTTTTTCCCCCGGCTGGTCACGGCATCGGGGAAATAGCCTTCATTACCCTTGGCCAGGGTGACAGATTTTACTTCAATATACAGAGGCGTATGATCGGTGCGGGTGACGCAGAAATCGAACCGGGAATGAAAGTCGGCCGGGCTGACTTCCCGCTTTACTTCAGTGTAGTCGGTAACGCCCGGCAAAGCGTGGGTTTCCAGCGCACTCTGAACCAATTTATTGGCGCGGTGCGTATTAACGCTTATCCAGTCACCTTGCGCGGTGACCGCCAGCTCCCATGTGAACTTTAGTTTACGCTTTGGGTTATCAGACTGACTTACCCAGGCGATGAAGCCGGGTTCGGCGCAGCCGGTCATAGCCCCGGTATTCGGGCAGTGGGCGGTAATAACCTCGCCGGAGTCGAGTAATATATCGGCAAAAAAACGTTTATAGCGCTTCAGGAGTGTGCCGCGCAACAAAGGTGAAGTAAACTGCATAGAGAAACCTGACAATAAAAGTAAGGAGTATTATGACTGACATGAATGTGAAGATCACGAGCAACCCGGCCCCGTCACACTGGGGAGAAAAGGCGTTGGTAAGTCTGACAGGTAACGAAATTACCCTCCACATTAAGGATGACGCAGACCGCCTGCGCACTATTCGTAAAGCTGCACGACAAATAGACAGTCTCGGGATCCCGTCAGTCACACTCTGTGGCGAATGGTCGGTGATTGATCAGGTCACCTTCGTGATGAGTTTCTCCAAGGCCCGTAATCCGGGTGAAGTCACTTTGTGTGATAATGCTGACCGGGCCGAAGCAGAGCGCCAGGTCACGGCAATGATGTTTACCCGTAAACTTACCAATGAGACTCCGGAGCAACTGTCTCCAGCGGGCCTGGCACAGGAAAGCGCCGACTGGTTGCAATCATTAAACGGCGACGCAGTGACCTATCGTGTGGTCAGCGGAGAACAACTGGCCGCCGAGGGCTGGACGGGGATTTATAACGTCGGACGCGGAAGTGAGCGACCTCCTGCCATGCTGGAGCTTGACTATAATCCTTCTGGTAATGCTGATGCGCCGGTGGCCTTTGCACTGGTGGGTAAAGGGATAACCTTTGACAGCGGCGGTTATAGCCTGAAATCCAGCGAAGGTATGCTGGATATGAAATGCGACATGGGCGGAGCGGCAACCGTTACCGGTGCACTGGGGCTGGCGATTATGCAGGGGCTCAACAAACGGGTGAAGCTGTTTTTATGCTGCGCTGAAAACCTGGTCAGTGGCCATGCCTATAAACTGGGCGATGTACTGACTTATAAAAACGGTGTCAGCGTTGAAATTGTGAATACTGATGCGGAAGGGCGCCTGGTACTAGCTGATGGTCTGATTGCGGCGTCAGAGACAGAGGCTGCGTGCATCATTGATGCGGCCACCCTGACCGGCGCAGCGACGGTAGCGCTGGGCTACGATTATCATGCGGTATTCAGTCTTAATCCGGTGCTCAGTCAGTCGTTTTTAAGTGAAGCTGAGCTTCAGCAGGAACTGTTCTGGCCATTGCCTCTACAACCCTGGCATCAGGAGAAATGCCCTTCTGCCTTTGCTGATACCGCTAATAGCCGCGCGCAAAAAGGCGGTGGCGCAGGTGGTGCGTCGAATGCGGCGGGCTTCTTATCCCGCTTTGTTAGCCCAACAGACAGTTGGTTGCATCTGGACTTAGCGGCTGCTTATCACGGCAGCGCCAACAGCGAAATGCCGGCAGGCGCCACAGCGGCCGGGATCAGAACACTGGCTGCGTTTATCGGCCAGTAGGTTTGTTGCAGGGGCTCGGTGGTGGTCAGATGCCGCCGAGTCTTTCTGCTAATGTTTTATATTTTTCTACTTCATCAGAGTCGAATAAGGGATTGCCGTCACCGTCTGTCTCCTTTGCTACAAGCAAACTCTCACGTTGTAGACGCTCAACACGAATTTCCTGAACATTAAGAAAATTCGCAACCTCCTGGACTGTCATTAAACTCATAAATGCAACCTGCATAGTGATAGCGGTACACAGAGTAAAGCGCAAAAATCTAAATTTGTGAAATAAAGTTTAATCATAGGTTAAATGTTGCCTGTGTTTTGAGGGGAGATACCACCATTATGGATACCTGGTCAGCAGCAGTGATGTTGTTTTTAATTATGGATCCGCTTGGCAACCTGCCTATATTTATGTCGGTTTTAAAAATGATCGAGCCAAAGCGACGGCGTGTAGTGCTGATCCGCGAGTTATTATTCGCGCTGGTCATTCTTTATGTCTTTCTGTTTAGCGGTCAGGCCGTACTCGACTTTTTGAACGTCAAACAGGAAACCGTGAGCATTGCCGGGGGGATCATTCTGTTTCTGATCGCTCTTAAAATGATTTTTCCCAAAGCCGGCGGCAGCCCGCTTGGACTGGCTGCAGGCGAAGAACCTTATATTGTGCCGCTGGCGATTCCGTTAATTGCCGGCCCGTCGACGCTGGCGGCGCTAATCCTGCTGTCAAATCAGAGCCCTGACCGAATGGGAGACTGGTCTCTGGCCCTTGGCGCATCCTGGCTGGTAAGTGCCACCATATTATTATTCTCCGGCACCTTTCACCGGGTCCTCGGCGAGCGCGGGCTAACTGCCATGGAACGCCTGATGGGGATGATCCTGGTTATGATCGCGATCCAAATGTTTTTAGACGGTGTGGGTACTTATTTTTCTCAGGTAGGTTAAGATGTGCCCCATAATTGTATGGCTATAGATTTCAAGCAGGCGTTACCTTGACAACAAAACTCTCAACATTTGCCCAGGTCAGGGCTTTGGAAGGCGCTGATGCGATTGCTTTCAGTGCCGCACTGTTACAGCGTATGGTGCCTAATTATCAGCTCTTTTGTGAGCTGACTGAGTTTGCCGAGCCCGATACTCTGTCGAAGTGCCTGGACCTTATTTGGGAGTCTTTGTGCAGCCCTAAAAGTAAAATCAATTTTGCCACGCAACTGGAAAAGGTCGAAGAAGCGACACCGGATGTGAGCGATTATGATTCCTTTGGTGTGTACCCTGCGCTGGATGCGGCTATAGCCATGTCCTCGGCGATTAATCTGATAATGAAAGTTGATCCCCATGGCGCAGTGGTGGTGAGTAAGCTGTCCCAGGGCAGCGTGGAAGCCTACTTACTGGCTACCGGTGAGGCGACGGATGAGGATGTCAAAACACATCCGCTGATGCAATTTGAAATCGCCACGCAGCAGGAACTGCTTGATGCAGTGACGAGCAAAGCGCCCATGACGCAGAAAGTCTCGACGCTGAAGTCGATTGCCGCCAGCGAGGGAATAACAAATATCGGTCTGGAGATAAATGCTTAGGCGGCAGTGCCGGTATACTCGAGCAGACAATACGTCAGCTGCCCGGTTTGCTTTTGCTTAGTGGCCTGGCAACCTGGCGGCAGAGACAATGCCGGGGCATTGATTTCCTGCTCAACGTAAATCAGGGCGTTTGTGGCCAGCAACTGGTGTTTATACAAGGCGGCCAGGCAAGGATTGACCAAGTCATGGCCGAAAGGCGGATCAACAAAAATAATATCGAAGGGTGTACTAAGCGTTGGAATTACCGCCAACGCATCGTTACAGTGAACCTGAGCTTCAGTTTTTAATGTATCCAGGTTGGTTTTCAACTGTTTGGCGGTTGGCGCATGTTTTTCGATAAACACGGTTTCGCTGGCATAGCGAGATAAAGCTTCCAGTCCCAGCACGCCGGAACCGGCAAACACGTCGAGTACCCGGCTGCCCTGGACATGGGCCATGAGCCAGTTGAACAGTGTTTCCCGGGTACGGTCGGTGCTTGGCCGTAAACCTTCAGCATCCAATACCGGTAATCGACGACCGCGCCACTGGCCGCTGATAATGCGAACGCTGCCACTTTTTTTGTTGTGGCGTGAGGATGGTTTTGCTACTCGATTCATTATGCCAGTCGATGGTATTATGTGCTGAAACAAAGCAGCACGCTTAAATTAATATTCAGTAGTTTACCGCACAAAGCGGTTTCTCAGTAAGGAATTGTCAACACAATGTCTAAACTCTTTGGCTGGTTTAACAAAAATAAAAATGAAAATAAAACACCAGAACCAGCAACGCCCCCCACACAGGAAGACACCACCGACAATAGCGAAGCGGTTATTGTTGAGGAAGAGCAGGTAACGTCAGCGCCTGATGCTGCCAATGAGGCAGCGCAAAGTTTTCCTGCAGAATCTGTACAAACTCCGTTACCCGTTGAGCCAGAAAACGTCTCTGAAGAAGTGGAAGTCACGCCTGAAACGCCAGTAGCACCCGAGCCAGAGCCAGAGCTTGTCGTTGAAACCACCCCGGTACCAGATGAGGTTGAAGCGCCGGCTGTTGCTGAGCCGGTTGTCACCGAGAAGAAATCTTTCTTTGGTCGTCTTAAAGACAGTTTGTCACGCACCAAAGCGAATTTGGGCAGTGGCATTGTCAGTCTGTTTCGCGGAAAGGCCATTGACGATGAACTCTATGAAGAGCTTGAAACCCAGCTATTGGTTGCCGATGTAGGCATGGATACCACCCAGAAGATCATCGATCGCCTGGTGGAAGGTGCCAAGCACTCACAATTGAAAAACGGTGATGCCCTTTACGAATTGCTCAAGCAGCAACTCCGATCAATGCTCAATGCCGTGGAGCAGCCGCTGCCAGAGGTTATCGCGAACCATGATAAATCAAAGGGACCCTTTGTTATTCTTATGGTTGGTGTTAACGGCGTAGGTAAAACGACCACGATTGGCAAACTGGCTAAACAGTTTCAACAGCAGGGTAAAAAAGTGATGCTGGCCGCTGGCGATACATTCCGGGCGGCGGCGGTAGAACAATTGCAAGTGTGGGGTGAGCGTAACAATATTCCGGTGATTGCTCAGCCTACCGGTTCAGATAGTGCATCAGTTCTCTACGACGCATTGCAGTCAGCCAAAGCCAAGGGCAGTGATATTCTTATCGCCGATACTGCTGGTCGCTTACAAAACAAAGACAACCTGATGGAAGAGCTGAAAAAAGTAGTGCGGGTCATGAAAAAGCTTAACCCGGATGCGCCCCACGAAGTGATGCTCACGGTAGACGCCGCCACCGGTCAAAATGCCATTAGTCAGGCTAAACTGTTTAAACAGGCCGTAGGTCTTACCGGTATTACTCTCACTAAGCTCGATGGTACAGCCAAAGGCGGTGTTATCTTTGCTATTGCGGATAAATTTGGTATTCCTATCCGATATATCGGGGTGGGTGAAGGGATTGACGACTTGCGTGGATTTAACGGCGACGAATTTATCGATGCGCTGTTCAGTGAGGGTGAGAAAAGTTAATCTGGTATTGGTTAACCTTAATAAAAACAACAGACAGAATAGTCAGGATCCTTGATGATCAGATTTGAGCAGGTAAGCAAAACCTATCCCGGCGGCCAGCGAGCGCTGTCTAAAGTCGACTTTCACATAGCCCAGGGCGAAATGGCTTTTCTGACCGGGCATTCCGGTGCCGGTAAAAGTACGCTGCTTAAACTGATCAGCATTATGGAACGCCCCACCGTGGGCAAGGTGCTGATTAATGGTCACGACCTCAACGTTATCAAGCGCCGTCAGATTGCCTACATTCGGCGCGATATCGGCATGATATTTCAAAGCCATCAGTTACTGATGGATAAAACGGTATTCGATAATGTGGCGCTGCCACTGGTGATTGAGGGATACGGCCATAAGGAAATTGCCAAGCGGGTGGATGCCGCGCTGGAAATGGTAGGCCTGCGTAGCAAAGCTCGTAATTTACCGATCACCTTATCTGGCGGTGAACAACAGCGGGTGGGCATTGCCCGGGCTGTGGTGAATAAGCCGCCGCTGCTACTCGCCGATGAGCCTACCGGTAACCTTGATCCGAAATTATCCATGGAGATCGTGCGTCTGTTTGAAGACTTCAACCAGGCTGGCGTTTCTGTTCTCATTGCCACCCATGATCTGGGTCTCATCGCCCGCATGCGCTATCGTACACTGACACTTAAAAACGGCAAAATGATCACCGATGGTTTAACCGACGGCGAGGAAGGCCTATGAGTATTTTATTTAAAGGTCGCAGTCAGGGGGCCAGCGAGCGTAAAATCAATATTGCTCAACGGTTTGTGATGTTTTTCGTTAATCATATTCGCCAGGCGCTTGGCAGCCTGGGTGAACTTTGGCGGCAACCCGCTGCCTCGCTGATGACCATCGGCGTGCTGGGGTTAAGTATCACACTGCCCAGCACGTTGTATATTCTGGTCAAGAACACTGAAAAAATCAGTGCGGGCTGGGAGCAAGCGGCTGAAATATCGTTGTTCCTCAAAGACCAGACCAGCGCTGCCGAAGCGCAGCAACTGCTTACCCGCCTGCAAACCTGGTCGGAGATTGAGCGGGTGGTTTATGTTCCGGCCGATGATGCGCTGGAAGAGTTTAAACAGCTATCCGGCCTGGGTGACGCGGTTAAATACCTTGAAGCGAACCCGCTACCGGATGTAGTGCTGGTAACCCCGGGAGAAAAACATACTGCGCCAACCGCTGCTCAGATGTTGCTGGAGAAACTTCAGCGTCAGCGGGAAGTAGACATGGGCAAACTGGACATTGAATGGCTTGAAAGGCTCTACGGCTTTCTGCAAATAGCTACCGAACTGGTGACAATTATCGGCGTGCTGCTGTTTATCGCCGTGATCCTGATTGTCGGGAATACCATTCGTCTGAACATTCTCAATAAGCGCGATGAAATCCTGGTAATGAAGCTGGTGGGCGCCACCGACGGATTTATTCACCGGCCTTTTCTGTATACCGGCTTTTGGTACGGATTACTGGGCGGCGTCATTGCCTGGATGGCGGTCATTATTATTCTGTGGTGGATGGACAGCAGTATTCAGGCCTTTGCGAGTCTGTACGACAAGTCTTTCCATATAACCGGTCTTACCGGCTCGGCGTTGCTGACCATGCTGTTCTTATCGGTGATGCTGGGACTGGTGGGCTCGTTGATTTCGGTGCAGCGGCACGTGCGGGAAATTGAGCCCCAGTAAACTCGCTTGTTATGAATTACCTGGCCCATTTGTTTTTAGCCCAACCTACCGCCGACTCTTGTTTTGGTAATTTGTTGGGGGATTTTCGTCGCGGTGTGGATCTTAGCGCTTACTCTGAAGGGGTGAGAGCCGGTGTGGCCAATCATATCTTTGTGGATAAATTTACCGATACTCATAACGTTGTCAGACTCGCTCGCGGCGAGGTATCCGCTGAGCGCAGGCGCTTTGCCGGCATCATTCTGGATGTACTGTTTGATCACTTTTTAATTAAACACTGGTCGCGGTACAGCGAACAGCATTTTAGTGAGTTCAGCCATACGGCTTACGCTTGTCTGGCGCAGCGCGTTAGCATTATGCCCGAGGCAATGCAGGGAATGATCAACAGCATGCTGACTCATCGTTGGCTGGATACCTACACTCAGTTGCAAGGGGTAGACCGTGCCCTTGAACGCACAGCCAGCCGGATTCGATTTAAGCACGGATTTCACGGTAGTATCAACGAAGTACACCGCAACTACGCCGTGTTTGAGCAAACCTTTCTGGAATTTTTCCCGCAGTTGATGGCCGCTGTGCGGCAGCACGGAGCAGAAGCGTAAGCTATCTTACTTGTTGGAAACTATCTTCCTGGGGAAGTAGGACGAAATGGTTTTACGCACCCCGTTGCCCCAAACAATAGCCTGATTATACAAGCTATGCAGGTACTTCTGATCGATGTTGAGCTCTCTGGACTCGCGGATCACGTTCATCCACAGCGCCCCTTCAAAGGCACGAACCAGTTTCATGTAGTGGTTGAATTCTGCTGATTTGCACAGCAGTGCATCGTTAACTTCGTCGGTCAGCGGTAGCTGGCGCAAAATATCCGGCATTTCCTGATCGAGCAGAGCATCAAGTAAGGAGAACAGGCCAATCAAAAAGCCGATGGGAGGATCGGAGTGGAGCCCTCGCTCCTGAGCCAGCAAATCAAAGAACTTAGCCCGCACCAACGACATATGTAACAGTTCAAGCGGCTTTTCGTCACCCAGGTGGGCCAGTGACAGCAACGCTATAAACTTCTTAATTTCAACCTCACCCATATAGTTGAGCGCGTGTTTTAATGACGTAATCTTATAGCGCTTGTTGATAGTGGGGTTGTTGATAAATTTGAGCAGTAAAAATGACAGTGCCGCATCGCGTTCGACGATCTGGTTAATTCGCTCCAGATTAAACTGAGAGCTGGCGCTCTCGCCCATCAGGTCGACCAGGTTCATTTTGGAGGCTGGCAGCTGGCGTTGGGTGGTTTTTTCCGGAGTGGCAAAGAAGTAACCCTGGAATAAATCAAAACCGAGATCACGACAAACAACGAAGTCGTCGTGGTTATTCACGTTCTCTGCTACCAGTTGAATACTGGATTGCAAAAAACGGGGGATGTTTTGTTCGATAACACTGTAATTGGCTTTGTGCACATCCACTTTAAGGATATCGATAAGCGGGAAAATGGAATGCTGACCGCTTATCATCGCCGGATCGTCTATGGCCAGTTTAAATCCGAGCTGTTTTACGTGTTTGCAGGCGTCAACCAGAGCCGATTGCTGGGCCGGATAGTCAGACAGCTCAATGACCACTGTATCAGGGTTAAGCGTGGCAGGCAGACCGGCAATCAGCGTATCGCTGTGAAAATTAATAAAGGAAGTTTTGTCACCACAAATATCATCCAACCCCAGAGTATGAAAATGCTCCGCAATATAGCGGCTCTTATCATTATCATGGACAGGGTAGGCGCCGGATTTGCCATCTCTGAACAACAGCTCATAACCGAAAACGTCCTTCTCCCGGTCTAGAATTGGCTGGCGAGCGATAAATGCGAACATTAAAGTAATTATCCTTATAATACAGTTGGCCTTTACAACAGGCCTATACAAACTTTAACCGATGGTTAACCTTTGATCCATCTTTAGTTATTTAAAATAAACGGATCCGGGGCAATCTGCAGGCCGATTGTGACTACCGGACTTCATTTTGCAAAGCCGCAGCCCAACTGAGCGCGCTGGTGTAAATCTCGTGAAGTTGCTTCTGGGTGAGACCGAATCGTGTGCTTATCGCTCTGACAATGCCCCACTGACCCCGTTCAAATGCTGTCGCTAACTGCAAGCATTGCTTGAGGTGGTTATTTTCACCACACAGGGCCGCGCTCACTTCATCCGGGAGTGGCAGTTTATTCACCAGTTCACGCATTTCCTGTTCCATCAGCGTGTCTATGAGCGACAACATTCCGGTCAGGAATCCACTGTTTTGCTTACTTTTATCTTTCATTGCGACAAGGATAAGTTCACAAAAGCGGGCGCGCACCAGACTCATACTAAAGATTTCGCCGGGCTGACCATCCGATAAATTGGCCAGTGATAATAAAGCAATAAACTTACGCACTTCGGTCTCACCCATAAAGTTCATGGCGTGTTTCAGCGAGGTGATTTGGTTACGCTTATTAACGGTGGGGTTATTAATAAAACGGAGCAACAGATACGAAAGGGATACATCTCTTTCGAGGATAGTATTGATATTTTCAATATTAAGTTGTGCGGCGGTGCTTTCCTTTAGTAACTCAAGCATGCTGGCCGATGACGAACTCATTTTACGGTGCCGGATGACTTCCGGACGGGCAAAGAAATACCCCTGAAAGTAATCAAAGCCGAGTTGCCGGTAATAATGAAACTGTTCCCGGGTTTCTACCCGTTCAGCAACCAACTCAATATTATGCGCTTTTAACACCGGTACCGTTTCACGGATCTGCTCATCGGTGACCGTAGTAATATCAAACTTCACGATACTGATCAGCGGCAACAGTTGTTGCCATTTTTCTTCAAGATCGTAATCGTCGAGAGCCAGACGATAGCCCAGAGCCTTGATTTGTTGGCAGGCATCAACCAGCTCATCGCTCACATCAACCGTCTCGGTTATTTCGATAACCACATTTTTCGGATCGAGACTGGTTGGAAAGCGATGAAGCAGTGTATCGTTGTGAAAGTTGATAAACGCCAGTGCGCCATTGGTTACTGCTTCGAGCCCTACATTTAAGTGGCTGGCAGCAAGAATCCTGGAAGTGGCCTCGTCGGGCGAAATATTGGGAAAGCAGTTTTTTTCGCCGTCCCTGAATAACAGCTCATAAGCATACAATTGCTGAGACGTATCCACTATTGGCTGGCGCGCTACATATGCAAACATCCGATCCCCATAAAATGCAGTTCAGCGCAATTCATTTGCGTTTATTGATCTTGTTCTGTCCAATGGAGGTAATATACGTCGAATAGTGCTAATAATCACCTGCTCACAACAACTTTTTGCAGGGCAAAAGCCATTATTAACGGCCAACGGCTGGTAAGACAGGGTGTTCCTTTTGAAAGCCGCGTCTTCAGTAGCCGGTCCTATACCGGAAATGGCGATTTGTGTAACGCAGTCACATAAAGTGACATTATGAAGCGGGCGATTTTTTGCTCAGAAAAGGTGGTTTTTCTACAGACTTCATCCAGTTATGCATTTCAGACGTTAAATTTGAACTTTTTTATGATATCGGGGTCTTGATAAGTATGGTATTAACCCCTATATTTCGTTTTTGATTGGATAATGCTTCACGGGATAACACCCGTTTTTTCGGCATTAACCCAAACTTCGCATTTAGTATTTTTTATTATTAGATTAAGTGAAGTACACAGGATTTTTTTGAGGTGACTATGAGCGTGGGTACAAGTAAAAACTTACAATCTATGGCCCTGTCTGTTCCACACAATGGAAGTATTGAAGGTTACATTCAGGCTGTCAGCACGATTAACATGCTGACTGCTGACGAAGAGCGCGAACTGGCGCTGCGTCTGCGTGAAGATGAAGATATCGATGCGGCACGTAAGCTGGTAATGTCTCACCTTCGGTTTGTGGTGCATATTGCAAAGTCGTATTCAGGATATGGGTTGCCTCAGGCTGACCTGATCCAGGAAGGTAACATCGGGTTAATGAAAGCGGTAAAACGTTTTGACCCTTCAGTAGGCGTTCGTCTGGTCTCTTTTGCAGTGCACTGGATTAAAGCCGAAATTCACGAGTTCGTACTGAAAAACTGGCGTATCGTTAAAGTGGCAACCACTAAAGCTCAACGCAAGTTGTTTTTCAACCTGCGTAAAGCGAAAAAGCGTCTGGGTTGGTTTAGTCACGAAGAAGTGCAAACCGTAGCTAACGAGCTCGGTGTCAGTACTAAAGAAGTGCTGCAAATGGAAGCGCGAATGAGCTCCCAGGATCAGGCTTTCGATTTAAGTGCTGATGACGATGAAAATGGCAGCTTTGCGCCGGTTCAGTATCTGGAAGATAAATCTGAAGACGTTGAATCAAGCGTTATTAATGATGACTGGGATGCTGCCGCGACCAAGCGCTTATACTCAGCCATGAAAACGCTGGATGACCGCAGTCAGGACATCATTGAAACCCGTTGGCTGGCCGATGACAAAACAACCCTGCAGGACCTGGCAGACAAATATCAGGTATCAGCAGAGCGTGTTCGTCAGATTGAAAAGAACGCCATGAAAAAGCTGCAGGCTGCCATGGCAGGCTAATAGCCGGTTTTTGTAATAATTAAAAAAAGCGCCTTTGAGGCGCTTTTTTGTTTTGGGCATTCACGGATGTGGCACAGGATCAGTCGTTATCAATACTGATATCCACCAGCCTCGCTACTTCCTGGGCTGTCGCCACCGCAGAGTCTACGGTTTCACCTTGTGCCAGAGCCACTCCCAGGCGGCGTTTGCCATTGATGGTAGGTTTACCGAATAAGCGAATATCAGTCATAGGCTGGCTCAGCGCTTTATCCAGATTTGCATAGCTTATGCGGTTCCCCTCACCAAAGCCGAGGATAACTGCGGAGGCGCTTGGACCATAACAGGCTACATCGGGTATCGGTAAGCCCAGAATTGCCCGGGTGTGTAAGGCAAACTCTGACAACTGCTGTGAGATGAGAGTAACCAGGCCAGTATCATGGGGACGAGGGGATACTTCACTGAAGATCACCTGATCTCCACAAACGAACAGCTCTACGCCAAATAATCCATAACCACCCAGTGCACCGGTAATGTTATCGGCAATCTGCTGCGCTCCCGCCAGCGCCTTATCTGTCATGGCGGCAGGCTGCCAGGAATACTGGTAATCACCGTCTTTTTGTATGTGCCCTATGGGGGGACAAAAGGTCACGCCCTGCCGGGTGCGTACCGTGAGTAAGGTAATTTCATAGTCGAAGTCCACATGACCTTCAACAATAACTTTCCCGGCCCCCGCACGACCGCCTTCCTGAGCATATTGCCAGGCAGGTTCGATATCCTCAGGGCCGGTAAGCCGGCTCTGGCCTTTGCCGGAAGAGCTCATAATAGGCTTAACGAAACAGGGGTAGCCAATGGCCGCAATGGCTGCTTCAAATTCTGCTTTAGTGCCGGCGAAACGGTACGCTGAGGTTGGTAATCCCAGTGTTTCAGCAGCCAGGGTACGTATGCCTTCACGGTTCATAGTCAGATGCACGGCGTTGGCACTTGGCACCACGTGAAAGCCTTCTTTTTCTAGTGCTACCAGCTCTGCCGTAGCAATAGCTTCAACCTCCGGTACAATCAGGTCTGGTGCTTCTTTTTCTACTACGTCACGCAGAGCTTTGGCGTCCAGCATTGAGAACTGATAGCTTCGATCGGCTACCTGCATCGCCGGAGCATTGGCATAACTGTCGCAAGCAATCACTTCGCAGCCCAGTCGTTGGCATTCAATAACCACTTCTTTACCCAGTTCGCCACTTCCCAGTAACAGCACTTTTTTAGCCTGAGATGTAAAGGGGGTACCTAGTGTCGTCATTGGTTGTCCTCTTTGGGTAATATCCAGTAAATTCCATGAAATTCAGCAACAGGCTGCGTATCGTCCAGTACCTCAACTTCCAGTTCCAGGCGGCACTTTTTGCCTTTTTCCAACAGGGTGAACTTGCCTTTTAGGCGTTCAATATTGCACACGGCCCGGGGTTTCATGGTAATGGGTTTATGATAGTGAATGTTGCCATCGCCAAGCACAATATCGCCATCCAGGCCTTTATTCTTAAGCTGCAGAAAAATCATGCCCCAGCCGGTAAGGGTGGCCAGGGAAAAGATACTGCCAGCAAACATGGTGCCATGGATGTTGATGTTTTTATTCAGTGAGGCCCGGGTTTCAAGGGTTTTGCCGGTGTACTGATGCAGCTTGATGCCCATATGTTCGGTAATAGGAATGGTTTCTTTCCAGGTGTTTTGTAATTCCTGACACCACTCAGGGTGAAGTACCAGCAGAGAAAAGTCGTCCAGTTTCTTGACCATCTGCTGGCGTTTAAGTAATCCCAACTCATTGGGGGCTTCCCGTTCTACCTTAAAACCGCAGGCCTGAAAAAACTCGATAGAAATTTCACGACTGTTAGTCACGGCACGAATAGCGCCCAGCTCGCGGGCCACCGATTCCAGTGCATTAAGCATAAACTGGCCAAGGCCTCGTCGCTGGTAGTCACCGTGAACGGCAATATGGCGGATCTGGGCTTCTTCAGCCGTATTTAAATGGACCCGGCCACAGGCAATGATGTCACCGTCATTATTAACAACCATGCGATGCTCACTGACCTGTTCATACTCGTCTTTCTCTGAGCCAGGAGGAAAGTTCCAGGGCTGGCGCAAATACTGCCAGCGAAAGTGATAATAAGCCGCCAATGCGTCATCGGTTTGCGGTGTGACGATTTTGAACACAGCCTTACCTCAAATTGAATTAGGGCCCACATTAAATCTTAAGGCTCTACCAACAGCAAGAGGGCGGCGGGAAAATTATACCTGCAGGTGGAAGGTCACCGGGCCATCATTGATTAACTGAACCTGCATATCGGCACCAAACTGACCGCTGGCTACCGGAATGTCCATGGCCTGAAGCTGCGCAATGAAAGCCTCGTAAAGGGCATTGCCCAGTTCAGGTGTGGCGCCCCGGGAAAATCCGGGGCGGTTGCCTTTGCGGGTATCGGCTACCAGGGTGAATTGGGAAACCACCAATACGGCGCCGCCAGTTTGCCTGATATTCAGATTCATCTTGCCATCTTCATCACTGAAGATGCGATAATTTGTTAACTTTGTGGCGAGCTTCTCCACTTGTGCCTGGGTGTCATCTTTTTCCACACCCAACAGGATGAGGATCCCCGGGCCAATTTGCCCCACTGTTTCACCTGCAACCGTAACGCAGGCCTCACTTACTCGTTGAATTAAACCAATCATAATTATGTTAGCGCTATAAAATAAATTGCTGGGTTGCATCACGCAGAGCTTTTGCTATGGCAGGCTCAGCACTGCTGTGCCCCGCGCCGTCGATCAGGTGTAAGTCACTGTTTGGCCATAATTGATGCAAGACATGAGCGCCCTGAGGTTTGCATACCGTATCACACCGTCCATGAATTATCCTGCCGGGAATACCGGCCAGACGATGGGCGTTTGCCAGTATTTCATTCTCAGCAATAAAGCAGCGGTTGACAATATAATGCCATTCCAGCACGGCGAGGCTCAGCATTGCCGGATTGGGCGAATCAGGCTGTACTCTTAGCGCTGAAGTATGCACTCTGGCAATGGCTTCCTCCCACTGATACCAGCGTAATGCGGCCTGTTGACGCTGAGTGTCATCAGCGCTTAAGAAGACGTTGCTGTAATTAGCCAGCACCGCAGCAAAGCTGGTTGGGTTTGCAATGCCGTCAATAAAACGCTGATAAGCATCCGGGTAAATCTGGGCCGCGCCACCGTCCGGGGCCAGAAACCACTGAAAATCTTCCTCTCTGGCCAAAAATATACCACGCAAAATAAGGCCGCTCACGGTACTGGGCTCTTTGATTGCAGCAAGCAGTGCCAGGGTGGTGCCCCAGGAACCACCAAATAGCATCCACTGGCGAATACCGAGGTGTTCCCGCAGGCGGGTTATGTCGGCCAGAATATTCTCAGTAGTGTTGTGGGTAAGCGATAAATAAGGCAGTGAACGACCGCAGCCTCGTTGGTCAAATCCAATCACATGGTAAACTTTAAGGTCGAAAAAACGGGTGTAACCAGCAGACAATCCGGCACCTGGCCCGCCGTGAATAAACAGTACCGGTACGCCATTGGGATTGCCACTGAGCTCGTAGTAAACCTGATGGCCGTCGCCGCAGGATAGTAAACCATGTTGATAGCACTCGCGGGACATAGACAAGTTCTCTTACAAATCAGACGGGTGAAATGATTGTATATCCACCCTAATTCATTTAGTTTAATCAGTAAAAGAGTATTTAATCGGAGTTATTATGGCTGGACAAGGTTCAGGCGGCAACGTTATTGCCGCAATATGCAGTTTCTTTATTCCTGGTTTAGGGCAATTGGTTCAGGGCAGGATCATGGCGGCCTTATTCTTCTTCGTGGTGTGTGCCGTAAGTTATGCGTTGGGAGCTACGGTTATTTTGTTCTTCATGTGGCTTGTCGGCGCAATTTTTCACTTATGGGCCATTATTGACGCGGCCAGATTCAGAGGCGTTGGTTAACCATGAACCGGTTATTAAAAGTCAGCCTGGTTACGCTATTTTTAGGGTCTGTGACGGCTTGTCAGAGTGCCTATTACGCCGCCTGGGAAAAAGTAGGAGTGGAAAAGCGTGAGATTCTGGTCGACCGTGTAGAAGATGCCCGTGAATCTCAGGAAGACGCTGAAGAACAGTTTACCTCGGCGCTGGAAGAATTTTCAGCACTTATACAGTTTGATGGCGGCGATCTGGAAGAAGCGTACCAGTCGCTGAACGATCAGTATGAAGCGAGTAAGTCAGCTGCCGATGATGTGACCCATCGTATCGATAAGATCGAAAGTGTTGCCAACGCGCTGTTTGATGAGTGGCAGGCCGAGCTTGAAGAGTACAGCAATGCCAGCCTGAAACGCACCAGTAAGCAGACATTGTCTGAAACCCGTGTTAAATACAATAAGATGGTGCGCGCTATGCGTAAGGTCGAAAGTAGTATGGAACCGGTGTTGCGCACGCTTCAGGATAACGTACTGTTTCTTAAACATAACCTGAATGCCAGTGCGATTGGAGCACTGCAAGGTGAACTCAATGATATCGAGCGGGACGTTAAAACTCTGCTAACCGATATGAAAAGCGCCATCGCCCAGTCCAACGACTTTATCGCCGACATGAATGGCGGTTAACCCCGCTTAATCGAGCCATCATCGCAATTCTTACTACATTTGTAGTAAGAATTGTTCTCAATCAATACGCCTGTCAGACAACTTATGCATGATTACCGCCAGTGAGAGTAGGGATGGTAGTGATTGATATCTATGAATGCATTGGTTGCAAAATTAAAGAAGTTGTCGGATTTCGTTGGGCAAACCCGCGGGCAGGAATACTTCGAACTGTTAGTGCTGGCGTTATCAGAAATCATTGAATGTGATTTTGTTATCATTGGCCAGCCTAACCAGGCGCTTAGTCAGTGTTCGACGGTGGCGGTGTCTGCTTTTAACTGTATTGAAGAAAGTTTTTCTTACGCCCTTAAAGATACCCCCTGTCATACCGTCGCCAATACCGGCGTGTGCTGTCACACCAGCAAAGTCACTGAGTTGTACCCTAAAGATCAACTGCTGAAAGATATGCATGTTGAATCTTACATTGGTATGCCTTTATAC
>OJDQ01000487.1_pt1 | contig 17216 bp, 18 predicted proteins | sample 1592851 | NCBI WGS metagenome assembly OJDQ01 (sample SAMN05416774, study PRJEB24817) | seawater metagenome | isolation source: Sea water | place: Canada:Atlantic | collected 2013-07 | reverse complement strand
ATTTAATAGTGGTTCTGCGAATGAAAACAGTCCGCTTTTTGAGAAGGATGTGACCTATAGTGTGGGTGTCGGGTTTGTTTGGCGTGCCTATAAAAGCGACGCTAAAGCCACCTGGTAAAGCTAATAAAAAAGCAAGAAGCCGCTGACTGCGGCTTCTATGTTAGAAGTTAGCCAAATTTGGCGTCTGCCACAAAAGGGTTGGTGGTGCGTTCATGCCCAATACTGGTAGTGGGGCCGTGGCCAGGGTAAACGGTCATATCGTCTGGCAGGGTAAACAGCTTTTCTCGAATTGCAGCAATTAATTGCTGGTGGTTGCCCTGAGGAAAGTCGGTACGGCCTATTGAACCGGCAAAGATAATATCGCCCACAATCACTTTATTACTGCTGCGCTCAACCAGCGCAACGTGACCGGGTGTATGCCCCGGACAGTGCAGAATTTCCAGCGTCAGGTTGCCCACCGAAATGGTGTCGTCTTCGGTTAACCACTGGTTGGGACTGAATGGCTGCGCTGGCGGAAAGCCAAACATCTGACTTTGCTGCATCAGACCATCGAGCCAGAATTTATCGCCAATGTGGGGGCCGATAACCGGGACATTGTAATGCGCCGCCACCGCGGTTGTGCCGCCCACGTGGTCGAGGTGGCCATGAGTGAGAATAACTTTTTCGATGCTCACCTGGTGCTCGCTTACTGCCTTATAGAGCTTGTCTTCATCGCCGCCGGGGTCGACCAGCGCCCCTTTCATGGTGTCGGGATCCCAGATTAATGAGCAGTTTTGAGCAAATGGGGTAACAGGAATAACAAGTATTTTCACAATGGTATCTGGCCGGGAAATTTGTAGTTATGTTAGCAGGAAATATTCGCCGATGTCACAATCAGACCTATCACCACCGGAGAATAGTTGGTGTGTTGATTTTCGGTGGTTTTTTAATGCCTTTATACTAAAGTTCAATTACTCAGAGTTTGTCTGGCTATACCTGATTATTCCCATCGATATGCACTCATACCGGCCACTGCAAATATAATCATCCTGAAACTAATCGTATGCAGGAGACGAATGTGGACGTTTCTCGGGAAGATCTCAAGATCATCATTATGGATTTGCTCGACGCTGGCCAGTTTATTACTGATGAGTCGTCTGATGTGGCTTGTGAGTGCAGTGTGTGCAAAGAGAAAGCCGTTAGAGTTGGGTTGGATATTGTGCATAAAGAAGACTGTCCGGTAGGACGGGCGTGTGATGCACTGGGGTATGTTTTCAGAGGCTTTGCCAAAGAAGCCTGACAGTTACCTTAAAAGTAGCTATAAAAAAGCACCCAGTGGTTCAGACCATTGAGTGCTTTTTTGTGCCGGGTGTATTTACTTCACATCAAAATGTCTGTCGAAGAAATTTGTGATGGTGTGATACAAATGTATACCTGTTTGCTTACCCCGAATGCTGTGCTTCTTGCCGGGATAGTCCATTACCTCGAAAGGTTTGGCGGCATCCTGCAGGTGTTTATACAGCTTGGTGCTGTGGGTAAACAACACGTTGTCATCGGCCATTCCATGATAGATCAGCAGCGGGCCTTTGAGCCCTTCGGCATAAGGGAATACCGATGACGCTTCATAGGCATCGCTATCGGTGTTCGGGTTGCCCATATACCGTTCGGTGTAGTGCGTGTCGTACAACCGCCAGGTAGTGACCGGCGCACCGGATACACCGGCTTTAAAGTAATCGCCGGCTTTGAACATGCTCATCAGAGTCATGTAGCCACCGTAGCTGTGGCCGTATACGCCGATGCGCTCTTTATCCACATAGGGCAGCGTGTGGAGGAATTTAACGCCGGATACCTGATCGTCCACTTCTACACTGCCCATGGCTTTGTAGATAGGTTCCTCGAAAGCTTTGCCGCGATAATTGGAGCCGCGGTTATCAATACTAAATACCACATAGCCTTTGCTCACCCAGTGTTGCATCAGCAGGCCACGATTACCGCCCCAGGCGTTGTTAACCACCTGCGCGTGTGGACCTCCATACAGATAAACAATAACCGGATGCTTGCCTTTCAGCGCTGCCGGCTTGTAAAGGCGGTAATGCAGGTCAATGCCCTCGTCATTGGTGATGGTGCCAAACTCAGGCTCTACCCAGTCACTAAGGTACGGGGTAAGTGGGTGGTTTTCATCCAGCGCGTTTTCTTCCAGCCAGGTGAGCTGCTTGCCGTTGGCGCTGTGCAAACTTACCTGGGTGGGGCGGTTAGCGGTTGAAGCGCTATCTACATAAATTGAGGCATCGCGGCTAAAGCTGATACCGTGCATGCCTTCGCGATCGGTGAGCCGCTGTGGTGCACTGCCTTGAAGGTCGGTAACATAAAGATGGCGCTCCAGCGGTGTGTCTTTGCGGCCGGTAAAGTAAACCTGGCCGGTTTTATCGTTAACCGCTTCCAGTTCGTCCACGACCCATTCACCGTCGGTAAGCTGACGGACCAGTTTACCGTCATTGCTGAACAGGTAGAGGTGCTTAAAGCCGTCACGCTCAGAAGCCCAGATAAAATGTTTACCATCGGCTAAGAAGGTAAAGTCGTCATGCAGGTTTACCCAGGTGTTGGATTGCTCTTTAAGCACCAGCTTTTGCTGCTGGTTATTGACGTTGTAGCTGCGCAGTTCCAGTTGTTGCTGGTCACGACTTTGCCACTGATAGGTAAAGTGTTCGCTGTCGGGCATCCATTTACCGCGGGCAATATAAATATCCTGCTCTTTACCCGTATCAATCCACTGGCGGTTACCGCTCTCAATATGCTGCACGGCCAGTTTGATGGTGGCATTCGGCGTACCGGCTTTGGGGTACCTTTGCTCAATCATCTTGATTTCGTCAGCGTAGATTTCTGAGCGGGTGATCACTTCAACCGGCGATTCATCTACTTCGGTAAACGCAATATACGCCTCATCCGGCGACCACCAGTAGCCGGTCATACGGTTCATTTCTTCCTGTGCCACAAACTCGGCCATGCCGAATTTAATATTGCCGCCACCGTCACGGGTAATCGCGGTTTCCTTGCCTGACTCGATGTGCTTGATGAACAGGTTCTGGTCGCGAATAAACGAAATATAGTTACCTTTTGGCGATAACTTGATGTCGGTTTCGAATGCATCTGTATTCAGCAACTGACGAGCACCGGGCTTACCTAGCTGATGGTAAAAGACATCGCCGCCCATGGGGAATAACAGCGCCTGGCCGTCGGCGGACCATTGGTAGCTGACAATGCCGCTGCCAGATAAACGCATCCGTTCGCGGCGCGCTTTCTCTTCGTCAGAAAGGGTTTCTTCGCCTGAGGATAAGTCATCGGAATCGAACAGTAGCCGCGAGCTACCCGAGGCAATATTGTATTCCCACAGGTCAAGGCGTTCATAATCGGACTGCTTTCCCTGCAAATAGGTTACGCGCTTGCCATCCGGGGCAACCTGGAGGTTGCGGGGAGAACTACCGTCCAGTGATGGCGATGCATAAATTCGTTCGATGGTCAGCTTTTCAGCGGCTACCGTGTTTGTGAGCATAAGGGCTCCAAGTATTAAAGCTTTTTTCATGGATACGCTATTATCTGTCGTTATTAGGGCTTGCTTACTGCACGCATTTGCTCTGAAATACGTATAAACAAGTTGTTGTTATACAGAAGAGTGCTGCGCTGAGCAGGCTCTTATTTAAAGCTAGAGGATGACACAATTTGGCGGTATTAAAAAGTGCGCTTATCCTGGGAGCCAGCGGATTGGTAGGCCAAAACCTGCTGCGTCTGCTGCTGTTGGATCCCCGCTATGAATCGGTGACCTGTCTGCTCAGGCGTCCACTGGGACGGCAGCACTACCAGGACCCGGATAACAAACTGCGGCCGGTGGTGATCGATTTTGACACGCTGGATGAGTATCAGGGGTACTTCTCGGTTGACCATGTGTATTGTTGTTTGGGGACTACGTTAAAGAAAGCCGGTGACATCCGTGCCTTTCGCAAGGTCGATTTTGAATATGTACACGTTGCGGCCCAGCTGGCCAGAGCTCAGCGGGCTAATGGGTTTGTGTGGATTTCATCGGTGGGTGCCAATGCCAACAGCAAAAATTACTACCTGCGCGTGAAAGGAGAACTGGAAAACGCGATTATGCGCATGCCGCAGTTACCTAATGCCGCCGCTGTGAGGCCCGGTGTGCTGATTGGCGAGCGCCCCAATGATAACCGTCCACTGGAGCGCTTTGGTGCCGGCATGATGCAACTCTTAAAGCCCTTGCTCATCGGCCGGCTAAAAAAATACCGGGCGGTCTATCCTCATCAGGTGGCTCGCGAAATGATGCGCCACCAGTCCTTCAAATGAGTGGTCGTAGTGCCAAACCCAAAGGGTTTCAGTGCAAACAGTTTTTTGTGGCACACGACCGCTGTGCAATGAAAGTCTCCACTGACAGTTTAATTCTGGGCAGCCTGGTTGAAGTGGGCAATGCACGGCGGGTTCTCGATGTGGGCACCGGTTCAGGTATTCTGGCCTTGATGCTGGCGCAAAAAAGCGCTCCTGCTACGGTGATCACTGCTATTGATATCGATTCGGCAGCGATTGCCCAGGCGAGCCAAAACCGTCTTAACAGCCCCTGGCCGGACAAAATCTCAGTACTACACAGCTCACTTAAGGCCATAGATGGCCCGGGCTGCTTTGACCTGATCGTCTCTAACCCGCCGTATTTCGCTGATGCGGTCAGTCCCACCCGCGCTTATGCGTCGATGGCTCAAAATCGAGGGCAGGCACGAACGGAGCAGACGCTGAGTGTAGAACAATTTTTTGCTGAAACGGCTTTGCTGAGTACTGCTGAGGGCCGGCTTTACTGTATGTATCCCATCACCAGAGAAGCATTGGTGCTGGATAATGCCTTGCAATGTGGGTGGCATTTACAGCATCGGATGGCCGTTCGGCACAATGCCTGTACTCCACCTTACCTTGGGGTGTACTGCTTTGTTCGTGAGCCCTGTAAAGCTACCGCTGAACTGTTAACTATCCGTGCTGAAGATAACCAGTATACGCCGGAGTATAAAACACTCTGCGCTGATTATTACCTTAATTTCTAATTAAAAAGGGATACTGCAGGCACAAAAAAAGCGCGATAAACGCGCTTTTTATCATCAGCTTAGGTTATTAAGATTTAACCAGTACTGATACTTTATTGATCCCAGCTTCTTTAGCTTGGTTCATTACCTCAACCACTACACCGTGCTCAGTATTCTCGTGAGCCTGGATAGCTGCAGTGTCGGTTGGGTTTTCAGCTAAGTAAGTTTGAATGTTCGCAATAACACGACGAATGTCAACTTCGCGGCCATTCATCATGATAGTACCTGTCTCATCGATACGAATCGACAGAGACTTACTTGGCTGGTTTGATGCGTTTTTATTTTCTGGGCGATTAACATCCAGACCTTTCTCTTTAACGAATGATGTCGTTACGATAAAGAAGATCAGCATGATGAACACAATGTCCAGCATGGGCGTCATGTCGACCTGGGCTTCGTCATCCCCAGAAGTATGCTTTTTTCTTTTCATTTCGTTTTCTTGTCTCTAACACTTGTCTGCCTAGTATACTGTTTGTAACAAAAATATGTAGTAATTTGTACAAACATTATTACTAAAAGCGATAAACTTACTGACTTAGTCGTTCACTTTCGTTAGAAAGCAACATCATTTAGCGGACAGCGCCACACCCAGTTGGTAAAAATACAACTTAAAAGCGTCGTTTAGCTGCTGTCTCAAAATACCATGAGGATAAATGCCAAGTCTAGCCTCTACCGACATTTTTGTCCCCTGAACTAAAAATGCGTTCTTAATTGACTGGTCCTGGATGCAGGCTTCGAAGGCCCTGGCGGCCATTTCGGGTGGTGATGCAAAATAAAAGCTTTTCAATGCCTTATCTGCTTCTACTGAGCGTAAAACGTAGTCGTTAGGGGCACCGCCATCGGCGTCTAAAAACAGCAGTTGAAAGCACTCAGCGAGGCGTAAATTCAAAGGATGTTCGACCAGTTCGGCATCATCCAGCCAGGCCTGTGAGGCAAAAAGCAACGGCTGAGGACGACTCAGAAAACGTTGACTGATGTAATGGTCAAAGGCATGGAACCACTCATGGGCCAGTGCACCGCCGCCGGCATTTTTGGCCAGTGCCAGCTGACGTTTGGCCGGGTGATAGTGAGCGTTGGCGTGTTTTTGGCCGCCGGTACCAAAAGCCAGTGATAGCGAACCATTGAGCGAGACCACCCGCTCATTCACCTGCAATATATCAATTAAATCATACAGTGCATCGAAGAATAAATTGGCCGCAATTTGTTGCTCTGCGGCGGTAACCCATCGGCCTACCGTAATCGACTGAAAGCCGAATAACCGACGAATATCCTGGAACGAGACGTCGGCACCATCGCGGTGACTCTGACCATTGCGGTAGTATTGCTGGTGCAGTCGTCCGGCAGGCGGTGGACTTTTACCGTCAGAGCTCACTGAGTTCGGTTACCAGTTGAGTACACCAGGTCAGGACCCGTTCATCGGTTTGGTCGTATTGGTTTTCATCATCCAGTGACAGACCAACAAAGTGCGAGCCATCTTCGGTCAGGGCTTTGGACTGGGTAAATTCATAGCCCTGGTTAGGCCAGTAGCCAATAAACTGACAACCAGAAGGCGCAATGGCATCGTGCAACATGCCCAGTGCATCCTGGAACCAGTCGGCATAGCCGAGTTGGTCGCCCAACCCGTACAGAGCCACTATTTTGCCTGACAGATCGAGCTGGTGGACGTCGTCCCAGCTTGACTCCCAGTCTTCCTGTAATTCACCAAAATCCCAGGTGGATATGCCCAGGATCAGGATATCGTAGGCCGCGGTCTGACTCAGTGATACTTCCTGAATGTTATGTAACTCTACAACCGGCTCGCCAAATAAGGCGTTAAGCTGGTCCTGAATTTTTTCAGCGGCCATTTCGGTATAGCAGGTGGTTGAGCCGTAAAACAGGCCAATTTTTAATCCGGTATCACTCATTTACTGTTCTCTTGCTGGTGTTTCGTCATCCGACAGTTCGGGGGGGAATTCTACCGTGTCGCCGTTACTACACAAGGCAATACAACGAACATTTTCAATTTCCGGATCAATCAGCATCTGGCCAATGGCTGCCTGATTAAGCAGTGCAATACGGTCATTGTTATCGGGATGCCTGTCGTGCACTGACATGTTGCGTCGGCGGGTAAAAATATTGAGCGGTGAACGGGTGCTGTAAAACCACTGGTTTAAACGGTCGAGCCAGCGGATAAGCGTATTTGGAAACGTATTTTTAATGCCACTACAGGTAAATTGGGTGATTTCAGGGCTGTTGCGTCTGAAGCGCAAGCGAACGTCATATACAAAGGAGTAATGCACATCACCAGACAAAATAATAAAGTGTGGCGGCGTTTTATAATGCCGGAAAATATTCAGTATGACGCTGGCGGTGCCTTTATGCGCCATCCAGTTTTCCGCATCGACGGTTAATGCTTTGCCAGCCAGGGTAAACAGTTTCTGGATCACCTCAATAAACTTTACGCCGTAAATGGGCGCGGCAGACACCACAATTACCGCATTCTGACCAATAAGCTGATGCTGAAACTCACAAAGGGCTTCCCAGTCCATCAGCCCGGAAGGTTTGTTCAGGCTGGACTCGCTGCGCCAGCGGCGGGTGCGGGTATCCAATACGTGCACCGGTGGCTGGGTATCCAGCTGATAGTGCCATTGCTCCCACTCAAATAGGGCGTCGATAAAGGCCGGGTGTTTTACCATGCCATTGGCTGTAAAGTTCTCATTGGCGAGTTTTTCGATGGCGGCAAAACGGTCGGGCTGATTTGCCCAGCCCTGACACAGCCAGTAGCCGGCCAGCGCATTGCCCACCATGCGCCGTGACAACGGATGACCATAGACTTCCTGTTCCCAGCCCCGGGTAAGATTCCAGTCGTCAGTGACATCGTGATCGTCAAAAATCATATAACTGGGAATATGCGCCAGTGCGCGGCGAACCTGAGGTAAGGACTGGCTGAACTGGTCGATAATGTCGGCTTCGCGGTTAAATAAGGCCTGATGGGCCGGGTCGACTTCGTTGGCATTAAAGGCGATATCTGCCCAGAGCGCATCCGACCACACCAATAAATACATCGCAATCACTTCGGCCAGACCAATAAGGTGATTCTGCGCATTTACCGAGGTAAAAACCGGCTTTTTCTTGGCGCCGAAAAATAACTTGGATAATGCGGTGTTGGTGGCGACCTGCGGCAATATTTGCTGGCGGTGGTAATAGCAATAAGGGTGGCCATCGAGCTGCGCGGTCGAGTCTACAATGGCCTCATCAAGGGTTTCATGAAACAACCCCAGTCGCGCAATCGTCTGCATAATGGCCTGTAGCATGGGGCCCGCTACGTCATCAGCGTAGATTTGATCGCCGGTCATTAGCAGTAAGTCGGGTCTGGTTGCACCGCCGCGACACTCTTCGCCAATCAGCTCGTCAACCCGAACCAGGCTGTCCTGAGAGGGATGGTGGGGCTTACGACAACTGCCGTGCAGGACATTGGCTATCGCCCCGGGGACGCGAAAGTGTAAGGTCGTCTGGCCCGAATAGCACAGCGCAGGCAACTGATTCTGCCAGCGGCGTTGTTGCGCCGTTTGCTTAAACTCGAGTTGATAATGATACAGCGTATCGCTCGCCAAAGGGGCTTCTGCTGTGCAGGTCACCACGTGAATAAAAGCCCGCTCTCCTACCTGGATAACGCGGTCGGTGGTTTCACTGCATAGTGCCTGTTGGGCCTGACTTACAGCTACTGCGATTTCGGCCGGTTCTGAGGTAACCAGCCAAAGGGTAAAATCAGCCCGCTGCGTATGCCTTAAAATGGGCCCGGCGATAACAAGAGGAAGGGGTGATGAGGTCAAAACTGCTCCTGTAGTAGTTACTGCCAGACTATACGGTGCTGTTCAGTTTCAGGCAAGTGCGCTCAACAGCGCAAGCCGTTTGCTCAACGGGCTTGACCGGGGTGGGTCAGTAGGCGACGATAAGCGCAAAATGACTATGGATTGGACCTGACAATGAAATCAGCCTGGTTTTTAAGCCTGCTAGCGGCGGGCTTATTAAGTGCCTGCAGCAACGACAAACAACCTACCCCTAAAATCGAACCCCAGACGGCACCTGAGGAATACGTGCTGGCCGGCAGCTGGATAATGGAAGCGGCCGGCGGTGTTATGCTGGATCCACAAACCTCCGGCCTGACCCAGGTTGATGGGATGCTATATACAATCTCTGACGCCAGCGCTAAAGAGTATCAGCGTCGCCGACTGCACCAGCTCGACCCGGCTACCGCCACCCTGGCCGCTCGTCCTGATGACATGGGCATGGCAAGCCGGGTACGCCGCAGTTGCTTTTCCAATTACCTGTCCGACGAGCCGGATTTGGAAGCGCTGGTTGCCGACCCCGAACAACCCAACGTGTTTTATACGGTTACCGAAGATGCCACGCGTACCGGTGCGTTGTCGGACCGTTGCCAGCAGCGCTATGAAGCAACCGGATCGACTGATTATCCAACGCTTCTGGTGCGTATTGAACAACACGATAACGGCCGTGCAACCATGACTCACGTGCGACCGCTGCAGTATCCCTTATCCTTTGCAGTGGGCGATTTTCCCAATGATGGCATTGAGGGTATGGCGCTGGGGCAGGACCGGACTTTGTATCTGGCCCTTGAACGGGACAATGCGGGTAATCCGAGGGTCTTTTCAGTCACCCTTGATGAGACGTTCTGGGACAGCAGCGACTTTGTCGAGGTGGAAGACCCGGCGTTGCTGGTACCGGCGTTTGATAGCGGCCGTCATCCGATCAACGGACTGGAGTATTATCAGCCTGAAGGGGCTGACAGCGGCTTTTTACTGGCCGCAGCGCGTAACGATAATGAGTTATGGGTGATCGATACCGCAGCGCAGAAGCCAACCCGCAAAATAGCATTACAATTTACTGCTCCCAGTGGTGACCCACAAAACTGTTCTGCCGAAGAAGTTATGGATAATGCCTCTATTGAAGGCCTGGCGGTGATAGGTGACACCCTGTGGATGATAAACGATCCGTGGAAGGTAAATTACATGAAGAATCTGCAGTGCCCGGCCAACAAGGCCCGTTACGAGGGGATGGCACCGTTACTGTTTAGCATGCCAATAGATGCCAGTTGGTTTAACTAAATGATTAAATGAGTGGTTAAATAAGAATGCATGACGGGCTGGCATAAACCAGCCCGTTTGCGTTAACGCAGACGATCAGCGAAAGTCTTTTTAAATTTCGCCAGTTTTGGCCCCACAACCATAGCGCAGTACTGATTTTGAGGGTTATTTTTAAAATATGACTGATGGTAATCTTCCGCATCAGAATAATTGGACAGCGGCACTACCTCAGTAACAATCGGCTCCGGCCAGGTCGCCTCTTCCGTCATTTCCCGGATAATCGCTTCCGCTTCGGCCTTTTGCTCATCGTCGTGGTAAAACACGGCACTGCGATATTGGGTACCCACATCATTACCCTGGCGATTCAACTGCGTTGGATCGTGCAACGCAAAAAAGATTTCGAGAATTTCCCGATAACTGATTTGGTCGGGGTAGTAAGTAAGCTGTACTACTTCTGCATGACCGGTATCGCCTTTACAAACGGCTTCGTAGCTGGGGGCATCGGTGTGACCGCCGGCATAACCCGAAGTGGCCAGTTTAATGCCCTGAACCTGATTAAAGGCTGATTCGATACACCAGAAGCAGCCGCCGGCCAGTGTGGCGGTTGCCGTGGTTTCTGTCGCTGTGGTTGTCATAAAAAACTCCGCATTTTGTTATGCATGAAGTGTGGTGGCGTAAAGACTGATCTTCAAGTCATCCAGGCGATAAATTTGTGCGTATAAGCAGGCATGAATACAAAAACAACGCCACAACTCACTATCTTCTATGACGGCGGCTGCCCGCTGTGTGCCATAGAAATGCGTCATCTGAAGCGCCTTAACCAGGATAACAAACTGGCTTTTGTCGATATTATGACCGCGGATTTTAACCAACGCTTTCCCGGACTCGACTGGCAGGCCCTGAACGATCGTATTCACGCCATGCGAGCCGACGGCACTATGCTCATTGGTCTGGATGTGACCTACGAAGCCTGGCGGCTGGTGGGCAAAGGCTGGTTGTATGCGCCATTGCGCTGGCCGCTGATAAAACCGCTGGCAGACCGTTTTTACCTGTGGTTTGCCAAACACCGATACCGCATATCCTACTTATTAACTGGGCAAAAACGTTGCCAGCAGTGTGAGCTCAAAAAACCATGAATGTATTAGTGATTGGCAGTAGCGGCGCTATAGGTAAGGCCATTGCGCAGCAAATGCACAAGGCATTTCCACAGGCTACTGTTTATGCGGTGTCGCGTCAGGCGCAGGAGAATGACCACGCGCAGGTAAACCTCAAAGCAGTACAGCTGGACACAACAGATGAACAGGCGATTGCGGACTGGCTGGCAGAATGTAAGCAACACGACATGCAGTTTCACCATGTAGTGTGTACCACCGGTATATTGCACGACAGTGAGGTACAACCGGAAAAACGGCTCGAAGACATCACGCCTGAAGCGCTGCAACATTATTTTGCCATCAACACTGTGCTGCCGATGCTCTGGATAAAACAGCTGGTAGGTTTTTTCCCTTCAGAGCATTCAACCTTAACCGTGCTGAGTGCCCGGGTAGGCAGTATCGAAGATAACGGTCTGGGGGGCTGGTACGGGTACCGGGCCTCAAAGGCGGCGCTCAATATGCTGGTTAAAACCGCTGCGGTGGAGTACAAGCGGCGAGCCAAACACACCAGTCTGATTTGCTATCATCCGGGCACGGTGGATTCACAGCTATCAGAGCCTTTTCAGCGTAACGTAAAACCTGAAAAACTGTTTACGCCAGAATTTACCGCGCAGCAACTGGTCACCATGATTCAGCAACGCAAAGTAGATCACAGTCCTTATTTCCTCGACTGGGACAACAAACCCATTCCCTGGTAAGTTGCGCGTATAGCGTTACCCGCCCGCTGGCTGATTGCTTCCGATGAAACCCAAGACTTTTTTACGGGGTATTGATAGTATGCAATTGGAAAAAATCGGACGACAGGACGCAGCCAACCGTCATTACCTATAAAAGAAGTTGTGCGCACCGTTCCGAAATAAAGCAACAATAAAAATCACAAGAGGAACTTATATGAGCGGGACCAGAGAACAGTTCGGATCGCGCCTTGGATTTATTCTGGCCGCCGCAGGCTCTGCGGTAGGCATTGGCAACCTGGTGGGATTTCCGGTGGGCGCTGCAAAAAATGGTGGCGGCGCATTCCTGCTGATGTACGCTATTTTTGTATTCGCCATTTGTTTACCGGTAATGATGGCTGAAATGTCGGTGGGACGTCACACCAAGAAAGATCCGTTGGGAGCCTATTCTGATCTCACCGGCAACTCGGCGAAGTGGAAGATTGCCGGTTGGTTATCCATTGTTACTCCTTTTATGATTGCCGTGTTTTATCTGGTGATCACGGTATGGATATTTGGCTATCTGTTTTATGCGGTGACCGGTGATTTAGAATTACTAGCCGACCCGAATACCTTCGGTAACTTTATCAACTCGCCGGTGATATTCGCCTACATGGCCGCCGTATTGGGCATTATGTACGGCATCTTACAGGGCGGTGTTAAACAGGGTATCGAAAAAGCGGCCAAGTTATTGATGCCCACCTTGTTTGTGATGCTGGTTCTGCTGGTGATTTTCGTGCTGACCCAAGACAACGCCATGGCGGGGGTGAGCTTTTATCTGGTACCTGATTTCAGCAAAATTAATGCCTCAGTTATTAACGGCGCCCTGTCGCAGGCTTTCTTTTCGTTAAGTCTGGGCATGGGGATCATGATTACCTATGGTAGTTATATTGATAACCAGTCCGACATTCCTAACTCGGCCAAGCTGGTGGCTATCACCGATACCGCAGTCGCGTTCACGGCCGGCCTGATGATTTTACCTGCGATATTTTCGTTTAATCCGAACATCGATACTACCGAGCTGAGTGAGTCATCAATTAGCATGATCTTCTCATTTTTGCCGCAGATTTTTCTGGCACTGCAAACCAGCATCGGATTTATTGGCGCCAGCATCGTGGCCAGCATTTTCTTCCTGCTGGTATTCTTTGCTGCCATTACTTCCCTGGTGTCTATCTTTGAGGTGCCAGTGGCAGCCTTGATGGACGAAAAAGACTACAGCCGTCGCAAGTCATTGGTGGTACTCGGTGTGCTGCTAGTGGTATTTGCCGCGTTGTGTGCATTGTCGTTTGGCTTTGTGCCGGCCCTGACTTCATTCACCGCTTACGCGGGGGCGGATAAGTCTTTCTTTGATGTAGTATATGACGTGTTCTACGACACGATTTTGCCACTCAATGGCCTGCTAATTTGTATTTTTGTGATGTATCGCTGGAAGCGCCATAACTTCAACAAGGCACTGCAGGTTGGCGCGCCCAACTACAAAGGCAGCTGGGTTGAACGCTATGTGGATATTTCGGTAGGTACGTTTATTCCGCTCATTCTGGCGGTGATATTCGTTAATACCGTGGCGCTGAAATATTTTGGTGTCAGTCTGTTTGGCTAGTCAGTACCGGCCATCAGGCCGGTTGCATTGTCCACGGTGTGGGGTAATTAAGCGTTATCCCCAGGCCGGTAAGGGTTGCCCCGGGGTTAATGTGTTTGCCCGAAGGCACGCTTGCGCTGGTTAATTCGTCACTAAATTCAACGGCTGGTAACCCCAGCCGTTGTGCCATTTGCGGGTAATAGTCTCCGCGCATAGGGTGTTCATCGCTGCATAAATGCCAGAGCTTGTTAGCGGGCTTTTGCACTAAAAGTGCCTCTATCACCTTTACCACATCATCAACATGGACCAGGTTTACTACCTGAGTGGCGCCGCTGAGTGTTCGGCCTGCCAGGGTCTTTACCGGATGTCTGTCTGGCCCGGTTAAACCTGCCAGACGCAATATGTATCCCGAGTCCGGCGCAGTGTTTTGGAGCCATTGCTCAATTTCAACATGGGCTTCGCCTGAGGCGGTATTTGGGGCTGGCGCGGTACTAGTGGTGATATCGCCTTCCTGATCGCCATAAACCGATGTGGTACTGATAAAAATGAGCTGTTTGGGCGGAGCCTGGTTATACAACGCCGATATTAATTGCTGCATGGCTGAGGTAAATTGGCTTAAATCGGTATTGCGTCTGCCCGGCGGAATATTAAGAACAAAGGTGCTGTCGGGGGCTACCGCTAGCAGGTCTGCAGGGTTATCACCCAGCGAATAAGGGATGGCCTGAATACCTTGCTGACTTAATGCCCGGGCTTTGTCTTCACTACGGGTAGTTCCGTAGATAGTCATCTGAGAACGAAAATGGCTGGCGAGATAACCTCCCAGCCAGCCACAACCACAAAGTATCAGTTTATTTTCTTGTTGAGATGTCATTTACGCTACCGGTGTTTGTTTTGCTAAAGCTTAACACTTCCGGTAGCGATTTCATTATTGTTTCAGGGTTGATTTACCGGTGGTTTCCAGTAAATCCAGACCAGATAATCCGGCGATATTCTTCTGCATGCGTGATTCGGCATAGTCGGCTTTGGCCAGCACAGTGCACAATTCTTCAGCTTTGCTTTCCAGCGCATCCGCTTCACCTTCAACCCGTTGCTCAATCATTTCGCCAAAGTTTTCCATGCGATTGGCAAAGGCGTCCATGTCGCCGTCTTCAAACAGCATCTGACGACCAATGGCCATTAGCAGGTGACCGGTAGAACGCTCTACCAGCGACTCAATTTTGTCATCAAACTCTTCGCTCCAGGCGGCATCAGCCCAGTCACCCTCGAGGCCGGTGCTATCGAACTTATACGTGCCGTCGGCAGCGTAAAAGCGCTCGTCAATCTCATTCGACAGGTCGGTAAACAGCGTATCAAAATCTTCCGCCAGGTCATTATCTTCACCCAGCAGTTCGGTGAATACTTCGGTAATGGCGAAGCTGGCAATCTTGATGCCGTCACGGGCAATTTCAACAGTCATAGGAATAGCGGTTTCAATGCTGGTGTAATAATCAGATACCCAACGCTGCTCTTCGCTATCCAGGTTTACTGCCTGGCTATCAACGTATAACTGGTGACTGGGTGTGATCAGCACCTTTTCACCACTCTCGGTGGTAATGGTCAGATCGCCATGGTCAAACGTTACCGAGCCGTGCAGTTCCATATTACATTTATTATCAACTTCAACATGTGCCAGTGCCGGTTGAGCCATTAAGGCAGAGGTTAAAATCAATGATGCAGCAACAGTTTTCATGGTTATCCTCATTTCTGCTTTAAACAATACGAATGTCGTATCGCAATTCACAGGCCAATCTGGTAAGTTTATTTAAAACAATGGGTTAAGTTTTTTCGTGGTATTCGTTGGCAAATTTAATTCCTATTGTTTTGGAAGTAACACTAATTATTAGCGTATTTGACCATGTTCATTATTCAACGGAATATTGATTTTGCGCATGTTCATTTTTGTTTCCTTAGTGCATAATACGCGCAGAATTTTTATAGGGTAAAGATTATGAGTGACTGGATTGATGCAATTTTATTTGGTGTTGCGTTAGTAGCGTTTACTTTAGGCATGAGCAGCATCGTCATGGGCTTTATGTCTGGCAAAGAGGGCAGCGAAGCCCTGCATGAGCGAATTGAAATGGGCTATCTGGGCGTAAGCGGCCTGGTTATCAGCTTGTTGATGCTCTACGTAATCGGCTAAATAAATCACCGTTAACCGGCTTTCGGTATTCGGTAAAAAAGCGCTCTGATGAGCGCTTTTTTTGTGTCAGTCTTTTACTGAGTCCGGGGCATCCTCTGCGGAAGCTCTTGCGCTTGTGCTTGCCGGGCCAGACATTGCTGCCAGGTGACTGTCGCGCTGATAAGCCCGCAGGTCAAACAGTGGCAGCATTGCCATAATATGGTCGAAGATATCGGCCTGGACTTTTTCGTAAGCAACCCAGGATTTGTCCCGACAAAAGCAATAGATTTCCAGCGGTAAACCCAGCTCGTTAGGCGGCAGTTGCCGGACCATCAGTGTCATGTCCTGATTGATTTTCGGGTGCTTGTTTAAATAGGCTTCCAGATAGGCGCGAAATGTGCCGATATTGGTCAGTGCACGGCGATTGAGCAAATCCCCTTCATCGATAGAGTGGTCTTTATGATAACGCTGCAACTCGTCAATTTTGCTTTTAATGTAATCGGCAATAAAGCGAATTTTAGCCACCTCTTGCAGGCTGTTTTCATCAAACAGATGGATGGAGTGAATGTCGATATATACGGCACGTTTTATACGCCGGCCACCCGATTCCTGCATGCCCCGCCAATTTTTAATGGCCTCATTGGTCAGTGAGTAAGTGGGGATGGTTGAGATAGTATTATCCCAGTTTCTGACCTTTACATTGGTTAATCCCAGTTCGATGATTTCACCGTCGACGCCAAATTTATCAACCTGGATCCAGTCGCCATTGGTAAATAACCGGTTAGCCGTTATCTGAATACCGGCCACAAAACCCAGAATGGTGTCGCGGAAGATCAACAATAAAACTGCGGCGATAGCCGTTAAGCCGGATAACAACAACAGCGGGCTGCGTTCTACTATCAGCGATACGCTGAGTAACATCAGTACGATAAACAGCACCAGCTTGGCAACCTGTACAAAGCCGGTAATCGATGCCTGAGCCGCGAAAGGCGTTGAGTTATACCAGTCTTCAAAGGTATTCAGTAAAGCACTCATCGACAGCGCCGCGACCGTCATTAAGTACAGTAAAGAGCATTTCAGCAGCACGGTATACAGCAGGCTGTCGGTGGTTAGCAGTACATGAGTCGAGGCAAAAATAATCAGGGCCGGCGCCAGGTGAATCAGTCGGTTAAAGAATCCATGGCTGTGCAGTGCATCATCCCAATGTGTTTTGCTTTTCAGGACCCAGCGAGTAACAACCGAATTAAGCATTAATCGGCTAATAAACAGGCCACAGAGAGCCAGAACAAAAATCAGCAGCAGGGAAAAGCTGTTGTACAAGGATCCGTTTAAGACGATATCGGTATCGATTTGTTTAAGCAGTTCAACAAAGTTTTCACGAAGCGTTTCCGCTGTGACCATTTAGTTACCCTTTTTT
>OJDQ01000477.1_pt1 | contig 17617 bp, 11 predicted proteins | sample 1592851 | NCBI WGS metagenome assembly OJDQ01 (sample SAMN05416774, study PRJEB24817) | seawater metagenome | isolation source: Sea water | place: Canada:Atlantic | collected 2013-07 | reverse complement strand
ATGCTGTTGGTCTATGTTTTTCGGGTATACGACGTAAGCAGTCGCTATATATAGCTATGCATAAGAAATCCCGCTCTTTTAACAATAAACAATGACCAGGGAAAGGTAATAGCAATACAGATGAGTTCTATTGGTTAAGTAAAAGGGTGTTCATTTTTGCCATTTCTGGCTTTTATAAGAAAGTTATTCCACGCTCGTTGTTTATATTACTGGTCTGGCTGATAACCTAACACAAACAAGCCACCTCTTTACGTAGTGAATTGTGCAGACAAAAAAAATCCGGTATCGACATTGACACCGGATTTGATTTTAACGAGTTACAAGAAACTGCTACTCGTTACATCTGTCGATAACGCACTTAGAAACGGAATACAACGTTACCAAATACTCGACGACCAATTACGTCATAGGTACCTGGCTCTGTATTCGCGTTAAATGCACTGTGGAAGTATGGTGGATCCTGGTCAGTCAGGTTGTTTACACCAACAGTAACAGTAGTTACGCCAAAGGTGTAAGTACCAACCACGTCGTGGTAAACCGTTTGCTCAGCAACTGCATCAGCCGTTGCTACAGCCGATTGTAACCGGTCAGTGGTTTCGCCAATAAAGCGAATTTTATAATTGAATGACCAATCATCACCGTTCAACCCGATGTTTGACTGCCAGCGCCATTCAGGGAATACTTCGAAACCATTCGCCGTACCAGCCAGTTCAATCGCACCTGTCAGCGGATAAATACGCTTGTAGCTGTTAACCCAGGTACCAGACCAGCTAACGCTATAGCCAGTTACAGCGCCCATGTCCAGATCGCCAGAGTAAGACAGGTCAACATCAACACCATCTGTTTCTAACGTTCCAAGGTTACCAAACTCTGCTACCGCATCAGCAGGGAAGATATCGTAATCAGGTGTAAAGTGAGGTCCACCAGCACCATCAAAAGCATCACAGGCAACAGAAGACAAGTTTTCAGACCCCATACAAGTTCTGTACAAGTCGTTCATGTCTGGTGCACCGATAACGTTTTCAATTTCGATGTTCCAGTAGTCGATATTGACGGCAAGACCTTCAATCATTGAAGGCGTTAACACTACACCGATGTTATAGGATTTAGATTCTTCCGGCTCAAGCTCCTCCGCTGGGGCAGAAGTAGTATAAGCAGACTGCCATGCGAAACCAAACTCACCCGCATCTGAAGTGTCAACACCAAGGTTTTGACAATTATCATAGGTTGTTTGACTAATGTCGCCAGCGTCTAGTTTACGGTCACCAAACTCACAAACAGAAACGATAATTGGGAAGCCTGTAGATTGGCCCGCATTCAGTTCTGAAATGTTTGGCGCACGGAATCCTGTCGCGTAAGACAAACGTACACGAGCATCGTCAGTCAGCAAGTAATCAGCGCCTACTTTATAAGTGAAGCTGGTACCAGCAGAAGTGTCATAATCTGAATATCGTGCAGATGCACTGATATCTAAATCATCGGTTACCGGTAAATAAAGTTCGCCATAGACTTCGTCAACAGAGAACCCACCAGATTGTGGATCGTTCGCACCACCGGTAGTCAGCCCCGCAGCTAAGAATTCATCGGGTGAATAAGCACCTTTTTCGTTCCGGTGCTCATAACCAAGAGACCATCCGGCATAACCACCGCCCATTTCGAAAGCTTCGCCAGAAATGTTAGCAGCAAACAATTCCATAGTTCCGCGATACAGATCTTTCAAAGAACCAGTAGTCAGGTAATCCATCTGTTCGTCAGTAATGCTGCCATACGGGCCGAATGGATTAAGTACACCAGGACAAGCTGAGTCCGCGGCGCAAGCATCCGGGTCAACGGCTGTCGCCCAACGGTCGAACCGGCCATAGTTAAGCGTTTCATCAATAGTTTCTGCTTCAGAGTACGAGTATGAAACATCCCAAAACATTGAGCTGCCTAACTCGCCACGCAAACCCGCAAGCATTCTGTAGGTATCCGCTGACTGACGAAACAGTCGGCCGCCGGACTCTACGAAACGACGGTTAACACGTACTGCTGTATCGGAAATTCCCAGCGGGTTATCAGCATTAACACCAAACGGGTTATAAGGGTTGGAAGCTGGTACCCAGTCGTTCCACTGCAGACCATTATTTGGCGTTTCGAAGCTGCTGGTTACTGCAAAAGAGGCGTCCGGAGCAAGTCGTTGCTGTGACGTTCTGCGAGTATATATGCCTTCCATATAACCTTCGATGCTATCGGTCAGCTCAACTTTACCAATGGCCGAGATCTGCCATCTTTCGTTAGGCTGAATCAATGCATTTACCGGAGAATAGTCGTACAGGTCAGTGACTGCAGAAAACTCTCGAGCCTCGCCAGTTTCATCATCAACAATCCAGTTGCCTTCACCTGGTACGCGAATCTTACGGCTATTTGATGAACCGGAGGTGACCAGGTCAAAAACGCCATCGCCTTGATGCAGTGGATAGAGAGTTTGCGCTGAAAAATCACGCTCTTCTTGTTTCATCTCGTCTTGATTAGAGTAAGACAAAGACATAACCATATTCGCTTTATTGGTCGCTACACCCGCTTTAACGTAGAAACCATCATCCTGCGCCTGACCATCAGACACACCCATACCAATATTGGCACCTGCTTCCAGGCCGACAAACTCATCGTCTAATACGAAGTTAACAACGCCGGCTAATGCGTCGGAACCATAAATGGTAGAAGCACCGTCTTTTAATACGTCAACGCGCTTAATCATGGCTTCAGGCACGTTGTTAAGGTCAACTGCACCATCACCGTTCACGTCACCAATCATGCGGCGGCCATTAATTAACACTAAGGTACGGTTAAAACCGAGACCACGCATGTCAATTTTCTTCTGACCTGATTCACTACCGTTGTTGGTAGACGTACCCATTTGGTAACCAGTAAATGCAGGAACATCTTTTAAGAATTCATCGATACTTGCCACACCGGATACTGCTATGTCTTCTTCGCCAAAAGAAGAGATCGGGCTTGATGAACTGAATTCGGATTTAAGGATACGAGAACCGGTTACTGAAATTCTCTCAACGGCGGCTTCTGAATCTTGAGCTAAAACAGCGTTAGGCATTAGCAAAGTCGAAGCAGCACCTACGGCGCAAGCCAGCTTTACTGACTTAGCCAGTTTAGTGTTTGTAAACATTAATTGTCTCCCTGGACCACTATTTACTTTATGGTTGTCGCTTGATAACGACTTTTTTTAATAGACGCGGCACCTGTTACAGACGCTACGCTACTTTCACATAAGCAGACGAACTGTCGAATTTTATCGACAAACGCAACGCGTCTGAGGCGATGATAACCAGATAGCACAGGAAGAATCAACTAGGCGGTGAACTTCTATTCCAAAAAGTTCCGCCAGTTTGCTAATAAATAATTCTTATCGTAAACAAAACCTTACATAGTGTTAATAAATATTCACAATATCTTATGCTTTTAATTACGCTAATTTTAAACAGTTGTTTGCTTTTTGCTGGTAAACGTGATCACAAACGGTGATTTCGAATAGCCTTAATATAAACAAAAAGCCCCCGATAAATCAGGGGCTTGGTTTTTATTAGAAAGTAACGTTAGCACTAATTTGTACGTAACGAGGGGTTTGGAATGCCTGCGCCAGACCATAGCGCGGGCTCGCCTGACCCTGAGCACTTTCGGCAACTTCGTCTATACGAGTCACATTATCTGCGTCGAGCAAATTAAATACGTCGATTTTGAAACGCGTATCCAATCCGGCAATCTCTGTGGTGTATGCCAGGTTGACGTCGACACGGGAAACCCATGGCGTACGACCTTGTGAACCGCGAGTTACCTGTTCATAGTCGTAAATGATAGAACCATCATCATTCAAGGCACCACTGTCGGTAGACAGATAATACGTATAGCCGTAATCCACTTCACCATCCGGACCTGGGTGAGCAACACCAAAGGCATTAACCGGGCGGCCAGATTGCAGAGAGTAGTTCACACCCACTGTCAGCTCTTCGGTAATGGAGTAAGATCCAAACACCTTAAGCATATGACGACGATCATTTGGCAGGTTACCATAGGCACCGTCCATCAGTTCCGGGAAGTCGAAATCGGTAGTCAGACCCGCATCGCCCTGGCCATTATCTGATTTAACCAGACCTTCAGAGTTACCATAGCTGTGTGACCAGGTGTAAGTTGCATCCAGGCTCCACACACCATCCCACGCTTTAGCGATATTCAGGTCAACAGCGTAGTAAGTCCGTTCCGCTTCAGGATAAACCAGTTCTTCTGCGGTGAAGGTTGCCCAGTCATCCACACTGCCGTCACAGTCGGTATCGGTGTACACTTCCATGCTTTCACCCGGGTTGCCCAGTACGTACTGGTTCGGGTGATAGCCATCGCCACAACCAAAGCGTTCAGCGATAGCATGGTCGATGATCATATCGTCAATAGCACCGTTTAACTGACGCTGCGTACCCTTGATACCCCATCTCCAGTCTTCGTTAATCATGCCCTGGTAACCAATGATGATTTCGTCCTGGTACATGGCGTCGAGATTATTCGAAACGATTGAACGGGTATCAGGTACTTCGCCGGTCGAAGTTACGCGGGTACTACCGATTTGATCGCCCAGTCCTGGGGTATAGTAAGTGCCGCCGTTATAGCTAAACTCTTCCCAACCGGTAAACTCATAGTAGTTACGCTGGTCGGCTTCGTTACCAGCCAGACGTACGTTGGTATTATTTGCCACAGGCAGGAAGTAACGACCGACACTGGCAAACACTTTATGCTCGCCTACACCGCCGATATCCCAGGCAAAACCTAAACGAGGAGCCCACATGTTATCGATTTTCGCAAAGGTTTCACCCGATGCGTTTTTGTTATCGAACTGTTCGTTACGTAAACCTAAGGTCAGCGTAATTTCATCAGTGACCGTCCAGGTATCTTCAATGTAGAAAGCAGACGCTTCGGTTTCAAAGTTACCACCAACGGTACGGGTACGGGCCATCACATAATCGGTATTAGCATCCAGCACAACATTGTTAACCGTCTCACCGTCAAAACCACCGTAAACTAAGTAGTAAGCACCTGTAGGACCAGAATAAAACTGGTTACTGAAAGACGTGTTGGTTTCGTTATCCATACCAAAACGCAGTAAATGATCATCGCTTACTGCCCAGTCGAAGTCGAGACGCATAGCTTCACGGGTATCTTCGCCTTCTTCCAGGAAGTAGTTGCTGGTTGTTGCACAACCATTACTTACCACACCGGTACCCGGAATATCTGTGGCAAAGCCATAGTAATAACGGTAATCCAGAGCGAGTGCACAATCCGCTGAAGAGTTAGTCGCTGTGGTCAGGTCGTATTTATTCTCACCGTACATGGCAGACATCGTAATATCGTCTGTCAGGTAACCAATGTATTTCAATGACCAGTTGGTACCACCGCTGTAAGAGGTTGAAGAACCAATCTGTGTTCTCTCACCTTCTTCAGACACGTTGTAAATATCGGTAACGTTTTCTGAGTCATCCGAGAAGGTCAGTAATTCAAGGCGATGATTATCGGTGATGTTCCAGTCAAGCTTAACGCCCCAGAACGCATTGTCATCGTTGCTTTCATTCAGGTTCCCGTCTGATAATGTACGGTCGCTGCGTGATTCAACATCACGCGGGTTATACAGTGCGTAGAAAAACAGGGTATCTTCAATCAGCGCACCAGACGCCCAGACGTTGTAGTTAATGGTGCTGCTTTTATCGTTGTCACGATACGTGTAGTAAGAGCCGTCTTCCTCAAACACTGATGGCGCCTGTTCGCGCAGATCAGAAGGCACTACGTAAGCACTGGCACCGGCGTGGAATTCATTGGTACCTGATTTTACAACGGCGTTGATCACACCACCGGTCGAGCGACCGAATTCGGCAGAATAGCCACCGGTTTTGACCTGGAACTGGTCGTAAAACTCGTACGGAGGATTACTGAACCCCAGTCCATTACGGAAGTTGGTAACGTTAAGACCATTAATATAAACCTGGTTTTCTGCTACCGATGAACCACCGAAAGACACACCACCGAAGCGGTTATCACCCTGAGTGGTACCCGGTGCTAACAGGGCAACCGAGGTTACGCTCCGTGGCACTGGTAAGCGGTCAAGCTCAACGGCGCTGATGTTAAGTGCTGATTCAGTAGAAGTGAAGTCGATACTGGCAATAGCAGAACCGGTTACTGAGATGGTTTCTACGTTGTCCGGGTAAAGGGTCAGGTTAACGTTGGTGTTCTGGCCGATTCTGACCGTCACCTCACCGAGCGATACAGTATCGTAGCCGTCTTTCTCGGCCACCACTTCGTACACGCCTACGGGTAGCAGACCAACCCGAAGATTACCGTCACTGTCGGTAGTGACCGAGCGACGAAAACCGGTGTTTGAATTACGAATAACAATGGATACGTTGGAAAGTGGTGCCTCGCTGCCATCGCTGACACTTACCACGATACCACCATCGTTGTTCCCTGCATAAGCGCTTGCGCCCATGCCAAGTGATGCAGCAACTGCTACTGCAGCGATGCTTTTCTTCATATTAAACATTTCTATCTCCCTGGACCAACCGGCTTACCAAAGCGGTTGGAAGAACTGCCGTTTTTATAACGACTTATGACATTAGATTGGGAATTTTCCCGAAGTCATACTAAGCAGCAAACCAAGGTGCAGACAATTTTGCGGGGGTTCTGAAGGCGCAGAATCTGAGCAATAAACCATCAAAAAGTATAATTTGTATTCTATTTATTCCACAACTTTACAGTTTTGTTACATTGCGGGAAATTCTATTTTACGCTGACAACAGAATGATCAGGCAGGGAAACAAACTCATGCTATTTACCCTCACAGACAAGTCATTAATCGCAATACAGCAAATATCTCAATTGTATGATGAAACTTTTGTGAAACTGGCTATTTTTTAACCAAAAGAAAATGCGGTAAAACGATTTTCTGATGAGGTTCACGGTGTCGGTGAGTGCTACATTTTACCCAAAGGGTGATTCACGGAACCAGGTGTCCCCTCTACTCATTAGCCGTCAAAATCTGCTTTTTGTCATAAACCGGCTCGACAACTCAGGCATAATGGCTATAACTGAATACTGTTAGGTTGTTGAAAATAGGAAAATGCAGTGAAATTAGATGACGATATCCATAATTACTATGAACATCTGGTGTTAGAACGCATAGCGCGACTGGGGTTAGATCAAAATAAGTCTGCCGATTATCTCGCCGACTTGTGTTGCCTGGCTTTAAACCAGGTGCCACCACGCTATATTCGCTACGAAGTAGATATGGCTTTCTACCTGCCACAGAGCGAACGTCAGCAAATGGAAATGAATGTGGAATATGCTATCGACAAGGCAATTAAATTTTTGGATCAGCCAAAAACACGCCAGGAATAAAACAGGATATTGGGTGGCAGGCTTCCAGCCACATCCCGGCACATGAGTCGTCTGCTGCGGCTGCTCCCTTCCAGGCCTGACCGGGTTCACAGAGTATCATTGCGGGAGGACCAAAAGCCCACCATAGAAACTTGCGCGCCGTGCTTTTGTTACAAGTCACGAGCGCGGCGCATTATGACGACTTGTTAGCTAAAGTTCAACCCCGCTTTGCAAATCGTTCTTCCGCAATACGGTTAGCCACCAAATTGGTAGGCGCATTTTCGGCCTCTGCACGCTTATACACTTCCGTCAGAGTGTCGCCTATCCTGCCCAGATGCTCCCGCAGCGCCTGGTCTGAGCTATCGGCCTGCTTTTGATGATAAATATCAATAATCCCACCGGCATTGATAACATAATCGGGAGCGTAGCAAATGCCTTTCTTATGTAAAACCGTCCCCAGTTCTTCCCGGGCTAGCTGATTATTGGCTGCTCCGGCAATGATTCTGGCGCGAATATCCGGCACGGACTCATCGTTAATTGATGACCCCATGGCACAGGGAGCGAGCACATCTACCGGCAGGGTTAATATTTCTTCTGGCGCGACGACCGTGGCACCGAGTTCTTTCTGCGCCCGTTCCAGTCCTTCCGGGAAAATATCCGCAACGTAAAGCTCGGCCCCTTCCGCATGTAACTGTTTAGCCAGCCGATAGCCCACATGCCCCATGCCCTGAATAGCCACTTTAACGCCTTTCAGGTCACTGCCAAGCACGTGTTTTACCGTTTGTCTGAGTCCGACAAATACACCGTAAGCCGTCGACGGTGCGGGATTGCCGGTAGGCGTTTCACCTAATGCATTATATTGCGCAGAGGTACCGGCCACATGACGAGTCTGACTAGCCACTGCTTTCAGATCATCAACGGTGATCCCCGAATCTTCTGCTGTAATGTACTGACCACTCAAACTATCTACAAACCGTCCCATGGATTGCATAAAGGCTGCGCTCTTATCTTTGCGCGGATCGCCGATAATCACAGCTTTGCCGCCGCCTTGTTGCAGATTCGCCATAGCGGCTTTGTAGGTCATGCCTTTTGATAAACGCAACACATCAGTGAGCGCTTCACTGCTGTTCAGATAAGGCCACATCCGACACCCGCCCAGCGATGGCCCGAGATTGGTATTGTGAATTGCAATAATCGCTTTCAATCCGGTTCCCGGATCCGAGTAAAACGCAACATGCTCATGGGCATCAAATTCTGAATGTTCAAACACAGACATTATCTTCACAGTTCCTTAAGTGTAAAAGTGTATAGTAGCGCAGCCGGGTGAGGACAAGCGTTGCGTCTTTAGGGCATTAAATTTACACCCCGCAAGGGCTTTTTTTTACTGCACCGCTTTCTAGGATGGTTATCCTAGTATTATAATGTAAGCACAATAACTATCATAATTACCGGAATCACTTCCGGCGCAGGCACCCTCGATGAAACTGGATAAATTTGACCGCGAAATTCTGCGGGTTTTACAACAAAACGCGACGATTTCCATGGCTGATCTGAGTCAGCAGGTGGGGCTGTCTCACACGCCCTGCTGGCGACGCGTAAAGCGCCTCGAAGCTGAAGACATCATTCTTCGCAAAGTCACGTTACTGAATGGTAAAAAGCTCAACTTAGGCGTATCAGTGTTCATTTATGTGTCACTCAAAAATCATGATGGCGACTCGCTGACCGACTTCGAAAATGCCGTGCAGTCGATTGAAGAAATTGTTGAATGCCACACCACCAGTGGTGAAAAAGATTACTTGCTGAAAGTGATTGTAGAGAGTATTGAAGAATACGAATATTTACTGAAAACCAAATTGACTCACCTGCCCTGCGTTGATCATCTGAGTTCAACATTTGCCTTGAAGCAGGTGAAAAATACGACTTCGTTACCTATTAAAAATCAGTGAAGCAGACGCTTCACTGACCTTCATTTAAGGGGCATCCGGCTGATTTTCCGGCTGCGCCTTTTGAAACGCCTCCAGCGATAAGCACTGATCATAAATTTTGCTGATCAAAGGAAACTGAGCCATATCCACATTAAACCGCTTGCCGTTAAAGACCTGAGGAATAAGACAAACATCTGCCAGGGTCACATCAAAGTCGAAACAATATCGGCCGGCCTGAGTTTGCAAACGTCTTTCAATGGCGGTCAGCCCACGGGTGATCCACTGTTTGGCCCAGTCGGCCGATTGTTCAGTTGATAAACCACAGTCATCCTGCAATTTATTGAGTACCCGCAGATTCGCCAAAGGCTGAATATCACAGGCGATATCCTGCGCCAACGCTCGGACTCTGGCTTTTTCAACCGCATGAGCTGGCAATAAAGGGCATGGCTCTCGATAACGCTCATCGAGATATTCAATAATGCTCAGCGATTGGTTGAGAATGATATCCTCATCGTCATCAACAAATGTGGGGACCAGGTGCGCCGGGTTAAGCCGGTCATACCCTTCCTGATGTTGCTGCCCGCCCTCCATTACCAGGTGGACCGGGACATACTCGTATTCCAGTCCCTTTAAATTTAAAGCAATGCGGACCCGGTAAGTTGCCGACGAACGCCAGTAGCCATAAAGTTTTAAGCTCATTTGCGCAACCTTATTGTCGTTGTTGTTAGTCTAAGCATAACTCATTTTTCAATATTTACGCGCTGTTCTATGGCACCAAAAATACTCGCGCCGGCAACATCTGTCATTTCGATTCTTACCTTGTCACCGTGACTCATAAAGGCTGTCGAAGGCTGACCATCACGGATGGTTTCTATCATTCTGACTTCCGCAATACAGGAATAACCCACACCGCCATGCACAATGGCCGAACCATGATCGGTGCCCTGTTTATTGGAAACCGTGCCGGAGCCAATGATGGTGCCCGCGCCGAGGTTGCGGGTGCGCGCGGCATGAGCAACCAGCTCACTAAAGTTAAAGGTCATATCAACGCCCGCATTGGGCTTACCAAACAACTCGTTGTTATACTTCGTAAGCAGAGGCAGATGCACCTTGTTGTCAAACCAGCTATCGCCCAACTCGTCAGGCGTTACCGCTACCGGTGCAAAGCTGCTGGATGGTTTTGACTGATAAAACCCAAAGCCTTTGGCCAGTTCGCCCGGAATAAGGCCCCTTAGCGAGACATCATTAACCAGCATCAGCAGTTTTATGAAACTGCCGGCGTGCTCATCATCCGTGCCCATCGGCACATCCGAAGTGACCACTGCTATTTCAGCCTCAAAATCAATGCCCATGCTTTCATCCGGCACGTTAATATCGTCGTAGGGGCCAATAAAGTCGTCGCTGCCGCCCTGATACATCAGAGGATCATGCCAGAAACTTTCAGGCACTTCGGCCCCCCGGGCCCGTCTGACAAGTTCGACGTGATTAACATACGCACTGCCATCAGCCCAGTGGTAGGCTCTGGGCAGCGGTGAATGACACTTCTGTGGATCAAATTTTTCGCCCAGCAGTTCGCCCTTACATAAAGCCTGATAACGCGCATTGAGCGGCTCGGCCAGGGCATCCCAGTTATCGAGTAACTGCTGCATGGTTTGTGCAACCGGTGCCGCGCTGCACGTGAGGGTTAAATCCCGGCTGACCAGCATCAACTGCCCGTCCCGGGAATCGTTTTTATAGGTTGCTAGTTTCATTTTATTCTCCTCTTAGCCCCGCCAGCTATATACATACTCGGGGTTTTCCACCGCTTGAGCGGCGGCAGTCACCTGCAGCGCATCACGGGTATCCAGCATTACTGCCACTTCGTCGGTAAAGGTTTTAGCATGCGCCTGACCGGCGGCAAATGCCTTAGGGTGCGGACCGTGGGTGAAGCCAGCCGGATGAAAAGTCACCATACCCGCCTCAATGTTATCGCGACTGAAAAAATCGCCCGCATGGTAAAAAAGCACCTCATCGAAATCATCATTACTGTGGTAAAACGGCACCTTAAGTGCACCCGGATCGCTTTCAATAGGGCGTGGTACAAAAGTACAAATCACAAAGCGTTTTGCCACGAAAGTTGTGTGCGCCGAAGGTGGTAAATGATAGCGATGACTCATTAACGGGCGGATATCGCGCCAGTTAATTTTCATCACAGTTAAATCACCGTGCCACCCCTGCGCATCGAGAGGATTAAACGGGTAAGTAATGCGCGATAAGCGCTGATGCCGTTTAACATCTACCCGCCAGGTATTTTCATCCTGCTGGGCCAGAAACGTTTCATTTATTCGCGGGTATTCCAGCATCGCCGGATCGAATACCGCGTGCTGCCCTACCATGCCTTTTTCAGGCAGTTGATAGCTGTCGTCAGTGGCTTCAATCATCAGCAACTGCATTGGGGTTTGCGGCGTTAGCCGCCACATTGTTGAGCGCGGTATCACGATATAATCGCCCTCGCTCACCGGCATGTGGCCGTAATCACAAAACAGCTCCCCCTGGCCGCGATGCACAAACAGCAAGTCATCGCCATCGGCGTTACGCGCCAATTCGGTCATGGGTGCCTCACAGTGCCAGAAACGGTACTGGCAATGGGCATTGTGCAGGATCACCGGTGCACAGAACGGTGAGCGCGCCAGCGCCAACTCGTTGAGCTGATTAAGATCCATGGCCCTGGGGCGCAGATCGCCTTCCCACTCTACCCAACCGGTAGGCGGATGCTTATGATGGATATGCGATGCCGGGCCAAAGAAACCTTCCCGGCCCACTTCCCGTTCGTACAGTGCCTGTTCGGGTAAGTCGGCATGGGCCTGCCGTGAATGCAGGCCTTCTTTAAGCGGAAAACGCGCCGGGTTACGCATTGCCGTCCTCAACATTCAGCACGCCACGGCGGATTTGGTCTTGTTCGATACTTTCAAACAGCGCTTTAAAGTTACCTTCGCCAAAGCCTTCGTTGCCTTTGCGCTGAATAATTTCAAAAAAGACCGGGCCTATAACGGTATCGGTGAATATTTGCAGCAGAATGCCATCTTTTTCCGGCGCGCCATCAATCAGGATTTTCAACTCTTTTAATTGCTCAATGGACTCGCCGTGCCCTTTGACTCTGTCATTAACTGCTTCATAGTAAGTATCAGGCGTATCCATAAACGCCAGGCCGCGGCTTTTCAGGTCAGAGACGGTTTGGTAGATATCATCGGTTGCCAGTGCAATATGTTGGATCCCTTCGCCGTTGTACGCTTTGATAAATTCTTCAATTTGCGAATGGTCGTCAACCGACTCATTGATCGGAATACGAATTTTGCCGCACGGCGAGGTCATGGCTTTACTGACCAGGCCGGTAAGCTTGCCTTCAATATCGAAGTAGCGAATTTCGCGGAAGTTACCAATGTTCTCGTAAAACTCCGCCCATACAGCCATATTGCCGCGTTTTACGTTGTGGGTCAGGTGATCCACCAACTGGAGGCCGGCACCGGCGCTGGCCATCCGTTCCTGCCAGTCTGCGTAAAACCGGAAGTCGACATCATAAATACTTTGCTTACCGTATAAATCAACAAAATACAGGGTACTTTCACCAATACCGTAAATAGCCGGAATGTTTAACTCCATGGGCCCCAGGTTACCGTGAAACTGTTTGCCGCCATGTTGCCTGGCATGTTCAATAGCCGCCTTGGCATCCTTTACGCGAAATGCCATACCACACACACTGGGGCCGCGTAAGCGGGCGAATTCTTCAGCCTGTGAGGCCGGCTCCGCATTCACAATAAAATTGATGTCGCCCTGGCGATAAAGCCAAACGCGTTTTGATTTATGTTCAGCAACTTCAGCGAAGCCTAACGAGCTGAATAAGTGTTTTAGCGCCTCGATACCTTCTTCATCGGCTGCCGTGTATTCAACAAACTCAAAGCCGTCGGTACCTAAAGGATTATAATTTTTGCTATTCGCCATGTTCACTCTCTCCATTTAACAATTATGCAACATATATAATCAGAGAAACGGTCTTGCGGATAGCTATGCCAGACCAACACTAAAGCGGTGGCGTTTACACTTTTTGTAAATAAATCATGACGCTAGGTAGGAAGAAGAATTCTGCAGGCAGAAACGCAGACGGGCCGCCTCAGGCAGCCCGTCATGATGCGAAAAATATGTAACTAAAGCTTTACAGTGGCTTTGTTTATGCCATATTCGCGTAGCTTGTTAGCAATGGCGGTGTGACTTAAGCCCAGCTTTTTCGCTAGTTGGCGGGTACTTGGGTAGGAAGGATAAAGCTTGCGCAGCAAATCCCGCTCAAACTTCTTAACCTCTTCATCGAGCGTTCCTTCGAAGTTTTCATCCACGTAGGTCATGCTCGGCGTGCAGCTGGGAAGCTGAATGTCTTCTTTGGTGATTTCATTACCATCGAGTAATGATAACGCTCTGAATAAAGCATTTTGCAACTGACGGACATTGCCCGGCCACGGATATTGCTGCAGAAACTCCACACATGACTTGCTCAGTTTAGCAGGGCGGCGACCAAGCTTAGCGCTGTGCTGTAAAATGAAGGATTCTGATAAGGGAACAATGTCGGAGCGGCGTTCACGCAGCGCCGGCACTACCAGCCCCAGCACGTTAAGCCGGTAATACAATTCTTTACGAAACTTACCTTCGTCCACCAGCTGGCCGAGGTCCTGGCAGGTTGTACAAATAAACCGGACGTCCACGGCCACCGGATTAACATCCCCTACCCGACGAAACTCACCGTCTTCGAGCACCCGCAACAATTTAGCCTGCAGGTGCACAGACATGTCAGCAATTTCATCCAGTAACAAAGTGCCGCCTGCGGCCAGTTCCAACAAACCGGCTTTGCCTTCGGTCTGATTAAAAGTCCCGGCAGCGTAACCAAACAGCTCTGTTTCAGCGACATTGTCTGGTAAGGCACCGCAGTTGAGTGCCAGAAAGGCTTTATCGGCCCGGCGACTACTCTGATGACAGGCTTTGGCCAGCATTTCTTTGCCGGTGCCCGTTTCACCAAATATCAGTATAGGGGCATCAAGGTCGGCAATTCGTTTGGCTTCGCTGATCGTTTGCTGCATTACCGGAGACTGCGTGACCAGTTTATCGAAGCTATCGGTGCCATGCTGATGGAATACGTTTATTTGTTGGCCCAGACGGACTTCGGATTTTAGCATGACGACTGCGCCGGCCAGGATGGTGGTATCTGAGGCATCAGGCACGGTAATCGGCAGAATATCGGCAACAAAATCCTGCTGAATAAACTTCACCTTGGTGCTTTTATGGCCGGGCGATTTCCCTTCCAGCCACCGGCTAAAGTTGAAGCCTTTCACGTATTCACTGATTTCTGTGTTCAGCAATTCGGCTACATCCATTTCCAGCCCGCTGGATACGGCATCGTTACACAACAACAATTTGCCTTTGTTATCGATTGAGAAAACAGGGTCGGGTAAGGTCTGCACGATGGCAGAGAGCTGGTTACGTTCCCGCTCACCAGGCATAAACAAAGTGGTTTTAACGTCTTCGATGCCCTCGATACGCCGTATTTTTGGCATTAAATGCTGAAAATCTTCAAATTTTATATTTGGGAAATTAAGGAATATTTTGCCGCCTTCATCAATCTCGATACCTCTCAGATCGATGTTATGGGTGACCAAAATATCCAACACATCCTGGGTAATACCAAGACGGTCCTGACAGCTGATTTCTAAACGCATTGAACACTCAATAACTGTAAACTATATTTTACAAGATATCACAATATCATTACTTTTAAAGTCTAATACGCGAAAGCTGCGCTAATTGTTCAATTCCTCAACAAATAGCGCAAAACAAAAGAACTGGCAGTCACCCAGGCGTTTAACCTGCGCGCTGTTTAGGCGTGAATAGCGGTTCAAATAAACCCATTTGCCGGGCCTGATGCACCATTGGCATCATGTCCATTTTCGAGATTTCCATTAACTGGCTGAAATTGTCCAGTACGTAATAAAGGGGCTGCAAAATATCAATGCGATAAGGCGTTCTTAAGGCATCAAGAACCTGCAGTGGATGGCGAACAGCCACATCGCTTTCCAGTGCATAGCAGGTTTCTTTAGGTGAACTTAAAATACCGCCGCCGACAATTCTTAATTCCCCGTTTTCCTTAACCAGGCCAAACTCAACGGTAAACCAGTACAAGCGAGCCAGAAACACCCTTTCCTCTTTGCTGGCGTTAAGGCCAAGTTTACCGTAGGTTTCGGTAAAAGCGGCAAAGGATGGATTAGTGAGCAGCGGGCAATGGCCCATGACTTCGTGAAAGATATCGGGCTCCTGCAAATAATGAAACTCTTCCCGGCTGCGAATAAACGTTGCCACCGGAAAGCGTTTATTGGCCAGCAGTTCAAAAAACTCTCCAAAGCTGATTAATGCTGGCACGGCAGCGGTCTGCCACCCGGTAGTGGCTTGCAGAACCTTGTCGATATCCGGCAACTGGGGAATCGCCCGGGGTGAAAGACCCAGCAGGTCCAGCCCTTCAAAGTACTCGCTGCAGGCCCGTCCGGGCAGCAGTGCCATCTGTTGATGATACAGCTCGCTCCAAATGGCATTTTCCTCATCACTCCATTGAATGATTCCGTTAATGTCTGGTTTTTTTGAATTATATTTTGATTGTTTAGACATAGACCAAATATGGTTATTAAAGACAGGCCAAGTTTACCCCTTTAATCGTCACACTAAACCTTTAGGATGAGGATACACGCCACCGTTATGTAACATTAATTTTACAATTCACCGTTAATAGCGCGCCAACAAAGGCATTTGAAACGTCCCAACAGGTTGTTTATGCTGGCGTAACTTTAACGACGGAAAAAATAAAAAAACCATGATAAAGATAAAAACCACTTTACTGGCCATGAGCATCATGGGCGTACTGGGTTGTAGCGACAATTCTGTAACTACCCAGCAAACCGTTACCGCCCCTGAACAAGCTGCCACTCAGTCTGTCAACAATGACTCTGCCTCGCTGAGTGTGGACTATGAGAGTTATGAGCTGGACAACGGCCTGACGGTTGTTTTGCACGTAGATAAATCCGATCCGATTGTGGCCATGGCCACTGTGGTTCATGTAGGGTCGAACCGTGAAAAGCCAGGCCGTACCGGCTTTGCTCACTTTTTTGAACACATGTCATTTAACGATTCAGAAAACGTGCCTAAAGGGGCAAACCGTAAAATGATCCCCGAGCTTGGTGGGACCCGTAACGGCGGCACCTGGAGCGATGGTACCATTTATTATGAAGTGGTCCCCAAAGACGCCTTTGATAAATTATTATGGATCGACTCCGACCGACTGGGATACATGATCAATACCGTTGATCAGGGTACCCTGGAGCGGGAAAAACAGGTGGTAAAAAACGAAAAACGACAACGGGTGGATAATCGCCCTTATGGCCACATGGGCCATGTTGTGAGAAAAGCCCTGTATCCTGCAGATCACCCCTATAACTGGACCGTAATTGGCGATTTAGAAGACTTACAGGCCGCTACACTGAACGATGTCAGGGAGTTTTATAACCAGTTTTACATGCCGGCCAATGCCACGCTGGTAATTGCCGGTGACATAAATATTGCTGAGACAAAGGAAAAAGTGGCTAAATGGTTTGGTGAAATTAAATCCGGCGAGCCAAGCCCTGCCCTTGCGCCGCAACCGGTTAGCCTGGAGGCCGACAAAAAACTTTATCATCTGGACAATTTTGCCAAATTGCCTCTGTTACGCCTGACTTACCCGACGGTGGAGCAATATACCAAAGACGCTTATGCACTGGATGCACTGGGCCGCTTATTAAGTGACGGCAAAAATGCAGTGTTATATAAAACACTGGTAGAAGAGCTGAAACTGGCGCCTCGCCCGAACGCCTGGTCAGATACCAATGAAGTTGCCGGTAGTTTTGCCATTAACGTTCAGGCGAATGCCGATGTGCCACTCGACAACGTTTATGCCGGTATCCGCACTGCGCTGGATGAGTTTGCTGAAAATGGCTTTACCGACGCACAGCTACAACGCATCAAAGCCGAGCAGGAAACGGCCTTTTATTACAATATTGAGAGTATTCTGGATAAAGCCCTGCAACTGGGGATCTACAATGAATACGCCGGTTCACCGGACTTTATCGAACAGGATATTGCCAATATTCAGGCAGTCAGTCGTGAAGACATCATGCGGGTATTTAATCAGTATGTGTATAACCAACCCGCAATAGTGGCTTCGTTTGTACCCAAAGATCAGCCCGAAC
>OJDQ01000473.1_pt1 | contig 17752 bp, 14 predicted proteins | sample 1592851 | NCBI WGS metagenome assembly OJDQ01 (sample SAMN05416774, study PRJEB24817) | seawater metagenome | isolation source: Sea water | place: Canada:Atlantic | collected 2013-07 | reverse complement strand
AGCCTGATGCGTGCAGTGATAAACCACCAAAGCCTACTTTTACACCGTATGAAGCGCCGTTTGAGTCAACGTCACCCATATCAGATTCAGAGGTTTGCGACAGGAAACCCACCCATGCAGTGACTGATGCGTCGTCGAAAGTGCCGCTGTAGGTCACTTCACCCTCAAAACGAGGTGCAGATTCTTCGCGGTCAGCATCGCCATTGACTGGCGAAGGATCGACAGCCGCGACGGCTACTTTGAAGCCACCACCGAAAGACGGCGAGGTATAACGTATTTGCGACGCTGGGAACGGATAAGTGTACCCGCTGCCGAGGTTACCGAATGATACGCCCTGGCCATCAACCAGTCCCAGCGTATCATTGACATTGCCGTAACCAAGCAGGACTTCGTCTAAGAAAACGTTGCTGCGGTTAAACAGTGTGAAATCTTTACCAATCAGTAATTGACCCCAGTCGGCATCCAGCGTCGCGTAAAACTGACGAACATCGATACCGGTTGAGGTAACACCACTGTTAGAATCGTTGATGGTTACCCAGAAAGATGAGCGACCGCCCACTTTCATGTCACCAATCTGCTTACTGAAGTTCATACCCAGCCAATTAGGCAGGAAACCCATTTTAACGCGGGATTGGTCACGGTCACCGTTTGGACCGTTATCAACAGACGTTGTGGTGTAGAATGTGTTGAATGACGCGTCAACCGATACGGTAGCCACTTCGGCATCGTCGTAAATGGTGATTGCGGCATTGGCTGAAGCTGAAGAGAGTGCAAGTAAGGCAACGGCTAGCGGTTTGCACGCAAATTTATTATTTTTCATGTGTAACCCTCATATTTGTGTTTATTGCGTGGAGTAACACTTTTATTGCGTCCCACTGTCACTCACGTTAATTGACAACGATTCTTTGCCGTTGCTCTTTTGCATTGAGTATTGTTGAGCGGCCGGATTTTGAGTACTCCTCAATGGAGCCTTTTGAATTCAACTTTAGTCCTCTGCGGAAATTCTCCGAAAGTCCTACTACCAAAGTGCTGGTTTGGAGGGGCGGTTTTGGCACTGCTTTGAAGTGCTACTAAAAGCTAGCGCAAAGTGGCAGTTCAGAGAGTATTTTTTAGCGTTTTTGTTAACATAAAATACTTTTACACTGGCAGAGTCTGACTTTACCTCACCGGTAAAAGGCGTAAGCTGCTAGTGGTTGATAAGACCCAGAGTGTCGATTGATCTGTGCACATCAGTGCATTGTGCAGACCAATTCACATTTAATAAGTAGGTCTGTTATGAAAAAAATCGTAGTTGTAGGCGGTGGTGCCGGTGGTCTTGAGCTGGTTACCCGGCTAAGTAAAACACTGGGTAAGCGCAAGCTGGCCGAGATAATACTGGTTGACCGTAGCCGCACGCATGTCTGGAAACCCCTGCTTCATGAAGTGGCTGCCGGGGTCATTAATAAAGCCTCAGACGGCGTTGACTACCGTATGCACGCCGCCCAGCACCATTACCAGTTTCAACTGGGTAACATGAGTTTTATCGACCGTGATAATAAGAGTATTTACCTGGATCCGTTATACGACGAGGATGGCCTGGAGATACTGCCGGAACGCACGGTTGAATATGATTATCTGGTTATGGCTATCGGTAGTGTAACCAATGACTTTGGCACCCTTGGGGTTAGCGAGCACTGCTATTGTCTGGACTCGTTAATTCAAGCCGAACGCTTTCACAGAGCGCTTTTAAATCAATTGCTTAAAATTAATCAGGATGGCGTGACCAAGCAGAAAATTCACGTTGCTATTGTCGGGGCCGGGGCAACGGGTACCGAGTTGGCTGCGCAGTTACACCATGTGAGCAATCTGGCCAGAGCCTATGGTATGCCTGAAATGTCAGCGGATAAGCTGCAGGTCTCTATACTTGAAGCCGGTCCGCGGATCCTGCCTGCACTACCAGAACGGATTGCTGGTTCTGCGCGTCGCGCTCTTACCAAACTGGGCATTGAAGTGCGTGAGAATACTCGCGTGCAACGGGTTGATAAAGAAGGCTTTGTTACTGCTGAAGACGTGTTAATTGAAGCCGATTTAATGGTCTGGTCGGCGGGGGTTAAAGCGCCGGATTTTCTCACCGATTTAAACCTGTTTGAGTTGAATAAGGCCAACCAGATCCTGGTAACGTCGGCTCTGCAAAGTACGGTTGATACCAGCATATTTGCCATCGGCGACTGTTGTGGCGTATTGCAAAAGGATGGTAGCTGGGTACCACCGCGGGCACAGTCGGCACATCAAATGGCCAGTTTACTGGCTAAAAACCTGCAAAACCTGTTTATGCACAAGCCTATGCAGGCGTATTCGTATACCGATTACGGCTCGTTGGTGCACCTGAGTAAATACTCAACGGTGGGCAGTCTGATGGGGAAACTCAGCAACAGCACCATGTTTATCGAAGGGCGTTTAGCAAAGATGGTGTACGTGTCGCTGTATAATATGCACTTGTTCGCCGTGCATGGCTGGTTTAAGGGCTTTTTAATGCTGCTCATGCGCAAGGTAAGCAACCTGGTGACCCCAAAACTGAAACTCCACTAAGTTTAAATGCCCGGTAACGCCATTCAGTTACCGGGTAAAACCTGCCAATGGTCGTTCTGACCACCGTTAAAAAAATGTGATTTTTGTAACAAACAGCCGGGCTCAGAAATGGCTTTCAAAGCCAACGGTGACACGTTTTTCTGCGCAAATAATGACCTTTAATTGCCAATTCAGTAAAGAGTGTTTAACAAACGATTTTCACTCGTTTAAAGGCTTTTGAGGCTAAATCACGGGCATGTTTGCTACCAAAGTACTGCCTGTTTAGTGCCTGAGTAGTAGGTGGCGGTGTGGCCACCACCTTGTTTGGAGGAAGGGGATTTATCCTGCAATAAGTTTACTGGCAGCCGCACGATGTTGGGCCAGCAGTGCCGGCAGGTCGAGGCCGTTGATCTGACCATGGCTTACTCGCCACTGACCACCCACCATGACATGCTCGGCTCTTTCTGCGCCACACAGGATCAATGCAGCGAGCGGATCGTGTGAGCCACTGAAGCGAATATCATCCAGACTGAACAAAGCCAGGTCAGCCTGCATACCTTCAGCAATGGCACCAATGTCGGTGCGGCCAAGGACTTTGGCAGAGCCTTCGGTTGCCCAGCGTAATACCACCTCCGGGGTGATTTTTTCCGCACCGTATTTTAAACGCTGCAGATACAGTGCCTGACGGGCTTCATACATCATGTTGGATGCGTCATTAGACGCTGAGCCATCCACACCTAAGCCAATCGGTGCACCTGCTTCAATCAGGTCCAGCGTGGGGCAGATACCCGAAGCCAGGCGCATATTTGACACCGGACAATGACAAATACCGGTGCCAGCTGCGCCCAATCGGGCAATTTCTTCTGCATTAAAGTGAATGCCGTGAGCCAGCCAGGTGCGGTCATTGAGCCAGCCAACACTCTCAAGGTAGTCAACGGTTCGCATTCCAAATGTTTGTAAGCAGAAGTCTTCTTCATCCAGGGTTTCCGCCAGGTGCGTATGCAGGCGCACATTTTCGCGTTTAGCAAGCTGTGCGCTTTCCTGCATGATTTCCCGGGTAACCGAAAAGGGCGAGCAGGGGGCCAGGGCAATTTGAATTTGCGCCCCAGCTTCTCGTTCGTGGTACTGGCTAATAAGGCGTTCGCTATCACGAATAATGGCTTCACCGGTTTGTACGGTGTGCTGTGGTGGTAAGCCGCCGTCTTTCTCGCCAAGACTCATAGAGCCACGGGTTAACATGGCGCGCATCCCTAATTGCCGGACCACGTCAACCTGAACGTCGATAGCGTTATCGAGGCCCTGGGGGAACAGATAATGATGATCGGCGGCAGTGGTACAGCCGGATAATAACAATTCTGCCATGGCCACCCGAGTGGCCAGATGCAAGGCGTCCGGTGTTAGCCGTGCCCATACCGGATACAATGTTTTAAGCCACGGGAACAAAGGCTCGTTAACCACTGGCGCCCAGGCCCGGGTCAGCGTTTGATAAAAGTGGTGATGGGTATTGATAAGACCAGGTAAAATCACCAGACCAGAGGCATCAAAAACCTCATCGCAGGGAATGTCCGGGGCGTAATGGTTAAACAGTAATGCGTCGATTTTACCGTTGTTAATTACCAGGCCGGTAACCGGTTGAGACTGGTCCGGGGCAAAGACAAATAGCGGGGATTTTATCCAGATGCGCTGTGCTGCAGACATAGCTTTGGCTCCAAAAAATTAAGTTAATGGTAATGCCAGCTCAGTTATGCCCTGTCTGCTGATCCAGGAGAATTCGATTCGGCAGGTATTTTACCGAATCAGTTGCAAATGAAAACCCCGTGAACGGTGCATGGGGTCAGATTTCTAATTGTGACATTAACTCAACCAGCTGTTTGACGCCGTTGCTGATGTCTTCGAGGCCTTCGGAAGTGAGCGTGAATTTGTCGGTTCCGGCCAATGCCTGGTCCGACAGACCCCCCAGTTTGCTGTCCATGGCGTCGGTGAGTTCACTATTCCTGTTGACGATTTCGGTAATCGATTTGGTGACCGTCGCCGTACTTTCGGCAAGGTTGCGTACTTCGTCTGCAACCACAGAAAATCCTCGTCCGTGCTCGCCGGCCCGGGCTGCTTCGATGGCCGCATTGAGGGCCAACAGGTTGGTTTGTTCCGCTATACCCTGAATAGTGACTACCATGTCGGTGACTTTTGTGGATTGCTCGGATAGCAAGCGACCGTCCTCGGCAATTTGTTTCAGGTTATCGGCAATTTTCACCGCCGAGGTAATTGCTTCGCTAAGTACTTCTACCGCGTTACGGGTGATGGTGGAGGTTTGTTCTGAGGTCGCCGCCGCCATATTAATGGCTTGTTGGGTTTTGTTGATGCGGTCGGTGATGTCGGTGGCAAACTTGATGACCTTTACAACCTTGCCGTTGCTATCTTTCACCGGATTATAAGTGGCTTCCAATGATTAAATTTGTATATTTCACTGTCATGGGTATTAAAAAGTAGACTCAGGTATGTATTTTGATATCTATATTTCCCCCGGGTGTCATTCAGGTATTTTTAACTCTCTGAATTGCCTTTATGTTTTGGCAGTGGGCAGATGCCTTCATTGGCGCGGGATTTTTTACTGGCATATTCTATAAAACAGAATGAATCGTTTAATTAATAGATAAAGCTAAATTTCCTTATTCGCGTAAGAATAGGTCAAGCACATCTACTCCTTCAGACAACAAAAGGAATCTGTTATGAATAAACGACTCTCCGCTATGCTTGTAAGTGCACTGTTTAGTGTTTCGGCATTTGCTGCGCCAACCAGCTATTCAGTAGACCCGACCCATACCTTTGCTGTGGCTTCCTGGAGTCATTTCGGTTTCTCTACGCCTACCGCAGTGTTTGCTGGCGCTGAGGGAACGGTAAATTATGATCCGGAGAAGCCAGCCCAAAGCTCAATCGCTATTTCAGTGAGTATCGAAACCGTTGATACCTTTGTTGAAAAGTTAACCGAAGAGTTTCTCGGTGAAGAATGGTTTGATGCAGCTAATTACCCGAAGGCCACTTTTGTGAGCACCAAAGTTGTACCAAAAGGCGATAATAAATTTGCTGTTACCGGCGATCTGACTATCAAAGGCACGACCAAAACTGTCACTATGGACGCGACTCTGAATGGCATGGGCGAACACCCTATGTCGAAAAAGCAGGCTATCGGTTTTGATGCAGAAACAGTTATTAAACGTTCAGATTTTGGTATCGACCAGTATGTACCTTACGTAGGTGATGAAATTACACTGCGTCTGACCACCGAAGCGCAGGCTAAATAGTTTTTTCGCAGAGTGTTTATTCTTCACATCCTCAACACTCTGGGCGGTAGCAAGGGTTTCGACCGGCGCTACCGCATTTTACGATGGATTGGGTAATTCGGCGCAAATACTATTCCGTTGGTCGGTAAAAAGCTTTCCTACGGAACTAATGCGATCCATGCTGTCTCTAATCCTCTGTGATTATCAACAGGTAATATGGCAATGAACTGGTTAAGATTATTAGTAGTGATGGTGGCAATGGTGGGGTGCCCCGCTGTTAGTACCGTGCTGCATAATGATCAGGCCGCCAGCGTTAAAGCTGTCGACGTTCAGGACCTAATTGTTGATGTCAGTACAGCAGAAAACGCTGTATTTACTGACGAAAATGATACTGACTTTGATGGTTACCTTCCTCCAGTTGCATCAACGGTAACGACCCCAGTTGTTCGGGATGCCTTCTTTTATCAAAGTCACAATCACCCAACCTACCCGACTTCTCACGGTATCAGAGCCCCGCCTTTTTTAAGTTAATTTTCGCTTTTCTGCGTCGTGCAATCGTGCACATCAGACGCTTACAAATTAACTTATTGAGGATAATGCTATGCATAATTTAACCCTTTGCAAAACCGAAGCTATTGATACCCTTGCTCACCCTGAAGTGTTTGAACATATTGAACTGCAATCGTCAGCATTAAGTATTTTTACTGACTTTCATGAACATCAGCCATTGGTAATTGACGGTAATGTGAAAGCCGTTGAGCTCGAAAAACTCATGCGCCAGTCTCACGTTAAAATGAAACTGGTACTGGACCAACGGGAACAATTTGTTGGTATTGTGACCCTGGCTGATATCACGGAACAGAAAATACTACAGCGAGTGGTTCAGTTAGGTATTCCCCGCACCGAGTTGCTGGTGGTCGATATGATGCAACCTAAGTCTATGTTGCAGGCCTTTGATTATAACGAGCTCAAAATGTCCAGTGTGTCCGATGTGGTTAATGCGCTGTGTGAGAATGGCGCTATGCACTGTCTGGTGATTGATAAGGTAGGGCATGAAATCCGCGGGGTGATCAGCGTTAGTGATATTGCCCGTATCCTGCGTGTGCCGCTGGATATTCAAACTCAGCCTTCTTTTGCTGCACTCTCGCATATTATTGCCGCCTAATCACTTCTTGCCTGTTCGCGACAACCCTGTGTCGCGGCAGGCCCGCTTTTGCTACACTGAAATCCGGTTCGCTTACGGAGTGACAATATGGATATCAGGTACGTTAAACAGCACGGTGATTTTGTCTTAACCATGGTAAATGACATTGTGTTGGTGAATGCCAAAGGTCCATGGAACACAGAATGTGTGGAAAACTTCGGGCTGACCTACGCCGGAACGGTATATAAAAGTGGTCAGCTACGCTGGGCCGATATTGTCATGCTCTCTGGTGAAAGCCTGTTAGTGCCAGAGGCTGAGCGGGCACTAACAGAACGCATTGGCAGAGCTGTCGCGGCCGGACTGGGGCAGGTGTACATAGTAACTGAAAAGTCGCGAACCGCGGCCACTTCGGTCAGGCAAATCAAAAAAATCTATGCGCCTCATAGCCTCAGCATGGAATTTGTCTCGGATCTGGACATGGCAATTACCCTCGCTCGCACCGCAGGTTTTGCCGTGGATGCTGAGCAGATTCGGGCGTTCTTCGCCTGAATCGCAATGTATCCCCTGCGTCACTCTGCGTCAGTGAGGCGAGTCATCCTCGCGTTACCTCATGATTACTGCTGCTTAATTCCACTTTCTGAAAAAAATACTGAACAGTTTCGGGGCTTCCTCACGTAAAGAGAAGCTGTCGGGGTTTTCCAGATATTCCATGGCAATACCGCGTATAAAACAACTGAGTGCCAGAGTCATGGTTTCTGGATCCAGATCAGCCGATAAGGTGCCTTTGGACTGGGCTTTTTCGAAGAACTTAGACAGGGCTTCACTCTTTTCCTGGCGGGCATCAAAGGTTCGCTCCTGGCATACCTGCAGATTTCCGGTGTAGTCACATTTTAGTAAAAAAAGTGAAAGAACACGGCGCAGGTACAGGTCATCTTCTAAACGGGTGACCAGTTCAATACAGAAGCTTTTAAGGCTTTGGAGCGGGTCATCGTCGGTATTCTCCAGCCCGTCTACTAAGTCTTGTATAAAAGGGCGATGAAGCTCATCGTGAAGAGCCATAAAGATGTCAGTTTTGTTTTTGAAATGCCAGTAAACGGCACCCCGTGTAACATTTGCAGCTTTAGCAATTTGTTCCAGAGTAGCCCGGGCTACGCCTTTTTCGGTAAAGACGTCTACTGCAGCTTCCAGAATGGCATTTCTGGTTTGTTCGGCTTCTTCTTTCGTTCGTCGCATATTCTGACTTTTTGGGCTGATTGACAACATACATACATGAATGTATTTTAAACTATAACTTACAGAGCCTTTTGTCCAGCTTTCCTGTCAAGTAGTCCTCAGGAACCATTAAAGTAAAGTAAAAGTATTTATGATCAAAAAATTGGTAATAGCAGCAATATCGATTATTGCAATATCAGGTTGTTCACAGGAGCCTGCTCCTCAAGCCGCCGGTGGTGGCCAACAGCCGCCTCCTACTGTTTCTGTTCTCGAGGTTGTTCTTCAACCGGTTGAGAATACCGTTACTTTGCCTGGCCGTGTGAGTCCTTTAAGGCAGTCACAGGTGCGTCCTCAGGTAGAAGGAGTGATTACCGAGCGCTTGTTTGAAGAAGGGGCATTTGTTGAGCAAGGTCAGCAACTGTATCAAATTGATGATTCCCGTTACGCTGCCCAGTTAGCCAGCGCCAAGGCTGATGTTAAAAGCGCCGAAGCGAATCGTAAAACACTGGAAGCGCGCTCAGAACGTTATAAGGGACTGCTGGATAAAAACGCGGTCAGCCAACAGGAATACGATGATGCAGTGGCCCAGGCAGCACAGGCCGATGCACAGATTTCTGTTGCTCAGGCGGCTGTGGCACTGGCACAGGTAGATTTGGAGTTCACTAAAGTTTACGCGCCCATCAGCGGTCAAATCAGCCGTTCCTATGTAACCGTAGGGGCACTGGTCACCTCTAACCAAACCCAACAGCTAGCCACCATCACCCAGTTAGACCCCATCTACGTTGACATGCAACAATCGGGTAAAGGGGTGCTCAAACTGCGTCGCGCGATGCAGGAGAGTGGCACGTTGCCCGTAACGTTAGTGCTCGACGATATGACCGGCGAAAGCTATGAACACGAGGGTAAGCTGAAATTTTCCGAAGTCACGGTTGATGAAACAACCGGTGCGGTAGCCCTTCGTGCAGAGTTCCCTAATCCTGAATCGCTGCTGATGCCAGGGCTATTTACCAAAGCGCGGGTGAGTATTTCCAACACCGAAGAGCTGTTGGTACCGCAGCGTGCCGCTACCCGCCAGCCCGATACGTCGCTGTCGGTGATGGTGGTTAATGCTCAGAACGAAGTTGAAGCGCGTACCATTGCCATTTCGGGCACCTATGGTGATCAATACATTGTGACCAGCGGCATTTCAGCCGGTGACAAAGTCATCGTTGCCGGTTACCAGAAGGTCAGACCGGGTGCACAGGTCAATACCAAACCATGGCAGCCTCAGGGCTAACGCGCTTTAACTAATTCAGGAAATCATCTTATATGGCACGTTTTTTTATAGACCGCCCGGTGTTTGCCTGGGTACTTGCGATCATCGTAATGATGGCGGGTATTCTGTCAATTAGCGAGCTTCCCATTGAGCAGTATCCCAAGGTTGCACCGCCATCGGTAACGATCAGCGCCGCCTATCCCGGGGCCTCGGCTGAAACCATTGAAAACACCGTCACCCAGGTTATTGAGCAGAGCCTGACCGGTATCGACAACTTACGCTATTTCATTTCCAGTAGTGAAAATGCGCGGATGTCGATTACCCTGACCTTTGAGCCGGGTACCGATCCTGATATCGCCCAGGTGCAAACGCAGAACAAGTTACAGTCGTCCATGTCGTTGCTGCCAACTCAGGTGCAACAGCAGGGCGTTACCGTGAATAAGTCCAACGACGCGTTTGCTGTAGTGGTTGGCTTTTATTCCAAAGACGGCAGCCTGTCTCAGTTTGACCTGAGTGATATGCTGGTGTCGCAGTTTCAGGATCAGATTGCGCGGGTGAACGGCGTGGGTAACCTGCGGGTATTCGGCGCGCAGCGCTCTATGCGTATCTGGCTGGACCCGGATAAACTGTACAGTTATAACCTCACGCCGGTGGATGTGCGGGCCGCAGTACAAACGCAAAACACCGACATTTCAGCAGGTCAGTTAGGCGGTATGCCCGCCGTAGAAGGCCAACAGATTAACGCTACCATTACCGCACAGTCGCTGTTAAAAACGGCCGACGATTTCGAAAACATTGTGCTGCGGGTAAATACCGACGGCTCCCAGGTACGTTTAAGAGACGTCGCCAAGGTCGAACTGGGCTCGGAGAACTACAGCTACATTGCGCGCTATAAGCGCCGACCAGCTTCGGGTATGGCGGTAAGCCTGGCCAGTGGTGCTAACGCTCTGGATACCATTGAAGCGGTTAAACAGCGGGTAGAGGAACTGGCGGTTAATCTGCCTGACAGTGTAGAAATTGTATATCCGGTAGATTCTTCACCGTTTATCAAGCTGTCGATTACCTCGGTGGTAAAAACCCTGGTAGAAGCGGTGGTACTGGTATTCTTCGTCATGCTGTTATTCCTGCAAAACTGGCGTGCAACGCTGGTCCCCACCATTGCCGTACCGGTAGTACTGTTGGGTACCTTTGCCGTACTGTATGCCTTTGGTTTCAGTATCAACGTACTGACCATGTTTGCCATGGTACTGGCTATCGGCCTGCTGGTGGATGACGCCATCGTGGTGGTGGAAAACGTCGAACGTCTGATGGAAGAAGAAGGCCTCGACGCGAAAGAAGCCACCAAAAAATCCATGACGCAAATCTCCAGTGCACTGGTAGGGATAGCGGTAGTGCTGTCTACGGTATTTGTTCCCATGGCATTCTTTAGTGGCTCGGCTGGTTCAATCTACCGTCAGTTCTCTATTACCATTGTATCGGCAATGACGTTCTCGGTACTGGTTGCCATTATTCTGTCTCCCACGTTGTGTGTGGCCCTGTTACGCAGAGAAGATGTTGAAAACAAGAAAGATCGCGGCTTCTTTGGCTGGTTTAACCGGTTCTTCAATAAAGGGCGTGATAACTACGGTAAAATCTCTTCCGGTATTGCTCACCGCGTAAAACGTTCATTGTTGGTTTATGGATTGCTGGTTGTCGGTATGGGCGCTATTTTCACCCAACTGCCCGGCGCGTTCCTACCCGATGAGGATCAGGGCAACATCATGGTACTGGTGAATGCACCTGCCGGTGCTACGGCGGGTCGTACTCTGGAATCGGTTAAACAGGTCGAAGATTTCTTCCTGGAGCAGAAAAGTGAAGCCGTTAAAGACATCTTTACCATTGTCGGTTTTAGTTTTGCCGGTGCTGCACAAAACTCAGGTATGGGCTTTGTGCACCTGGTTGACTGGGAAAAACGTGACGAATCACAGAGTGCGTTCTCGATTATTGGTCAGGCCTTTGGTGCCTTATCACAAATTCAGGATGCCAGCGTATTCCCCATTTTACCGCCGCCTATTCGTGAGCTGGGTAACGCTACCGGTTTTGACTTTCAGTTAGTTGACCGTGCTGGTAATGGCCACGAGGCATTAATGAATGCGCGTAATCAATTCCTTGGCATGGCCGCACAGAATCCAAAGCTGGTGGGTGTGCGTCCTAATGGTCTGAGCGATGTGCCGGAGTTTAAAGTCAATATCGACAATGAGAAGGCCTCTGCATTAGGGCTGTCACTGAGTGATATCAACAATACGCTGAGCATTGCCTGGGGTTCTGCTTACGTAAACGACTTTATCGACAAAGGCCGTATTAAGCGGGTCTATATGCAGGCCGGTGCACCGTATCGGATGGACCCGGAAGATCTGGATAAATGGTTCGTGCGCAATAACGACGGCGATATGGTGGCGTTCAGCGCATTCTCTACTGTTGAATGGAACTACGGTTCACCTAAGCTTGAGCGCTTCAATGGTATTTCCTCAGTGAACATCCAGGGCAGCCCGGCAGAAGGCATTTCTACCGGTGAAGCCATGGCAGAAGCCGAGCGCTTAGTCGGCCAGCTGCCGGCCGGTTTTGGTCTTGAATGGTCGGGCATGTCTTATGAAGAACAGGCCGCAGGTTCACAGGCCCCCATGCTGTATGCATTGTCGATTATCGTGGTTTTCCTGTGTCTGGCGGCACTGTATGAAAGTTGGGTCGTGCCCTTTGCCGTATTACTGGTGGTGCCTCTGGGGATCTTCGGTTCGGTAGTGGCTGCCTATATCTTTGGCTTGCCGAATGACGTGTATCTTCAGGTGGCTTTCCTGACTACCGTGGGGCTCGCCTCAAAGAACGCGATCTTGATTGTGGAATTCGCCAAAGAACTCTACGACAACGGTACGCCTATATTTGAAGCGGTGATCACTGCGGCGGAACAGCGTTTCCGGCCAATCCTGATGACCTCAATGGCGTTTATTCTGGGTGTCACGCCGCTGGCTATTGCCACCGGTGCAGGGTCTGAAAGTCAGAACGCTATTGGTATAGCTGTAATGGGCGGGATGTTTGCCGCAACCTTCCTGGCTATCTTCTTCGTGCCCATGTTCTACGTAATGGTAGTTAAGTGGTTTGGCGCTAAACGTCACCCACACGAGGAAGACACCAAACAGGAAAGCTAACTGCTTCATCCGATAAAAAAAGCCCCGCTGATGCGGGGTTTTTTTATACGGGTTAACAATCTACCTCCACAACCCAAATTCACTATGCAAAGTCCAACCAGATCAAATAACCGGTGTTTGATTCTGCCATCAGCAGGCAACTGTGGCATTATGAAGTGAGTTGAGATTGGGAGTTGGAACTATGACCGTTGCTCTGCCGCCGCGACCGGACTGGCGGCACTTAATTAAATCTGGTAGCCGGGTATTTGTTGGTGGGAATGCCGGAGTGCCTTACGCACTCATTGACGATCTAATTAAACACAGTAAAGGATTTAGCGATATCGAACTGGTGCACATGCTGGCCCTTGGCGATACCCGCTGGGCAAAAGAAGAATACCGGCAGTTATTTAAGGTCAATACGTTCTTTATTCAGGGCGACGAAATTCGCCGCGCGGTGGATGAAGGCCGGGCTGACTATACACCGGTGTTTTTATCGGAAATGTCGAGCCTGTTCAGCGACGGTACCTTACCGCTGGATGCGGCCCTGGTGACGGTAAGCCCGCCGGATGAGTTTGGTTACTGTTCGCTGGGCGTGTCGGTAGATATCTCTATGTCGGCGGTACGAAATGCCACCATTGCGATTGCCCAGATTAACCCGCAGATGCCGCGCACAGCAGGTCACTCTTTTATTCATATCAGCGAATTTACCGCCTGTATTGAAGCCGATGAACCTTTACAGGAAATCGAAGCGCCTGCCATCGACAGTGTTACCGAACGGATAGGCCAGTATGTGGCCATGCTGGTGGAAGACGGCGCCACCCTGCAGTTTGGTGTAGGGAAAATTCCCAGCGCTACATTAAAGTATTTGCAGCGTCACAAAGACCTGGGTATTCATAGTGAAATGTTGTCAGACAGCATCATGGATATCATTGCCTCCGGGGCCATTACCAATCGCAAGAAAACCTTTCACCCGGGCAAAATTGTCACCAGTTTTTGTATGGGCAGTAAGCGGCTGTATAAGTTCGTCCATAATAATCCGCATATCGAATTTTACCCCAGCAGCTATGTGAACAAACCTACCAATATTGCCAAGAACGACACGATGATTTCCATTAACAGTGCGCTGGAGGTGGATTTAACCGGTCAGGTAGTAGCGGACTCGCTGGGCTATGATTTTTATAGCGGCATTGGCGGCCAGGTGGATTTTGTGTCAGGCGCGTCGATGAGTAAAGGCGGCAAACCGATTATCGCGATGCCGTCAACCGCGCAGAATGAAACCGTGTCGCGCATTGTTCCCTGTATTGCCGAAGGGTCAGGCGTTACGACTTCCCGTGGCAATGTACACTACATTGTTACCGAGTACGGAATAGCCTCACTACGCGGCAAGAGTATTCGTGAGCGGGCGCTTGAGCTGATCCGCGTGGCCCATCCTAAATTTCGCGCCCATCTGCTCGCCGAGGTGCGTAAAAACTACTGGGTACCGCACTTTCAGCAAAAATACCCCACGGATATTCCGGAGCTGGGCGCTATCCAGCTGCAGAAAATGGTCATCCAGGGCGAGACCTTCTACCTGCGGCCGCTTAACCCGGCCGATGAGCGGCGGTTGCAGGAATTTTTCTATTCGCATACCAAGGAAACCCTGCGTTTACGCTATAACTACGACCCTAAACAAATGTCGCGGGAGAAGTCCTGTAATCTGGTGAGCGTGGATCAGAACTCCGATGCAGCCTTGTGCATTGTGCGCCAGGAAGGCTCCCGTATTACTATTCACGCCGTCGGGCGATTTTATTACAACGAGCACGATAATTCCTGCGAAGCGGCTTTCGTTACCCGCGAAACGCAGCAGGGGAAAGGCATGGGCAGCCGCTTGCTGATCAAGCTTATCGACATTGCCCGCAAACGAAAAATCAACAAAATGCTGGCATTTTGCCGGGCCGACAACAAACCGATGATTGCTATTTTCGAACATCACGGGTTTAAACGCTTGTTCAGCGGTGACCCCAGTGAAGTCGAGCTGGAATTACCGCTGCTGGAGCAAGCGGAAAAGGCCGTGTCGGAACAGGAGACAGAGCATGACCATTAAAATTTATCGTGGCAAAGATTGCGTGCATCATGATGTGTCTCCTGAGCATCCGGAACACCCGGATCGGCTCTACGCTATTGACGATCAGCTATTATCTTCGGGCCTGGAAATGATTTGTCAGCACGGTGATGCCAGCCAGGTAAAAAGAGAGAACCTGGCGCTTGCTCACGATCCCTACTATGTAGACAGTATTTTTCAGCGCTCGCCGAGCACCGGCGTGATCTGGCTGGAACAGGATACCGGCATGACACCCATCACCCTGAGTGCGGCGTTATATGCTGCTGGCGCAGGCTGCGATGCAGTAGATTGGGTGATGGAAGGGGAAGATCGTCAGGCTTTTTGTGCCGTGCGCCCGCCAGGGCATCACGCCGAATACGACAATGCCATGGGCTTTTGCCTGTTTAACAATATTGCCGTGGCGGCCCGCTATGCGCTGAAAAAGTATGAACTGTCCCGCGTAGCGATTATCGACTTTGACGTTCACCACGGTAACGGCACTGAAAATATCATCGCCGGAGACAAGCAAATTTTAATGTGCTCGTCGTTTCAGCACCCGTTTTATCCTCACTCCGGTCATCCGGTGTCGGCCAGCAATATTTTAAGTGCGCCATTAAAAGCCGGGGCTACCGGTGCAGAGTTTCGTGAAAAAGTGACTTACTGGTTTGATGCAATGCGTAACTTTATGCCGCAACTAATATTAATCAGTGCCGGGTTTGACGCCCATGCCGAAGATGCTATGGGGCAGTTACGCCTGCGCGAAGATGATTACCACTGGGTAAGCAAACAACTGCGCACCGTGGCCGATGAGGTATGCCACGGGCGCATTGTGAGTATGCTGGAAGGCGGTTACAACCAAAGCGCTTTAGGGCGTAGTGTGGTGGCACATATTAAAGGCTTACACGGCGACGAACAGAGTCACTGAAACACGGCTTATACGGCGCAGAAGCAGCCTTTAACATCGCTGTTAATACTGGCGCCGTAGTAGTCGGCTGAGGTGGCGGCTTGTTTAATCCGGCTCACCAGGTTTGTGCCGGTAAAGCAGCCGTAACCAATGGCATAAGGGCCAAGGTAGCGCAGCTGCCCGGCGTTATCGACCACAGCGAGTGCCGGGTAATGGTCTACATAGCGTTTTAGGGCCGGGTGTTCCGCCAACGATAACTGCTTAAGCTGATAGCCTTCACCAGCCAGCTCCCTGGAAAGCTCCTGACGATGAGACTCAGTGAGTTGATCGCAATAACAATCGCCGTTTGACACCATATGCACCAGGGTGCCCGGGGCAACACCAGCATGGGTTAATGCCTTGGTAAAGGCTTGGTCAAACTGCGGGTCACTGGCCGCCTGGGCCAGTAACATTGAAGGGTCGAAAGGTTTGATCTGGTTAACACTGGCAAGGCCCAGCAGGCCCAGAATGGTCAGCGCCCACACCGCAACAATCAGGATAATGGTTCGCTGCGTCATTACACCACGAAGCGTTTAACCGTTTGCAGCATGCGCTGACACATCTCGGCCAGCTGTACTGACTTGGCCTCGAGTGCCTCGGCAGTCCTCGCCTCCAAGTTTGCCAGTTCATGAATGGTTGCCGTACTCTGGGCAATTGAGCTTGAAGCAGATTCCTGCTCTACCGCCGAAGTAGCGACTTCCATCATATTGTCGCTGGCCGCCTGAATTTTATCTTCAATGCTGTTCATAAAGCTGGCGGCGGTGTCGGAGGTGCTTACCGCTTCATCGACCAATTCAATACACTGATTCATTTGTGTTACCGATGAGGCGGTACTGGATACCAGCTGCTCAGTGATGGTGGTGATTTCATCGGCGCTTTCTTTTGAACGTATGGCCAATGTACGCACTTCATCGGCAACTACTGCAAAGCCGCGGCCATGTTCGCCGGCACGGGCCGACTCAATCGCTGCATTCAGGGCCAGCAGATTGGTTTGTTCTGCCACCGCCGTAATAGAGCGCATAGCATCAGAAATATTGGCACAACGTTCGTTAAGTTCCTGATTCGTTCTGGCAGCGTTATTCAGCCGATCGCGCAGCGAGTTGATGGTGGCCGTGGCGCTCTCCACCGCAGCACGGGATTCACCGGTAGTGTAGCGCGCATCTTTGGTTCTGTCGTTGGCAGCAGTAGTGCGCTCTGAGGAGTCTTGTAGCGTTACCGCAATTTCCTCTGAAGCAACCGAAATAGCGCCAATTTCATGACTACTTTGTTGTACGTGTTCGTTTAATTCCTTAGTAGATGACTGCATAAACTCACTGGCGCTGGCCACATCATTAGCCAGCGACGACGCATCGTGGACTAACTGACGGAGTGAGGCGAGTAGTTCGTCGAAGCGCTTTAGCATGGGGATGGACTTGTCGACCTCCACACGCAAGTTAATATGCTGCCGATCGGCCAGAATTTTATTGATTGCTGCGTCAAGCTCTGCGCCACCAATTCCCTCATCGTGGCTGCGTTTGGTCATGTACATCAGGATGCCGCCTTCTACTAAGGCAAATAATGCATGCAGCACCAATATGGTAAAGGTGACGTGGCCTTCCTCAAACGCGTACACTGCAACCTCATTTACCTGGAGCAGGAAAAAACCAATGTGATGGACTGCTATAACCACAACGGCTGAGGTAATCACTTTCCAGTTGCGAAATACTGCCAACACAGCCAGTAAGGCGAAAATTTCAAAGTGTACTTCGGTCAGCCCATACGCCTGGTGAATGTGTAGCGCTGTCATTAGCTGGGTGCCTATGCCCATAGCATGGGCACTGATTTCGGCTTCAGGATTGTTAAAGCTGAGGAACAGCGGTAGTGCAATGATGGGGATACCTAACCAAAAGGCAATGAATAGCTCACCGGTTACTAAGCCAATAATAATTGCCAGTACCAGCTGAGCGATTAACACACCGCGAAAAATTTTATGTCCTTCCGACACCCACGAATACATAGTAACGACTCCAGAGTTTTTGTTAAGTGTAGGTGAGAAATCGAATCATGCCAGCGAACCAGATCAATCTTTAGTGCAATAGATGATCTGTCGGGGCAAAAAATTTCCTTTATCTTACAGCCACTTCTTCCAGAGC
>OJDQ01000470.1_pt1 | contig 17918 bp, 17 predicted proteins | sample 1592851 | NCBI WGS metagenome assembly OJDQ01 (sample SAMN05416774, study PRJEB24817) | seawater metagenome | isolation source: Sea water | place: Canada:Atlantic | collected 2013-07 | reverse complement strand
CAGCGATGCCATTCGGATTGATTATCTTTACAACCTCAAACAGCAGTGTATTGACTGTGGCAATATCAAAGACCTGGTGATTGATGGCCTTGAGCCTAACCGGCAGCCCATTTTCCCCAGTGGCCTGACGATTCTGCTGGCGTTATTTGAGCGATTGAAAATCCGCACGATGAATATCTCCGGCGGCGCGCTCCGCGAGGGGCTGATTTACGGCATGCTGGATAATCTCAAGCATAATGATCGCCGCACCCAGACACTTAACACGGCCATCCGCCGCTATCACATTGATAAACCCCATGCGACCAACGTTAAGCAACTGGCTATCAATCTGTGTAAACAACTTTGCCAGCAATCAACGTTCTGCCATCTGGACACTGAAACAGTTCTTGATGCTGCTGCCATGCTGCATGAGATTGGCTTACACATAGAATATAAAAAGCACCACGAGCATGGTGCCTATATTCTCAACTACATTGATTTACCCGGCTATACCCGTTTGCAACGCGCGGCTATCAGAGACCTCGTAGGCGCACACCGCCAGGCTATCGATTTAAAGCCCTTTGCGCTTTATCACGAAGACGTAAAGCCTATGCTAGAGGGTTTATTGCGTATCCTGCGTATCGCCGTAGTGGTCTGCCTGCGTCGTCATCAGCAGCATATTCCGGCTATTGAGCTTAAAGCAGATGGGCTGGACTGGACGCTGACCTTTCCGGAAAAATGGCTGAAACAACACCCACTGATCAACGCTGAACTGGTGAATGAAGCCTGGTTACAGCATAAAGCAGGCTGGCACCTTACCTGTCAGTAGGGCCAGCCGTTAAGATCAGCGATTTTTAAGCAAGCGCGCAGCTTCCGGTGCAAAATAGGTTAAAATGCCATCGGCACCGGCACGTTTGAAAGCCAGCAACGACTCCATAATAACCTGTTCACGATTTAGCCAGCCATTCTCGAATGCCGCAACATGCATGGCGTATTCCCCGCTGACCTGATAAGCAAAGGTCGGTACCGCCAGTTCGGATTTACAACGCCGGACGATATCAAGATAAGGCATACCCGGTTTAACCATCACCATGTCAGCGCCTTCCTCTAAATCGAGGGCAATCTCAGCCATTGCTTCATCGCTGTTGGCCGGATCCATCTGGTAGGTTTTCTTGTCGCCGCCTTTAATATTCGCGGCTGAACCGACTGCATCGCGAAAGGGACCGTAGTAGGCAGAGGCATATTTAGCCGAGTAGGCCATGATACAGGTATGCACAAAACCGGCTTCTTCCAGTGCATCGCGAATGGCGCCGATACGGCCATCCATCATGTCGGAGGGGGCGACCATATCCACACCGGCTTCGGCATGAGACAGCGCCTGCTTAATCAGGATCTCAACCGTTTCGTCGTTCATCACGTAACCGTCTTCATCAATAAGACCGTCCTGTCCATGAGAGGTAAACGGGTCGAGGGCGACATCAGAAATCAGCATCATTTCCGGTAATTCAGCCTTCAGCGTGCGAATAGCGGTTTGGGCAATAGCATCCGGATTAAATGCCTCGCTGGCACACAGCGTCTTTTTTTCCATGGGCGTAACCGGGAATAACGCCAGGCTACGGATCCCCAGCTCAAAGGCCTCTTTGGCGGCTGCCACTAATAAATCAATGGATAGCCTTTCAACGCCAGGCATGGAGGGTACCGCCTCACGCTGATTACTGCCCGGTAACACAAATACCGGATAAATAAGATCGGCGGCGGAGAGTTGATTCTCGGCAACCATCCCGCGTAATCCTTCGGTACGACGTAAACGGCGCATGCGGCGCGGCAGATATTGTGAATAGCTCATAGTGATGTCTCAATGTGGTTTAGCTGAGGTGATAATAACCCGGTTTCGGCCGGCTTGTTTGGCGGCATATAATCGTTCATCGGCCAGCTTTAGCAATTCAACTTCGGCATTTTCATGGGAAATTATTGCACTGGCTACACCGCCACTCAGGGTTAATGAAATGCTTTGGTTATCCAGTTCACAGGGCGTTTCGGCTAACTGCTTACGAATTGCTTCAACCAGCTGACCGGCCCCTTCGGCATCGGTGTTGGGCAAAATGATAGCAAACTCTTCACCGCCATACCGGCAAACGTCGTCAGTGGGTCGTTTGAGCAAGCTCTGCAGCGTTTGCGCCACATGCCGGATACAGGTGTCGCCCACACTGTGACCGTATTGATCGTTAATTTGCTTAAAGTGGTCGATGTCTATCATCGCCAGTGCCAGTGGTGTTTGCTCACGGCGACTGCGACGACCTTCGGCTTGCAGGCGCTTATCGAAATGTCGGCGGTTGCGAATACCGGTTAAGGGGTCGATAGTATTAAGCTTTTCCAGCTCCCGGTTAGCATCCGACAGCTCTCGTAAGGCAATTTCCAGTTCCAGCGTGCGCTCCTGGACCTTATACTCCAGTTCATCCTGAGCCCGCTGCTGCAGCTCAATGAGCTCCTGCTTTGCAGACACCGCCTCGCGTTCCTGCTCCAGGGCTTGCTCCTTGGCCTTCATCATTTGGTCGCGCTGACGGCTATAACTAATCGCCAGAATAAACGACAACATCAATGCCTCAATGGTAGCGCCATAAACCAGCAATACCTGAGAGGGGATGTTGATATTGAGCAGTCCCAGGTTGTCCAGACTGGCCGACAATGCACTTATCAACAACGCGCTCCAAGCCAGCGCATAATAACCGGCAATACTAATACGGCGCACGGCGAACCAAATGGCCACCCCCATTATCAGAAACACGGTAATAGTCAGTAGCACCAGAAAGACTTTAATCGATATCGCATAGTCCAGCAGCAAAGCGCTAATGGTTAACGCCAGAAATGACCAGGTAAGCGCTCTGAAACACCGGGTTAAAAATGCACTGTGACGCCGCACTTCCAGCAGAGAGCCGGAAAAGATAACTGCAAAAAACAAGGTGGCGCTGGCCAGAAAACTCACCGCCTGGCCCTGAAACCAGACTTGCTGCGGCCATAAATACTTGTAACCAAAGCCGTGCAGTCCGGCCAGGGTCAACCCCAGGCAAAATACGTAGCCGGTGTAAAATAAAAAGGTCAGATTACGGGTAGTGAAAAAGAAAAACAGATTACTCAGGCCCATGGCCAGCAGCAAACCAAAGAACAAGCCCATGATTAAATTGGTGTTCGCGGTATATTCGCTGAACGCTTCGCGCTGCCAGATCTTTACCGGTAGCTTAAGTACACTGGATGACTGCACCCGGATAAACACCTCGGCCGGCTGGTTATTTTCCGGCAGGGCAAACAAAAAACTGTTGTATCGCAGTTGGCGTTGACTAAAGGGCTTACTGTCGCCTTCCGAGAAAACAGTCAACTCGTTGCCCTGCACTATCCATACGTCGATGTTATCCAGTAACGGGTAACCTATTTCAATGTAAGCCGGTTGTTCCGACAAGTTGGCAGAAACTAACGAAAAGGAGACCCAGTGGGGTTGGTCGCTGTAACCAAAACTAGCCGGATTGGCCACTGGTGTAAAGGTCAAACCGGTCTGTGCCTGCAACGCGCCAAATGTCGCAGGTGGTTCGGCAGCATTCAAGGCGTGCAGTTCGGGCGTAAAACTGGACTGGCTGTCATCGAGGGCTGAGCGGGTAATGACAATAAGCACCGCCACCACTAACAGGCTGGTTAAAATAAATAACCATTTTTCTGTAACCAGTTTGGTTGACGCAAAAAACTGCATACTTTTCGCTCTGTTAGCCAAAGAGAGCTTTGGCATTGTTAAAGCTGCTATTCTGCACCTGTTCGACACTCAGGGTTTTGATCTGAGCGACCGTTTGCCCAATATGTGGCAGGTAAGCTGGCGCATTGTTTCGTTGTCTGGGCTTACGATCCTTAGGATACAGGTATGGCGCATCGGTTTCCAGAATCAGCCGTTCAAGGGGTAATTCGCCCAGAGCTGCCCTCAACGCTTCGCCCCGCTTAGCATCGCACACCCATCCGGTCACGCCAATATACAATCCCAGCGCTAAGTAAGTCCGCATTTGTTCTGCGCTACCGGTAAAGCAGTGGGCAATACCGCCAACCAGTTGCGCTTTGAATGGTTTCAGTATAGCCAGCTGGTCGTCAAAGGCATCACGTTCGTGCAAATAAACCGGTTTATTGAGTTCTACGGCCAGCGCCAATTGCTCGGCAAATACCGCGCGTTGGGTGTCCCGTGGCGAAAAGTCACGATTAAAATCAAGACCGCATTCACCAATTGCCACCACGCCAGGCTGCTGTGCTCTGACACGTAATTCCTGCCAGTGTTCGGGACGGGCGTCTTTAGCATTATGCGGATGTATTCCAAGCGTATAACTAAGCTGTTGCGGAAACTGCTGGTAGTAGTGTTCGGCTTGCTGCCATTCATTGGGATGGGTAGTAATCAGGCACAGTCTTGAAACGCCGGCATCGAGTGCATTCTCAATGGTTTGTTCGACAGGCATACGCGCGTCGAACATATTTATCCCGGCATCAAACCAGGCCATATTACCGGGTCCGCTTAACTTTGATACGGCGATTTACGCCGTCGTGACTGAGAAAGAAAGCACCGAGAAAGCCACTTTCAATGGTAACTTCCATACCCACAGTCAGTCTCAGTGGCTGACTGTCTTTCTGCTGCCACTGGGAACCGTTGTCGAGGGTGATAATCATTTTGCCGCGAGCCGTTTCACCGAGTCGGGTAATGACGGCGGTGATTTCGTCGATATCTTCTTCAAAGGTCTTCGGCGGTAACCCAAAATCGTCAGGCATTTCTGTTGATTGGCGGCGGGCTTGATCGCGCTGACTTTCGCCGCGACTGGCTTGAACTTGTTGAGGGCGATCGGGGGCTTTCTCTGCACTGCGCTGTGGCTTGCCGCCGTCGACCGGCTTTGAGGGTTTTAGCGGGCCGTCCTGCTGCGCGGCCAGGCGTTCTAATGCTGAAGATTCGATAGCATCAAAACACGCCAGACGCTGCGTATTGTTTGCAATCGCTTTGCAGGTTGCAATAGCCTGAAGCACATTGTCGGCATAAGTATTTACCGAAACCGCCAATAGCAAAGCAGGTAAAATGATGGCAGACAAGATTTTCATGGCTCGCATCCTTTAGTTGTTTTAGTCTCTCAGGCCATTTGTAATAAGCAGTTTAGTCCGTTGTTTCGGACGTTTCCTCTTCATCTTCTTCGTCACGGCTATACATTGCGCCAATCACCACGCCGCATTCAAACAGGATCCACATGGGGATCGCTAACAGCGACTGGGAAATAATATCCGGGGGGGTTAACAGCATACCCACAACAAACGCCCCAACGATCACATAAGGACGCTTTTCGCGCAGACTTTTGGCATCCGTTACGCCGGTCCAGCAAAGCAGCACAATAGCGACGGGGATCTCAAATGATACGCCAAAGGCAAAGAACAGCTTAAGGACGAAATTCAGGTAGCTATTGATGTCAGTGGCAACGGTAACCCCTTCCGGCGCAACCGAGTTGAAAAAGGCAAAGACCACCGGAAAAACCACAAAATACGCAAACGCCATGCCGGAGTAAAACAGCACGGTACTGGAAAAAAGTAAGGGCGCTACCAGTTTCTTTTCATTGCGATACAACCCCGGGGCGATGAACCCCCACACCTGATAGAGCACATAAGGGATTGCCAGAAAGAACGACAACACCATGGTGAGTTTAAACGGCGCGAAGAAAGGAGATGCAACATCGGTAGCAATCATTGAAGAATTGGTTGGCATAGAATTCAACAATGGTTTTGCCAGCAGCTGATATAAGTCGTTTGAAAAGTAAGCCAAACAGATAAATACCAGCAAAACACTGAGGACGGCGCGCAGCAACCTTGAGCGCAGCTCAATCAGGTGCGAAATAAGACTGTTTTCTTCTGACATTTACTGTTTTTTATACGGTTCTTGAACAGATTCGGCGGCTTGTTTTAGCTCATCCACACTGCTCTTTAATTCCGGCGACAGGTCTTTGAGACCCTGCTGTTCTGCTTTTTTCAGGTTTTCGTGAAGTTCTTGCACGCGAAGTTGATGCTCGATCTCTTCCTTAAAGCCGCTCGCGGTATTACGCACACTGCGAACTGTTTTAAGTGTAGCCCGGATGGCGCCTGGCAGCCTTTCGGGCCCAAGCACCAGCAAGGCCAGCACACCAATCAGCAGGATTTCCCAAAAACCGATATCAAACATTAGTGTTTTTCTTTTGTTTCGCTTTCTGTCTTAACCGCTTCACCTTCAGCTTTCGGCTTTTCTTCAACCTTGTTCTGAGGTTCTTTAAAATCCGCATCTTCTTCGGTTACGGCTTTCTTAAAGCCTTTAATGGCACCGCCTAAATCTGAACCAATTCCTTTTAAGCGCTTAGTACCAAATAATAACACTACAATTACTAATATAATCAGTAACTGCCAAAAACCCATATTGCCCATATCAACCTCTTACTTACATCTGTGGCTACAGTATGCCATTGACTGTCAGTTCAGACAGCACTTTTATCGATTAATCAGGATATTCTACCGAGCTATTTAGGATAAGCCAGTACTGATTAGTCTGCCGGCAAAAAATCGGCGCCAAATATCTGACCGTCACTCGATATGTCCCAGGTGAAAAATTTATTTGCAGCTACTGGCATTATCGCGCAAGCTAAGTTTATCAGTTGCAAGCATTTTCAGGGAAGTCAGGTGCTTAACTCCTAATGGTCGATTTAGATTCGCTAACAATAAAAGGAACGTGGTCTCTTGTTGGTTAAATTCAGGCAATTCGCCAGCTTGCTGCTCCTGTGGTTATGGATTGGTAGCCAGGCCTTCGGTCAGTCTGACGAAGCATCGGTTGAGCGCGATAAGCCCCTGCAAACACCGCCAGCAACCGAGAGCTGGCTGGACAACTGGCACAGTAATTTTAGTGACTCTATGGATTATACCGCGCAACGACTCGACGAATTTTTTGCCCTGGCCGACAGTGATGAGCATGAAAACGCCCGCGCAGAGGGCCGGGTAAGATTCGGTTGGGAGCCCCGCACCCGCGATCTCGCTGCCCAGGATTTTCGTTTCAGAGTCAGGGTGAAGCTACCGGCCCTTAAAGACAGAGTCGATTTAATGTTGTCTGATGACGAGAGCTACGATCGTCAGGACTCTATCAGAGCGGCCCGGGATGCAGTAAACGAAAACCGGGATTCCACCACCTTGTCGCTGCGTTATCAGGAAGAACAGGACTCGCCTATTTCTCATCGCATTGGTGCCGGTCGACGGGGCCAGTTGTTTGCCAAGAGTCAGTATGAAAGTGACTATCACTTCACTGATGTCCTGAAGATGGATTACGACGCCGAGTTGTACTATTACACCCGTGATGAGCTCGGAGCAGAGCTCGGATTGGATTTCACCTACCTGCTGGCCGATGAAAAATACCTGCGTTTTAATAACCGTTATTATTACCGTGACCGTTTTGAGGACTGGTTCTGGCGACATGAAGTGCAATACCTGCGGCCGCTGACCCAGGAAAGTGCGATATTGTATACCTTTGTGACCAAGGGCCTGACCAAGCCCAATCATCACCTCAACGAGGTCTATACCAGCGCCCGTTGGCGCACTAACTACTTACGTTCGTGGCTTTATTTTGAGCTTGAGCCTTTTGTTATCTGGCTTCGCAAAGAAGACTTTAAGCCCTCATACGGGGTGGCCATGCGTTTTGAATTTTATTACGGCCAACAATAATTAGCCTTAGCGAAGGGCGCACGGTTCGTCCGGCTAACATTAAAATGTGGTGGCCCGTTGCTTTTACGCTTTCCCCGTTAAAAAATAAATCAAAATAAAATCAGCACATTACTCATCGTTAATGTATTTTCGTAACAGTTTTAAACCGCTTACCTCTTGCTCACAAACCCAGAATTGGGTTTAATAGACCAACTGGACTGGTTAATTATTAATCGCTATACGCAACAAGGAGGGGTATAAGTGCTATTTAAAAGCTGCATAAAACTTTTATTTTGCCTCGGTTTGTCCTTGCCAGCGTCAGCATTGCAACCGGACCATGACGAACTCCTTTTACAGTTCCAGCAAAGCTTCGGTTACCAGACTCCACCCCTGTTTTACAAACCCCAGCCACAGCTCAGCGCCCGGTTTGACGAAAGTCATCTGAGGGTATTTTTCTCTTTGTTCTCTGTTGCACTCATTGTACTGGCTATCCGCGGTCAGCAACGTCAGGATTACAGTCAGTTTCGGGAACCCGGAAAGCACCCTTCGCTGGCTTTGCCAAACCACCAGTTTTAGGTAAAAAAAAGCCCGGCTGAGAGCCGGGCTTTTTCATGCTTGACTGGTTAAGGGCGCAAAGCACGCTCACCGCGGGCCAGGCCACACACACCGGTGCGTGATGACTCAATAATTTCAGTGCACTGCGCCATGGTTGTAGCGAAGGCATCCAGCTTATCTGTAGTACCGGTCACTTCCATGGTGTAGTTGTTTAGCGAGACATCGAGGATATTTGCCCGGAAAATATCGGCGTTGCGCTTTACCTCTGCACGAATAGCTTCGTTACGGGTGGCGACTTTAATCAGCATCATTTCCCGTTCGATATGCGCATTTTCTGATAAATCGATAACCTTGAGCACATCCACCAGCTTATTGACCTGCTTGGTAATTTGCTCAATCACCTTGTCATCACCATGGGTGATGATGGTCAGGCGCGATAAACTAGGGTCTTCAGTGGGGGCTACACACAATGAATCAACGTTATAACCCCGCTGCGAAAAGACACCGACTATACGGGATAATGCACCTGGCGCGTTTTCCATTAATACTGAAATAATTCTCTTCATCAGGTTCTCTCCGTCTTACTTAAACGCATGTCATCCATTGCTCCGTATTTAATTTGCATGGGGTATACATGCTCGTTCTGGTCAACCGCAATATCCATGAATACCAGACGATCGGTAATGCTAAAGCATTTCTCCATAGCAGCGTCCAGTTCAGACAGTGAATCAACTTTAATACCCACGTGGCCATACGCTTCGGCCAGTTTGACGAAGTCAGGCATGGAATCCATATAAGAATGGGAATGACGCCCTTTATAAATCATGTCCTGCCACTGACGAACCATGCCCAGCGCGCGGTTATTCAGCGAAATAATTTTAATCGGCAGGTTGTACTGCAAGCAGGTAGACAGTTCCTGAATATTCATCTGGATACTGCCGTCACCGGTGACTACCACAGACGTGGCTTCAGGGTGAGCAAACTGAACCCCCATCGCAGCAGGTAAACCAAAGCCCATGGTGCCAAGGCCACCAGAGTTAATCCACCGACGTGGCTTGTCGTAGGGGTAGTACAACGCCGCAAACATCTGATGCTGACCAACGTCAGAGCTGACGTAGGCTTCACCATTTGTGTGCTGATATAATGACTCAATAACCTTCTGGGGTTTAATGACCGACTCACCTTGTTCGAAGTTCAGGCATTTACGGCTGCGCCACTGGGTAATTTGCGCCCACCAGTCAGCCAGCTTAGCTTTCTGCTCTGGTAACTCTTCAGGCGTTAACAGGTTTAAAATCTGTTCAAGCACGGTTTCAACTGAGCCAACCACCGGAATGTGCGCGTTCACCGTTTTTGAAATTGACGCCGGATCAATATCCACATGAATAATATCGGCATGTGGACAGAACTTCTCAACGTTATTGGTCACGCGGTCATCAAACCGGGCACCCAGCGCTAAAATACAGTCTGAGTTATGCATCGTTTTGTTGGCTTCAAGCGTACCGTGCATGCCCAGCATGCCAACGAATTGCTCATGAGTACCGGGGAATGCCCCCAGCCCCATCAGGGTACAGGTGACCGGAGCCTGTAATAACTCAGCCAGTTGAGTCACCAAACCAGAAGCTTCAGCCGTAATGGCACCACCGCCCACATACAATACCGGGCGCTCAGCTTTTTTAAGGGAAGCAACGGCTTTCTTCACCTGCTTCATGTGGCCGCGAACCGTCGGATTGTACGAGCGCATGGAGACATCGGTTGGGAACACATACGGATGTTCTTCCATAACGTTCACGATATCTTTTGGCAAATCAACTACTACCGGGCCGGGTCGGCCGGTATTAGCGATATAGTAAGCCTTGGCGATTGCATCAGGAATATCTTCCGCGCGCTTTACCAGGAAGCTGTGCTTCACCACCGGGCGCGAGCAGCCCACCATGTCGGTTTCCTGGAAGGCATCTTCACCGATGAGGTTCGACGGTACCTGACCAGATAACACAACCATCGGTATGGAATCCATATAGGCGGTCGCAATACCGGTGAGGGTATTGGTTGCACCCGGGCCTGAAGTTACGAGGACGGTACCGGTTTTACCTGTCGAACGCGCGTAACCATCTGCCATATGAGCAGCAGCCTGTTCGTGACGCACGAGGACATGTTTGACATCATCCTGAGCAAATAATGCATCATAAATGTCAAGAACGGCACCACCCGGGTAACCGAATACATGTGTAACTCCTACATCTTTTAGCGCTTCCACCACCATGGCGGCGCCCGACATCATCTTCACGGTGTTATCTCCTGTTGGATCGTTAATTCACACTAATCATTGAAGTAATTCAATGAATTAGTTAAAGCAAACTGCTTGAGTGACAATGACAGAAAGTCGATTGCAAATTGACCTTGATTGTCGTGTACGCGGACTATATCGAAGGCACTGGGAAGATCAAACAACTTTTTTCATAAAAGTGAGATACATATCCCAAATAGTGAATATAATAGGATAAACATCCTATTTACAGGTGATTATTCACACAAAAACGAAATTTTTATATTTACATCAAATTAACAGTCTGATGATTCAAAACACCCTTGCAGCGCTTAATAATCAGGCCCTTTCAAAATAAACAGCAGCGAAAAAATCAATTTGATTTACCACATCAAATTAGGATAAACATTTCGTTCAATTTTTTCGCTCTTATTCCCGCTACGCCCGGGCACTTACCCGCCTGCGCTCCAGGCAACCTGTCTGGCATGGCTGACCAGCGGTATTCCCGGTCTTATCCATCCCCGGCATAAGCCCAATCGCTCAGTATTTGACCGCCACAGTGTAACGGATTTCGCTGTAGAAAACGATCAAAGCTTACGCCAGCAACCGTGTACGGGTGTCCGACCCGGACACTTAAAGTGTCCGCTTGTTGATAATCGGACACCCAAAAACAACAAAAACAATAAAAAACAATTGGTTATGAATTGGCATGTATCTGGTATCTGTTCTGGTAACCGTTCTAGGAGGAACACCTTATGTTACTCATTCATTTTCTTGCCGTCCCGGCAATGATACTGATTACAGCAGCATGTATTACCTTATTGGAATCCATTCAGTTAGGTGGCCTGAAATGATCAAGGACACCAGCGCCCAGGATTCCGTTGTAGCGCCTCAGCGGCGGCACAATATTAAACGCCTTGTCGTTATTGCCGCGGCTCTGATAGCGGTTGCGCTATCGGCACATGCCATACTTAATACAGAGTCGGCGGCAAAATCGGTGGACCGTGCCAGTGTACAGATCGCCACAGTAGAACACGGAGATTTGGTTCGGGACATAGCTGCCACAGGCCGTATTGTAGCCGCCAATGCACCTCAGGTTTACAGCCCGGAAGAAGGATTGGTTACGCTGTTGGTCAGAGCCGGCGACTCAGTTAGCAAAGGTCAGGAGATCGCCAGAGTAGACAGCCCGCAGTTGCAGAATCAGTTGCAACAGGAACGTTCAGAACTGGCGCGCCTGGAGGGAGAGCTGGCTCGAAAATCCCTCGATGCCCGTCGTCAGACTTTATTGCTAAACAAACAGCTCGATTTAGCCAAAGTTGAACTCAAGGCTGCTGAGCGCGAAAGCCGCCGTGCCAACAAATCGATTAAAACTAATATTATCAGTCAGATAGACTATGAAAAGGCGGAAGATGAACTGGCCCGGGCGATGCTGACGGTAACTCATGCAGAACAGGAAGTAGCCCTTGCCAAGGATACACTCGCCTTTGAAGTGCAGGCCGCTGAAAATACGCTGGCCAGACAGCAACTGGTGGTTGAAGAGCTGCAAAGAAAAGTGGGGAACCTGACCATAGAGGCCAGTGTTGAAGGCGTGGTAGGCAACCTGTTTGTTACCGGACGCTCGCTGGTTACTGCCAATCAGCCACTCATGACGCTGGTTGACCTGACCGCCTATGAAGCGGAAATCAACGTGGCCGAAAGCTTTGCCAATGAACTGGGCCTGGGCATGGACGTGGAGCTCAAAATCGGTCGTCAGACGGTGTTGGGCAAACTTTCAGCTATCTCACCAGAAGTAGCCGAACGGGAAGTCACTACCCGCGTCCGGTTTGATCAAAGTAGCCTTAATCAAATTCGCCAGAACCAACAGGTAACGGCCCGGGTACTGCTGGAAAATCGGAGTGATGTGCTCAAAGTTCGTCGCGGCAGTTTCCTGCAATCAGGCGGTTATGTGGCCTACAAACTTAACGGTGACGTGGCTACCCGAATCAATATTGAAACCGGAGCCACCAGCATGCGTGAGGTAGAGATCCTAACCGGAGCGGTTCCCGGCGATGAAATTATCGTGTCCAGCTATCAGGGTTTTGACCAGGCCGAATCCATATTACTGCGTTAAGCCTCGTGCTGACACGTGCACTTAATTGAAAGGAAGATCCTAATGTTAACAATGAAGAATGTGAGCAAAGTTTATCAAACCGAAATGGTCCAGACACATGCCCTCAGGGATTTTGACCTGGAAGTCAAAGAAGGTGAGTTCATCGCAGTAACGGGGCCTTCCGGTTCAGGCAAAACCACGTTTTTAAACATTGCAGGTATGCTTGAACCCTATACCAGCGGTGAGTATATGCTGGATGATGTCAATGTGGGCGGGTTATCGGATAATCAGCGCGCCGACCTGCGCAACCAGAAAATCGGCTTCATCTTTCAGGGCTTTAACCTCATTCCGGACCTGAACTTATACGAAAATGTTGAAGTACCGCTGCGCTATCGCGGTATTAAGGCAGCAGAGCGTAAAAAACGGATTGAGTCCTGCCTTGAACAGGTAGGGCTCGGCAGCCGCGCCAAACATTTGCCTCAGCAGCTCTCGGGCGGACAACAACAACGGGTAGCCATCGCCCGGGCCCTGGCCGGTGAGCCGCGTTTCTTACTGGCCGATGAGCCAACCGGTAACCTCGACAGCCTGATGGCCCGCCAGGTCATGGAACTGCTGGAACAAATTAACCGCGATGGAGCCACCATCGTGATGGTTACGCACGACCCTGAGCTGGCTCGCCGGGCGCCACGCAACATACAGATTGTTGACGGCCAGGTGGCTGATTTAACCCTGTATCAGGGCGTCTCCGGCCAGACTGATCGTCAGGTGGTAGGAGGCTGATATGTTTCTGCATTATATAGATTTAGGCTGGCGCAGCCTGCGCCGCACCCCGCTGGTAAGCTTTTTGATGGTGCTGGCCATTGCCCTGGGCATCGGGATTACCATGACCAGTTTGTCGGTTTATCACATGATGTCCATGGACCCCATAGAGCATAAAAGCAGCCGCCTATTTCATCCGCAGTTACAAACCATGGATGACGGCGAAGACACCTGGTCTGAGGATAACCTACCGTATCAGTTAACCTATCAGGATGCCAAAAACCTCGCCGAAGCGCCGTTTCCGCAGTACAAGGCTGCCATGTTGAGAACCGGCTTTACAGTGCACATGGACAATTCTGAGATTCGCCCGTTTATTCAAAATACCCGGGTGACTCACAGTGACTTCTTTACACTGTTTGATTTGTCGTTCCTTTACGGCTCCGCCTGGACGCAGGAACAGGCTGATGCAGCAAGCCCGGTAGCAGTGATCAGTGAAGAACTCAATGAGAAGCTGTTTGGCGGCGAAAATTCCGTGGGCAGGCAAATCTATCTCGACGATACCAGCTTTCGGATCGTCGGTGTCATTGCCCCCTGGCAAACCCATATGAAGTTTTATGATGTGAATAACGGCGCCTTTAACAGTCAGGAAAGTATTTATATTCCCTTTAGCCTGATTGCGGCCATGGACATTAATACCTGGGGTAACAGCAACGGTTGGAAGTTCGAGAATATCCGTTCTATGAAGGATAAACGCCAGTCTGAAATCTTCTGGCTGCAGTTCTGGGTGCAGCTTGAGGATGAGGCCGCGGTCAGTCAGTACGGCGATTATCTGATGAGCTACATGGCGGAACAGCAACAGTTTGGCCGCTTTAACCGCGAACAACTCGAATACGGACTGCGCGATGTGAATGCCTGGCTCGATTACCGCAATGTGGTGTCTGAAGACAATGAGGTACTGGTGGCATTGAGCTTTATGTTTCTGGCCGTCTGTCTGGCCAATATTCTGGGCCTGCTGCTGGCCAAATTTATGCGCCGGGCGCCGGAAGTAGGCGTACGCAGGGCACTGGGAGCCAGCAAGCGTCAGGTGTTCCTGCAACATATTATTGAAGTGTCGATGTTAGGTCTGATTGGCGGCTTACTGGGTATCGGTATCGCACAACTGGGACTGTGGGGGGTGCGCCTGACGCAGGAGTACTACTCTCCCCTTGCCACCATGGACCTTTCGATGTTGCTGTCGGCACCGGTGATTGCTATTTCGGCCTGTGTGATTGCGGGTCTGTATCCGGCCTGGCTGGTTTGCCGAACCACACCCGCCACTTACCTTAAAACTCAATAGGAGCCGCATGATGTTAGAAATTAAACCCATTATTAACGCCCTGCGCCGCTCTAAAGTGGGCGCAATCCTGCTGCTGATCCAAATTGCCATTACCACCGCGATTGTCAGCAATGCGGCCTTTATCATTCAGGACCGGATGACGTACCTGCAGCAGGAAACCGGTTATCCGGAGCAGGACATCTTCTCCATAACCGTAATGACCTACGGCAAGGATCGGGATTTGTCTCAGCAGTTTGAGGAAGACGAGGTCTTACTGCGTAATCTGCCTGGCGTGGTGGATGCTTCGCTCAGTAACGCAGTACCGCTCAGCGGCTCCGGCAGCGCCTCGGGGATGGGCCTGAAGCCAGCGCCAGAACCAGGCCGTAACGTTCGTGCCGGTTATCTGTTTGGCGACGACCATATGCTCAATACCCTGGGCGTTAAGCTTACACAAGGGCGTAACTTTGCCCCTGACGAAGTCATCGTAACGCAGGATCCGGGCAAAGTCCCTAACGTGGCCATTGCTTCGTCGACCTTTGTAGAGGAAGCTTACCCTGATGGCGACGGCCTGGGTAAACTCATGTACATGGGTGACAAGCCATTCAAAATCATAGGCATCGTCGATAAGATGAAAGGCCCGTGGCTGAAAGACGACCGGCCGGATAACGTGGTGATTTTCCCCTACATCAAAGCCGAAACTTATCAGCATATTATTGTGCGTACCGAGCCTGGTCAGCGTGCTGCCGTAATGCAAACGGTGGAGGATAAATTATTAGCCGCCTACGACAAACGAGTATTCACCAATGTGATCACGCTGGACGAAAATAAGCGCCAGTACAATGCGTCGGATACGCTTATGCTAAGGATGCTGATGGTCCTCATTGTGGTACTGGTAGCAATTACCGCACTGGGCATATTTGGTCTCACGCTGTTTAATATCAGTAAGCGAACCCGTCAGATTGGTACCCGCCGCGCGCTGGGTGCCCGCAAGTCAGATATTATTCGCTACTTTCTGGTAGAAAATACCCTGATATGCAGTGGTGGGCTGATTATTGGTTGCACCGCAGCGGTATTAATGGGTCAACAGTTACTGCAGCGGTTTTCGCTGCCGGCGCTGGAACTGCAATACATAGCAGGTACCGCAGTGATGGTGCTGGTGATGACCCTGTTGGCGGTCATTTTTCCAGCCCGACGGGCGGCACAAATTTCACCCAGCGTTGCCACCCGCAGTATTTAACGGTAAGGTCGTAAAGTGTCAGCATCTAACCCTTAACAGGCTGTTTAAGCACTGAAATTATGGATAAAATTCTACTTGTTGATGATAACCCGGCAGTGCTTGAGGCACTGTCGTTGTTACTGGAAATTCATGGCTATACGGTAGTGACCGCAAACACCCCTGTGGCTGCCCGGCAAATTGTGAATTACCAGAGTATATCGCTGGTTATCCAGGATATGAATTTTAGTGCCGACACCACCTCCGGCGAGGAAGGTAAGCAGCTGTTTAAAGCCCTGCGCGAGCTTAACCCGCACCTGCCGGTGATCTTAATTACCGCCTGGACCGAGCTTGAACAAGCTGTCGAACTGGTGAAAGCCGGCGCCGCAGACTATATAGCCAAGCCATGGGACGATCAGAAACTGATTAACACCGTGGCAAACCTGATAGAGCTGGGCAAAGCCCGTTCGCAAAGTGCACAGTTAGCAAAACAGCAGACTGTTTTCTTAGACGCCAGAGAAGCCGCTAACAAGGTTGGACTGGTATATCAAAGCGCAGCCATGCAGCGCCTGATAGACATGGTTATTCAGGTAGCTAAGTCCGATATCAGCGTGTTGATCACCGGGCCAAACGGTAGCGGCAAAGAAAAAATAGCCCAGTTGATACAGGCGTGTTCCCCGCTCAGAGACAAGCCATTTATTAGCATTAATGCCGGGGCGTTACCCCCGGATTTAATGGAAGCAGAGCTATTTGGTGCCGAACCCGGCGCCTACACCGGGGCACAGAAAGTGCGGATCGGTCGCTTTGAAGCCGCAGACGGCGGCACTCTGTTCCTCGATGAAATTGGCAATTTATCACCCACCGGACAAATGAAACTACTGCGGGTACTGCAAACCGGCGAATTTGAACGTCTGGGCTCGGTACAAACCCGTAAGGTTAATGTTCGGGTTGTGTCAGCCACCAATGCAGACTTAACAACGGATATCCGACAAGGCCGTTTCCGTGAAGATTTATATTACCGGCTGAACGCCATAGAACTTCGGCTACCACCGCTCAGTGAACGACCGGATGATGTAATGCCGTTAATTACGCACTTTCTGCCCGGCCGGGATATCGGTCTGGATGTGCAAAAAGCCCTGGCTGACTATACCTGGCCAGGTAATGTCAGGGAGCTGGAAAATGCCTGCAAGCGGGTGGCAGTACTCAAACCCGATGGCGATATTCGCCTTGCCGACTTTGCCCTGACTGGCTCCACTGCGGTTACTCATGCAGCCGTGAGTGCCGAGCCTTCCCGTCAGGCACTGGAGTATGCCATCGAAAAACATGAAGGTGTAATCGCCCGGGTGGCAAAAGAATTTGGTATGAGCAGACAATCGCTCTATCGCAGACTGAAAAAATTTGGAATTGAGTATTGAGAACGGCATTGCCCCCTTTTTTTATGGTGTACATGGCTACCGTGATAGCCGTGACCGTAGCTTTCACCCCACTACTATGGCTGCTTGACTGGTCAATCAACCTTAAGGTTGCGTTGTTCGCTTTTACGTTAATTGTGTGCATGCTCATTATGAAAAAAGGACTGGCCCGGCTTTCAACCTCGCTGGACTCACTAAAAGTGGGGCTGCTTAACTTTAAAGACGGTGAGTTCTCAAACCAACTTGTATACCGGGAAAAAGACCCCTTAGGCGACTTATGCTTGCTGTATAACGAGTCGGCAGAAAAATTACGCCAGGAAAAACGCTGGCTGCATCAGCGGGAACTGATGCTCGATAAGGTGTTGCAGAGTTCCCCTGAAATTCTGCTGTTACTCAACGACCACCAGCAAGTGGTCTTCAGTAACTATGCAGCCAGAGACTTCTTTCATGCCAGCGACCGACTGGAAGGCTTTCCCTTATCAGCCTTGCTGGATAACATCTCCGCGCCGGCGGCCACCGTTCTCAGAGAAGCAAAAGAAGGGTTGTTTACCCTGCCCTGCTCAACCGGTGAGAACGAAACCTGGCATTTATCCATAGGCCGTTTTGTACTGAATAATCAGCATCAC
>OJDQ01000460.1_pt1 | contig 18126 bp, 14 predicted proteins | sample 1592851 | NCBI WGS metagenome assembly OJDQ01 (sample SAMN05416774, study PRJEB24817) | seawater metagenome | isolation source: Sea water | place: Canada:Atlantic | collected 2013-07 | reverse complement strand
AGGATGCGCTGCAGATTAAAGCTGAGCAGTTGTTGTCGCTGGTGGATGCTACGGGGGCGGTCTGGTGTCTTGACGGTTCGGTGCACACCAGCGGGGATGTGCCAGATCCGGCCACTATAGAGCAGTTGCATGAGTGGCTGGCTGTGCAAATGACAGAGCCGGAAGAAGCATACTTCACCCACCAACTGGGAATTGATAATCCGCACTTTGCTCACCTTGCTGATATTGCCAGTGGTGTCATGATGGTGTCACTTTCGGCTGATAACAGTTTATATATTCTGTGGTTTCGTAAAGAGATTATTCAGGCAAAAAACTGGGGCGGTAAACCCGAGAAAGTCATCGAATTTACCGATGACGGCAGTCATCGCTTAATGCCCAGAAGTTCTTTCGAACTGTGGAAACAAAATGTATATAAGAAGTCTGCGCCCTGGCAGGAGGCGGAGCTGGAAGGTGCATTGAAGTTGCGCAGTATGATCCAGAGTAAAATCATTATTGAGTCTGAGAAAGTACTCAAAATGAATAACATGCTCGAAGAGTTGGTGACATACCGCACTGCCGAGCTCAACCAGGAAATCAAACAACGTAAAACGGCAGAGTTACATTTGCTGGAAGCATTGGAGAATGCGGAAACATCAAACCGTGAATTGGAGCGCTTTGCATTTATCGCCTCCCATGATCTGCAGGAGCCGCTGCGAAAAATTCAGACTTTCGGTGACCGAATTCAGCGTTCTGGTGACACTTTCTCAGAAAAGAACCAGTCTTATTTGAAACGGATGCGGTCATCAGCAGAGCGTATGCAGACATTGATTAAAAATACCCTGAGCTTTTCACGGCTAAGCAGCGATGCCATGAAATTCAGGGTCATCAATGCCAACAGTGCTTTGCAAACTGTGCTCGACGATATTTCATTGCTGGTAAATGATAAACAGGCCGATATCAGAGTGGCAGACATTGGCAACATTCTTGCTGATAAAGGTCATATAATGCGGGTTTTCCAGAATTTACTGCAAAACTCGCTTAAATTTGTCGCCACAGAGCGACACCCTGTTATCGAAATAACGGTGGTGGAGCGAACAGAGGAGCATATAACCCTGGCTTTCAGGGATAATGGCATTGGTTTTGATAATCAGTATGCCACGAGAATTTTCAATCTATTTGAACGCTTGCATGGCAAGAGTGAGTTCGAAGGAACAGGAATGGGCCTCGCAATTTGTAGAAAAATTGTAGAAAAACACAACGGAAGTATCTGGGCCGAAGGCCGCGAGAACGAAGGTAGCGTTTTTTACATGCAACTACCGGTGAAATAAGCCGTCAGTGAGGTTGTTAAGATAAAATGTTATAATGTACGAGCTATGAATAATTTAGAAATTAACCAAAAAAAGATCAGTGAGTTAAACTTTATCTTCATTGTTGATGATGATGAAGACGACCGCGAACTGATTACCGATGCTTTAATCGACAGTAATTTAGTACAGAACCAGATCAGAACCGCCGTCGATGGTGTTGATCTGATGGAGCAGTTATCACCGGCTGGTCCGCTGCCTTCATTCATCCTGCTTGATTTGAACATGCCGAGAATGGGCGGCCGGGAAGTCTTAACGGCGATCCGTGAAAATACCGCTCTGAAACACATCCCGGTTATCATGTTCTCCACGTCAGATACCGATGTGGATGTCAAAGACTGTTACGATTTAGGCTGCAATACCTATATGACCAAACCTTGTGATTACCTGAGTCTGACTGACGCAATGCAGGTAATTCTGCTGTACTGGACTGGCAACTCTACGATGTTGACGGTTCAGTAGTCGTTACTTCACCTGTCTTATGGGCTGTTTTAGCCCGTAAGGTCCGGCCGATTATCAGGCTGTTCAGGGAACTGAACAGAATTGAGAGTTGATTTGGCCACGAAATCCATTAGTCTGATCCTTCCTCACCGATCAGGAGCTTGCGATGAAAATTTACGATACGCAAACTGCACCCAATCCTCGCCGGGTAAGAATGTTTCTTGCTGAAAAAGGCGTTAGTGCACAATACATACAGGTTGATTTAAAGGGCGGTCAGAACCTCACGCCAGAAATGCTGAGTAAAAATCCAATGGGGAAGTTGCCCATTCTGGAACTCGATGATGGGACCTGCATCAGCGAAAGTGATGCAATTTGCGCCTACATTGAGGCGGCTTATCCTAATCCGCCCCTGCTCGGAAAGACTGCTCTTGAAAAAGGGCTGGTCGCCATGTGGCAACGACGGGTGGATTTGTGTCTGATGCTGCCGGTCGTTCACTGTTTCCAGCATACAACTGGCTACTTTAGTGATCGTATGACACCCGTTGCCGATTATGGCGTGGTGGCAGGAAAAGACGCGATAAAGTTTTTGGACGTGCTGGATACGCATCTGGCGGAAAGCCCCTACATTGGAGGAGAGCAATTTTCGATAGCAGATATCATTGCCCTGTGCGCCATCGACTTTGCCCGGGTGGTAAAAATTCGTATCGGCGAACAGCACACCCATTTGCAACGCTGGTATGAGCAGGTGAGTGAGCGACCAAGCGCCAAAGCGTAATGCCAATCAACAGGCCCCTTCTCTGCAGGGGCTTTGTGGCTATTTTTGCTTGTGCTTAAGCCGGCGCTTAGCCTGAAATGTAATCATAAATTCCACGCCTTCCCCGCAATCGCTGCGACATTCTATTGAACCGCCCAGGGCACTGGTAATGATATTGTAGGTCACATTTAAGCCCAGTCCAGTACCACCATTTGCGCGGTTGGTGGTAAAAAAAGGATTAAAAATTTGTGGCAGGTGCTCGGCGCTGATGCCTGAGCCATTATCGCGATAATTAAGTGAGAACAGCGTATCACTGGTATCCTCGACATCAATCAGAATATGTCCTTCAGGCTTGTCTCTGAAGCCGTGGTTTATCGAATTCATAATCAGGTTACTCAGTACCTGATAGAGTAGCCCCGGGTTCATGATCACCAGAATATTATCCGGGCAGGTGAAAGTAACGCTAGCCTGCGATTTTTTTAACACCGAATTTAAGCTGGCCACAACCTCTGAAATGTAGTGGTAAAGGTTGACCTCTCTGTCTTCCTCACTGGTTTGGTCAACGGCAATCTGCTTGAAGCCTTTTACTAATTGCGCCGTTCGATCCAGGTTTGCTCTGACCAATTCACAAAGCTCGTTGGCATCGGTCAGGAAATCTTCAAAATCGTCCGGGGTTAGCTCACGGTTGTTGTATCGTTTGGTAACCGCATCGATGTCTTCTTTAAACTGTGTTATGCCCATCAGGCCGACGCCTACCGGTGTATTGATTTCGTGGGCAACACCGGCTACCAGAGAACCCAGGCTGGCCATTTTTTCTGACTCGATGAGTTTTTCCTGAGCCTCTTTTAAACTTACCAGCATTTGCTCAAGCTCGGCATTAGAGGCGTTCAGAGCGTGGTTACGTTCCTGTAACTTCATGGCTAACTCTCTTTTTTCCGAGATATCACGAGTGATGGCGTAGCGCACGTGTCTGCCATTGAGCATGATTCGACTTAAAATGATTTCTGCCCAGAATTTTGTGCCGTCGACTTTTTTGTGTTGCCATTCAAATCTGACACTTTCCTGGCTGTCGGTTGCGCCAAGTCGAAGGGGGACGAGGTCTTTGGACGGTACGCCCTGCTCCTGGAACTCAACGGAGAGATCGAGTGGAGTGAGACCAATTACCTGCTCTTTCGACTCGAAACCGAAGAGTGTCAGAAAGGCTTTATTACAGTCGATGTATCGATCGCCCTCCAGCCAGCACAAGCCGTCAACGGATTCATTAAACAGGGTTTCAAAACTCTCTTTTTGTTGCGACAGCTTTATTTCGAGTTCTTTTTTCTCGGAAATGTCACGGGTACTAATGTAACGGACTTTCTTACCATTCAAAATCGTGGTGGTTATCAGCACTTCGGCCCAGAACTCTGAATCGTCTACCCGCTTGTGTTTCCATTCGAATCTGACACTTTCGTTATCTTCTGCTTCTTTTAGTCTGGCCGGTACCGACTCGCTAAGCGGTTTGCCATCGGCTTGAATAGCAGAGGAAATATCGGCTGGGTGGAGGCCTATAACCTGTTCTTTTCGGGTAAAACCGAACAGGTTTAAAAAGGCTCTGTTGCAGTCAGTGTAACGCTCATTCTCTAACAGGCAGAGTCCGTCTACGGAGTCATTAAATAAGGTCTCAAAGCTCTCTTTTTGTTCTGCGAGCTTAAGCTCCAGCCCCTTCTTTTCTGATATGTCGCGCCAATTGGTATAAATAACCACTTCACCTTCTACCACCATCTTGGTGATAAGCACTTCGGCCCAGAAGGGCTCTGCGTTAACGGTTTGGTGTACCCACTCGAACCTCACGCTGCCTTCAGTAAAACAACGGTTAATATACTCCAGCCCTTTTTCTTCCGAGGTTCGTCCATCGGGCTGGCGGGCCGGCGAAAAGTCGAAAGGGGTTTTACCTACCAGTTCTTCTTTATGGGACAGGCCTACCATGCGCAACATCGAAGGGTTACAGTCTACAAATACGCCCTGCTTGAAAATGGCCAGCCCGTCCTGGGAATTTTGAAAAACGGTTTCAAAGCCATTTTGGCTGGTTGCTTGGTGGATCATTCGAAGGCCTGTTTGAGTGGTAAACCATTTATCCTTTATTCAAACTAGCAAAGATACCTGAAAGTGCCACTCTGCCGCGCCAAAGCTAAGTGATGATCAGCGCTTTGGCGTTCGTTAGCGTATCGGCCTCGCTGGCCGGTTTATCCCAGCGGATCCGGTGAAAGCGGGGAAAGCGCAGGGCAACACCGGATTTGTGCCGTGAGGAGGGATGGATAGCGTCAAAGGCGACTTCTACTACCAACTCCTTTTTCACTTCACGCACTGGTCCGAAGCGGCCCACTGCGTTACGTCTCACCCAGTTATCGAGCTTTTTTAACTCTTCATCGGTAAAGCCCGAGTAGGCTTTGCCGATGGGTAACAGGGTGTTGTCATGCCATACGCCAAAGGTAAAGTCGGAATAGAAGCTTGAGCGTTTACCATGACCACGCTGAGCGTACATGATAACTGCATCAAGATGCTGCGCTTCACGTTTCCATTTAAACCATTGTCCGGACGGGCGGCCTGGCTGGTAACTGCTGTCCTTGCGCTTAAGCATCAACCCCTCTACGCCGGGATCCGCTGCCGCATCGGTATAGGCTTGCTGTAACTGTTTATTGTTACTCACCGGCAGCAAAGGCGATAATTGCAGATGCCTGGCCTCAGCACGGGAAAGCCAGTATTCAAGGCGTTGGCGTCGCTCAGTCAGTGAAAGCGCAGTAATGTCCTGGTTGCCGTCGGTGAGGAGGTCATACACAACCATGCCAGCCGGTTTTTGTGTGATGAGTTTCTTCGCGGGTTTTTTGCGGTTCAGCCGTTGCTGCAGCGCATTGAAGGAATCAATTTCACCGTCATGAATAATCAACAGCTCGCCATCAATAACACCGCATTCGTCAACGCCGCTGAGGACATCCGGGAAAGACTCGCTAATGTCGTCCCCGGTTCGGCTGTAAAGGGCTTTTCCCTGCTCTGTGACAACTAACTGGACACGAATGCCGTCGTACTTGTATTCAACCTGCCAGTCACTAACCGTCAGCCGCTCCGCACTATTATCTGGCAGCGGGTGCGACAACATGACCGGATGAAAAGTGACGGCTCCGGTAATATCGGGCTTATCAGCCCGGCCTTCCAGCCAGTCGAAGAGTTCTCTGTAGGGGGGAGACAGGGCATGCCACAGGGTTTCAATTTCACTTACCGGCACCTGGCCATATTCGGCCAGGATGCGTTTAACGCTGCGGGCCGATAATCCGACCCTGAGGCCGCGAGTCCCCAGTTTAAGCAGCGACCAGCGCTGTTCTGCTGTCATGCCGGATAAATAATGCACCAGCAGTGCTTTTACCTGCTCACGGTTGGCCTGGCGAAACTGGTCAATGAGATCTGCCAGGCCCGGAAGTTCAATGTTACTGGTGGTGTCGGGCCATAAGTGGGCGACTGTCTCGCTCATTTCACCAACGTAATCATAACTCATGGCAAAAAGGTCAGGATCTACCCGTTCCAGCATCAGGTTTTTTACCGCATTACGTTTAAAAAACTCAAACTTTAAGGTGCCGGCGAGTGCTGCTATCGCCCAGCCACGATCCGGGTCGGCCGTATTGGCCAGATAATAACGAAGCAGACGGCTCTTCTCATTATTACTGCTGGTAAAATACAGTTGTTGCAGGAGTTGAGAAAAAGCGTCCATTAGTCTGTGGCGTCCTCGTCATAGCCAATCAGCGATAATGCCCGGGCTTTTACGCCCTGAGTCGTAAGCTGATGTAGCAAAGCGTCCTCCCGGCCATGGGTTATCCACACCTCGCCCGGATTGATTTCGTTGATGGTAGTCAGCAGTGCCTGCCAGTCGCAGTGATCAGAGACCACCAGAGGCAACTCAACCTGCCGTTGATGAGCCCGAGCACGAATCTGCATCCAGCCGGATGCCATAGCCTTGCGAACCTCCGGTAACGAGCGTGACCAGCGGTCACTCAACGCTGAGGGCGGAGCCAGCACTATCTGGCCGGCCAGTTCAGACTTGTCGGACACATCCGCCACATCCGTTAGCTGTCCAAGGTCGATACCGTGGTCCTGATACAGATCACAGAGCCGTCGTTGGGCACCATGCAGGTAAATAGGCTGGTGATAGCCCAGTGAGCGTAACCCCAGGATCATGCGCTGACATTTACCCAGCGCATACACGCCGACCAGATGACAACGCTCCGGAAACAGGGCAAGTGAGTGCAGCAGTTTTTCGCATTCCTGCTCAATGGGCGGATGCTTAAATACCGGCAGGGCAAAGGTTGCCTCGGTAATAAAAACGTCGCAATCAATGGCTTCAAAGGGCGAGCAGGTGGGGTCGGGCTGGCGCTTATAGTCGCCGGAAATCACCACCCGTGTGCCGCGATAGCTAAGCAGAATTTGTGCCGACCCCAGGATATGCCCAGCCGGATAAAATGTGCAGCTGACCGGGTCGTCGGGATCACCCAGTTTAATGGAGGCGCCATAGTCCAGAGCCTGAACTGTTTGTGCCATCTCCTCACCATAGCGGGTCTGCATAATCGCGATGGTGGGGACGGTTGCCACAACGTTGTGGTGCCCGCCCATGGCATGATCGGCGTGACCGTGGGTGATCAGGGCGTTGGCAACCTCAGAAGTAGGATCGATGTAGTAATCAGCGGCAATGCAATAAAGGCCGTTATCCCGCGGTTGTAACCACTTATCTGCTTGCAAAAACACTCCGTTAATAAAGCCATTTGGCTTCTTTTACGCAGGGTTAATCAGAAAAGCTCAATAGCCGCCTTTAACGATGTAATATTCACCATCAGAGGTGAGTGAAACGTGCAGACTGGCTACCTCTTCAATGGTTTTACGGCCGATTTTTTTCCCCTCTGTCAGACAAGTGGTTTGCTGATACGCCATTCCGTCAGCAAACGGGGCTTCAAAAGATACATTTTCTAAAAAACGGTAGCATTTCTGCTGCGTATCGAAGGTAATCAGACGGCTCATAGGCACGTCGCCATGAGTACGGCCGATGGTTGGCAGGGAACCCTCACTGCAGGCACTGAGCCCGCCAATACCGGTTATTAAGCAAAGTCGTACGGCAAATCGTTTCATGTAGAGGAGTAAGCAGAAAAAGTGAATGGCCAGTATAGCGAATGTTGTGGTCACGATTAAACCGCTTTGTGTTACTAAACGTATATCCTTACCATTCTACCAACCGGATTTACCGTTTCATTGAATTTGCCTTTACCCGCTGAATTTGTTGCCTGGTTTAGCCAGCAAGGCTGGTCTTTGAGACCTTACCAGCAAGAGATGCTCAACCGTGGTGTTGCAGAACAGGCCACCCTGCTTATTGCGCCTACCGGTGCCGGTAAAACGCTGTCTGGGTTTTTACCGTCACTAGTAGATCTTCAACATGAAACGTCTGAGTATTTGCACACACTTTATATCTCGCCGCTTAAAGCGTTAACTCAGGATATTCATCGTAATTTACTCCGCCCCATAGAAGAAATGGACTTGCCGGTCACTGTCGAGACGCGCACTGGCGATACGCCGTCACATAAGCGCCAACGTCAGCGCAGGCGTCCTCCGCATATTCTTCTGACCACCCCTGAATCGTTGATGCTAATGCTGTCCTACGCCGATGCGCCAGCAATTTTTGGTAAATTAAAAACGGTGATTATCGACGAAGTTCATAGCTTAATTGGCAATAAACGTGGTGATTTCACCACACTGGCATTAGCCCGTTTACAGCACTTAGCACCTGGTTACAAGCGTATTGGACTCTCTGCGACGGTGGCTAAACCGGTTTTAGTGGCTGACTGGCTGGGGCCTACCGGCGAACCGGCCGCCTTGCTGGAGGTGGAAGATACCGCCAGGCCGGCGATTAATATTCTGCGCTCCGAGCAGCGAATGCCCTTTGGTGGCTTTATGGCTAAGTATGCCATTGGGGATATCTACCAGGCCATTGTTAAAGCAGATACCACGCTGGTATTTGTCAATACGCGGGCGCAGGCAGAGCTGCTGTTTCAGTTGTTATGGTCTGAAAACTCTCAGGTGTTGCCCATTGCGCTCTATCATGGCTCGCTGAGTAAGGATCAGCGTCGTAAAACCGAAGAAATGATGGCTGCCGGTAAGCTGCGAGCCATTGTGACTACATCGGCACTGGAACTGGGGATCGATTGGGGCGATGTGGATCTGGTGATTCAGGTAGGGGCGCCGAAAGGGGTTAGTCGCCTGTTGCAACGTATTGGCCGGGCGAACCATCGGTTTGAGGAGCCCAGTGAAGCACTATTAGTTCCGGCAAACCGGTTTGAAGCGCTGGAGTGTCAGGCCGCCATTGAAGCAATTAATCAGGGTGCACGTGATGGCGCGTTGGTGCAACCCGGTGCGATGGATATCATCCCGCAGTTTATCATCAACTGTGCATGTTCCGCAGCGGTATCGCCACACATGGTGTATCAGCAAATTCTTAATGCCTCGCCTTATCAGGGTCTAACGCCGGACGAGTTCCACCAGTTGTGGCAGTTTAGTGTGGATGGCGGTTATGCGCTCAAAGGCTATGAGCGCTATCAGCGTTTAACGCAACAGCCCGATGGCACGTTTAAACCGGCCAGTCAGCGGGTAACTCAGCGGCACCGGCAGAATATAGGTACCATTGTTGAGGCGGGTAAGCTCAAGGTAAAGCGGATCCGCCGGGGCAATCAGGGGAAGATCATTGGCGAAGTGGAAGAGTACTTTGCCCAGCAGCTCACTCCGGGCGATACTTTTTTATTTGCCGGCGAAATGCTGCGTTTTGAAGCCATTCGGGACATGCAGTTACACGCCAGGCCAGCGAAGGGGAAAGAGCCGAAAATTCCGAGTTATGTGGGTGGCCAGTTACCCCTTTCCACGTATCTGGCTGATGGTGTGCGGGCATTATTGAATGCGCCCGAGCAGTGGCAGGCTCTACCCGCACAGGTGCGTGAGTGGCTCAATCTGCAACAGGCTTTTTCACGCATACCGGCGCAGGATAAAGTGCTTATTGAGCAGTTTCCCTATCGTCGTGCGTTCTATTCGTTGTATTACACCTTTGAAGGGCGCAAGGCCAACCAGACACTTGGGATGTTGCTTACCCGGCGAATGGAAAAGCTGGGTCTGAAGCCGCTCAGTTTCAGCGTAACGGATTATGGTTTGTCGGTCTGCGCACTCAAGCCCATCGATGAAAGCCATATTGCCACCCTGTTTCAGCCAGACATTCTTGGCGATGAGCTGGAAGACTGGATGCTGAACGCCCCCATGCTTAAACGTTCGTTTCGCCAGGTTGCCATTGTTAGCGGACTGACCGAACAGCGCTATCACAGCACACGCAAAACCATGAAGCAGGTCACCTTTTCTACTGATCTGATTTACGATACGCTGCGAGAATATGAACCCGATCATATTCTGCTTAAGGTTGCGCGAGACGATGCGGAGCGAGAACTACTCGATCTGCGGCGACTGGCAGATACTTTGATACGATTTGTTGGGAAAACGCAGTTTATTGATTTACCCAAGGTCTCCCCCATGGCTATTCCTATTGTGCTGGATGTCAGAAGCGAACAGGTGAAGGGCGCCGGCGAACAGGCGCTGCTTGATCAGGCCGCGCTTTATGCGGAAGCGGAATCTATGCTCGATGAGGTCAGGGCCTTGCTGTCGGGTGACGACTGACTATGTTGTCTACCGGGCAGTTACAACAGTTTATCGACACTAAGCAGGTTCTGCCTTTACGGTTTGGCGGTAGTTTGTGGCTGCTCGATAGTCGCGCTGCGGTTTACTGGCCTGAGCAGGACAGCCTGTTGCTGGCCGACCTGCATTTTGAAAAAGGCAGTTATCTTTCGCAGTATGCCTCGCCGGTGCCTCGTTATGATTCCCGGGCCACGTTAAGGACGATAGCTTCGCTGCTGGATAATTATCAACCCGAGCGGGTCATATGTCTGGGCGATAGCTTCCATGATATCGGCGCATTTGACCGACTTTTAGCCGAAGATGTACAACAATTGCAGGCTTTAGTGGCAGGTGTAAAAGAATGGATATGGCTGGAGGGGAACCATGATCCGCAGATGCCTGAAGCGCTTCCCGGGGAGCGGGGGGACTCTTATCCGCTGCTTACGCAACATGGCACAGTCATTCATTGCCGGCATATTCCTGAGCGCGACAGTGGCTTGCAGATTGTCGGTCATTTTCATCCCAAAGCCGGGTTTGTTTCGGGAAAACGGCGTTTTCGGGGTAAAAGTCTGGTGACCACCGATAAGCTGATGCTAATGCCTGCACTTGGTCAGTATACCGGTGGTTTAATGATCGATGATGAAGTGCTAACGGCACTCGCGCCCAAGCTGCAACGTCAGTGCTATATGTTGTGCGAGCAGCGCGTAATCACACTGCCCGCCGGGAGCTAGTTGTTAATCGCGCCAGCGTTTTACCAGATCGTCGTAGGCATCAATGCGGCGGTCGCGAAAGTAAGGCCAGATACGCTTAACCTGTTCGGTGCGGGTCATATCAATGTCGACCAGTAAGGTTTCTTCCCGGTCGCTACTGGCCTGAGCCAGAATTTCACCCTGCGGGCCCGCTATAAAGCTCCGCCCCCAGAATTGAATGCCCGGATCGCCTTCAGTGGGCGAGCTTTCAAAACCGGTGCGGTTGGCTACAACCACCGGCACCGAGTTGGCGACGGCATGGGCGCGTTGAATGGTGTGCCAGGCATCGTGCTGACGTTTACGCTCATCACTGGTGTCGGTCATATCCCAGCCGATAGCGGTGGGGTAAAACAGAATCTCAGCGCCGGCCATGGCCATCAGGCGGGCGGCTTCCGGGTACCACTGATCCCAGCACACCAATACACCGAGCTTGCCGACACTGGTTTGAATCGGCTCAAACCCCATATCGCCGGGTGTAAAGTAAAACTTCTCATAAAAACCGGGATCATCCGGAATGTGCATCTTACGGTATTTACCGGCAATCTCACGGCTACGATCGAACACCACAGCGGTATTGTGATACAGGCCCGAACCCCGCTTTTCAAACAGTGAGGTCACCAGCACAATGTTGTGCTGTTCAGCAATTTCGCCAAAAAATGCCGTGGCAGGGCCGGGGATAGGTTCGGCGAGGTCGAAGGCATCGGTATCTTCGTTCTGACAAAAATACAGCGTACTGTGCAGCTCCTGCAGCAGGATCAGCTCAGCGCCTTGTTCTGCCAGTTCAGCAATTTTCGCAGCGCTTTTATTCCAGTTGGTGGCTTTGTCGTTATCCGCAACAGACTGTTGAACCAGCCCAACTTTTAAGGTGCGCTCAGACATATCGGGTCACTCCTGAGTTTAATTGGTGGATGACGTCAGTTTTCAGAGTATTACAGGGGACCTGCATGGAAATGCAATGCAGGCTGCCAAACTGCTGAACCAGCGTGGCACAATTTACTGGCACGATTTCATGGTGCGGGAATGCCTGCTGCATCACGGCAACCGCCTCGCTGTCCTCTGGCTGACCGTAAACCGGTAATAAAACCGTATGATTACAAATAAGATAGTTGGCGTAAGAGGCGGGCAATCTGTCGCCATCATCGTTAAACATAGCCGGTAAGGGCAGTAAATAACGAGAATGGTCTGGCAGAGCCTTCGCACATTCCTGCACTAATGCGGCCAGGCCCGGGTAGTGACTGTCGTCGGGACGGTTATCGGCCGCCTGAATCACCAGCCCGTTGGTTGGTGTGAATCGTACCAGGGTATCGATATGGCCATCGGTGTCATCACCTTCAAGATGCCCATGCTCGAAAATCGACAACCGGGCACAACCAAGATAAGCGGTAAATTCATTGTGATAGGAGGCAGCGCTCATCTGACCGTTGCGGGCCGGATTATACAGACAGGATGCGGTGGACAGCAGATGACTGTTATCGTCTATTTCCAGCGCGCCACCTTCGGCAACCATTGGAGATGTACGCAGCTTTTCGCGACATAACGGCGTAAGGTAACGTTGGTTTACCAGATTGTCTTTACTGGCATTAAATTTGTTGCCCCAGCCATTAAAGGTAAACTCTACCGGAAAGGGCGCATCCAGGCTGCCGCAGCTTAAAAAAGCAAAATCCCGTGCCCACGTATCATTGTAATCGGCTTTGATAAGCATTACCCGTGCGTCGGACGCCAGTCGGCTCTCCACATCATCCAGGTCTTCTTCGCGGCACAGTAGCAACACGCCGGCCTGATTGGCATTAATAATACGGATGATAGACAGATAGGTCTGACGGGCATCCTCCAGCCAGGGCGCCCAGTCAGTATCCTGATGAGGCCAGGCCAGAATAACGGCTTCGCTGGCTTTCCATTCTGGAATAAGTGAGGTGGTCACAGTGTTTCCTGATTAAGTATTTGACCCTGCGATTATACGCTGCCAGCCCAGGCGGGCCAACAACTTAGGTCGCTGATATGGGTTATTTTAAGTTTCTGCCGCCATTTAAATGGAGTGTCTGACCGGTTACATAGTCGGCATTGAGCAGGTAATTAACCGCTTTAACTGCTTCCTGGGCGCCGGGAACGATACCGAGCAGGTTTTTGTTGAGCGCCTTTTCCCGGTATTCCTGTGTGTCATCTTCATTGAACATCACCAGCGACGGGGCAATACTGTTAACTTTTACCTGGGGAGCATAAACGCGGGCAAACGACAGCGTCAGGTTGTGCAGAGCCGCTTTGCTGGCTGCATAGGCAATGTGGTTTTCACTACCGGTTTCCTGTACATAATCAGTCATGTGAATAATGTCGGTCAGAGTACCGTCGTCGGATTGCAAAGCGGCCTTGAGTGCCAGATTGAGTTGATAGGGCGCGTTGGCATGAACCATCATCATATTATGCATCAGATCACCGGGCGCAGACTCCGGATTTTCAGGTACCCAGTCTGACGCGTTATGGATGATTCCTCTTAACTTCGGCGCTGTGCGTTTTATTTGCTCTATTGCTCGCGAAATACCCGCCTGAGTGCTAAAATCCGCCTCCAACACAATTGCACCGGCTTTTTTAAGCGCGTCAACAGACGGCTTATGTCGTCGGTATGTGATGATAACCGGTTGATCGTTGGCCAGCAGGTCCTGAGCAATAGCGAGTCCGAGACGCTGACTTCCACCGGTAATGAGTATAGGTAAAGACAAAAAATACCTCCGATAATTTTGGTACTAATTACGACTTTACACGGATTGCAGATCGTTTTAATAACAAATTAACAGGTTATTTTAATCCTAATCTGCAGTATCACTAGTATAAGCAGGGTTAGTCGTTGTTACGGAATGAGTGAATGTTAGCAAAAGAAGCGGTAGTTGTGCGCGATGCTGTAAAACTGGGAATTTCCAAAGAGGCGCTGTTAGTGCATGAAGCACTGGTGGAGAAAGGCCTGGAAACGCCTATGCTGGAAAATGGTCTGAGCGACGAAGCGAAGCGCCAGCGGATAGAGCACGCCATGCGGGACGTGATGGAAACGCTTGGCCTCGATTTGTCAGATGACAGCCTGTCTGAGACGCCAGAGCGAATCGCTAAAATGTACGTCGATGAAATTTTCTCCGGGTTGGATTATCGCAAGTTTCCCAAAATAACCCAGATTGAAAATAAAATGCAGGTAGGGCAGCCGGTACAGGTGAGTGATATCAGCCTTACCAGCACCTGTGAACACCACTTTGTCACCATCGATGGGACTGCCACGGTGGCTTATATCCCTAAGGATACCGTGATTGGTTTGTCTAAAATTAATCGTCTGGTGGGTTTCTTTGCTCAGCGCCCTCAGGTGCAGGAACGCCTTACTCAGCAAGTGCTGGTGGCATTGCAGGCATTAACCGGCACCGAAGACGTGGCGGTGGTGATTAACGCCACGCATTATTGTGTAAAGGCGAGAGGTATACGCGATAGCCTTTCCTATACCAAGACATCGGCACTGGGGGGGCAGTTTCTGGCTGACACACAGTTACGCCGGGAGTTTTTTGGCGGGTAGTTATTGCTAACTGCTCAGCCAGCAAAAAGGGGATGCCATAACGGCATCCCCTTTTTTAATGTCTGTCGGTTATTTAGCGCCATCTTCCTGTTCTGAAACTATCAGGTTGATTTGATCGTTAATGCCATTGGCGGCAATGATCTCCAGTTTTTGCTGACAGTGATGACACGCGTCGAACTGTTCTTTGTACATGTCCAATACCACTTCTTTAGCTATAGCATTAATATAGCCACAACGAGGACAGCGATATTCTAAATAGGCCTGACTTAGCATTTTCCGTTTGCTCCTTGGTTTTCCGAAACAGCGATCCCTTCTTTAACAATCAAAAGCTGATTGCCCTGTTTCTTTTGTCCTGGGTATATAAGTGATACCCCACGCCTCATTATCTCAGTAATGAGGTCAATTATGTGAAGAACTCAACACTTTTTAATTATAGCAGCTCTCAGCGAAGTCTCCTGCGAATCGGATAATTAATATGCTGATAGTGACTTTTTTGAGGAAGGGCGGTAGCAGGCGGAAGTTGAGGAGGCGACTGTCTCACCTCCTTTAGGCTTTATTCAACCAAGCAGCCAGCATTGCTGATAGGGGGATAAGTGGATATCGGACGGTGAATCAATGCGGGTGTCGCTGAGCAAATCTTTTGCAGGTTGACCATCAAAAACACTAAGTACACTGGCTTCAAGTGTTTGTGGGTGCTCACAGAAGTTACATAAAACCAGTAACTTCTGGCCATTATCGGCTACCCGGCAATAGACAAAGCAATGCTGATTGCTGGTCTGCAAAATGTGTGTACGGGCGTGGCCAAAAACGGCATTATTCTTACGCAGAGAGATAAGGTTTTTAATGCCGCTGAAAATCACTTTTTGCGTCTGACGCTGCAGTGAATCAGTTGACTCGACAGGCGTTTCAATGCCGTTAATATGTTCCGGGGTAACTGCAATACGGTTGACCCAGCGATCGTCATGGGCTTTGGCCGGGTCGTCACGGTAGCTATAATCGTTGAGCAAGCCCATCTCATCGCCAGAATAAATTAATGGGATCCCGCCAATACTCATAATGACACCGTGTACCAGCATTATCCGACGAATAGCCGTCTCAATGGCCTGTTCATCTTTAGCCTGCAACGCGCCTTCCAATCCACATAAAGATGCCAGTGAGCCGCAGACGCGACAATCGCCGTTTGATGGGTTTTCCGCAAACGGCACGCCATCGGCATATGAGCCCTCAAACCGACCAGTAAAGAACTGGTTGAGGAAATATCGGTGATCATAGGGGTTAATACCCAGTTGATGTGCCACGGCATCATCGAATGTCCAGCCTATATCATCGTGGCAGCGCACATAGTTTACCCAGGTACAGTCCTGCTCAATGGCAAAGCTCTTTTGCATGGAGCTGGTTAATAACCGGGTTTTACGCGTTGCCAGGCTGTTCCAGATGAGTGCCATCAGCAACGGGTTGTAGGATATCTGACATTCGTCTTTATGAATGTACTTAAGCACTTCATCAGGGTGAACGATGGCTTCAGATTTAAACACAACCGCGGGTGCCGTAATTTGCAGGCAGCAATTAAACGCCTGAATAAGTTTGTGGGCATTGGGCTGGTTTTCACAATTGGTGCCCATTTCTTTCCAGATAAAGGCCAGAGCATCCAAACGTAAGGCTGCGCAGCCAATATTGGCCAGAAATAGCATTTCTTCGGTAATGGCGTTAAACACAGCCGGGTTGCTGTAATTCAGGTCCCACTGGAAACTATTGAAGGTGGTCCATACCCACTTTTGCATCGACTCGTTCCAGGTAAAACTGCCTCGTCGAACCTGAGGGAAAATTTCTCTCAGGCTTTGCTCATACTGATCCGGGATAGTGCGGTCATCAAACAGGTAATAGTAATTCTGGTAATGTTTATCACCGGCAAGGGCGGCTTCCGCCCAGCGGTGTTCGTCGGCGGTGTGGTTAAACACAAAATCCAGAACCAGGTTAATGCCGGCATCGCGCAGGGCCTTTGATAAGGCGTCCAGTTCTTTCATGTTGCCAAGCACGGGATTGACCTTGCGATAATCAGACACCGCATAACCACCGTCACTGTCACCCTCGGGCGCAGCATAAAGTGGCATGAGGTGCAGGTAAGTGAGCCCCAGCGACTTAAAATAGGGGATTTTTTCCTGCAGGTCTTTAAGGGTTGGCCCCATCAGGTCGACATAGCAAGCCATACCCACCTGATTTTCTTCCTTATACCATAGCGCGTCACCGTCGCTTCTGGCTTTATCCAGGCGTTTGAGATCGGCTTTTCGGTTTTTGAGTCCCTGCGCCAGTGACAAAACCAACTGGGACAAATGATAGTAGCAATCATACTGATGGCCGTAGACATCGATATAGCGTGAAAACAATTCATGAAAATGGCTGTTCAGGCGCTGGGTGAAGAGTTTATAGTCGCGCTGTGACAAAAACGATAAGTCTGACCCTGCCAGTATTCTGCTCAGGCATTGTTCACTCGACGCCGCGTAATTCATCAGTATTCTCCGGCCAACTTTAACTTCAAAGATGGTTTTACAAAAGTTTCACAAATTTGTTTACAGCAATTCTAAGCTTTGCTAGCTTTAATCTTAAACGATTAAGTTAATTTATCAAGAAATTTACAACTAAATGTCCATCAAAAGTACTTGGTTACCAATAAGGGCTTTATTTGGTTACTATTTTCTTAAATTAAGTTAAATGATTAAGTTTTTCTGTTTGTATAATTTTTGTTAAATGGTGGCCGTGAGAATTGTCAGCTCCGTGCTACAACTTATAAACAGGCAAATACTCTTGTGAATTAACAGAACCCGACGTATTGATAACCCGCAGCAGACTGTCGGCGTTATTAAACCAGGCTCCAGAACATTGAGGCAATAGCATATGGCGTTAACTGATCCTTACTATGCGGTGATCGAAGCCGGTGGTACCAAATTTAACTGTGCTGTGGTTACAGCAGAGCGCGAGATTGTGGCGGAAATACGCATTCCAACCACGACGCCAGAAGAGACATTGGCGAAAACGGCAGACTTTTTTCAGCAGCAGCGTCAGGCGGGATTGGCGTTTAATCGGATGGGTATTGCCAGTTTTGGGCCGCTTGATCTTAATCCGGCGTCGGCTACTTATGGCTATATTACCAAAACACCGAAGCCCGTCTGGAGTGATACCGATTTGGCCGGATACCTGGCCAGGCAACTCGATTGTGAAATAACCATCGATACCGACGTGAATGGCGCGGCACTTGGCGAGTATCGCTGGGGCGCAGCGCAGGGCACTGCGGTAGCGGTGTATGTTACGGTCGGCACCGGTGTTGGCGGAGGTTTGGTGATTAACGGCAAGCCGCTGCACGGACTGGTACACCCGGAAATCGGCCATATGCTGGTACAGCCTCCGGCCGGGGTTACCGGTGTATGTCCTTTCCATCAAAACTGCGTAGAAGGACTGGCTTCAGGGACTGCTTTGGGCAAAATCTGGTCACAGCCATCCCATACTTTTACTGACGACCATCCTGCCTGGGACGGATTGAGTGAAGTGCTGGGGGATATGTGTCATAACCTGATGGTTACACTG
>OJDQ01000455.1_pt1 | contig 18246 bp, 13 predicted proteins | sample 1592851 | NCBI WGS metagenome assembly OJDQ01 (sample SAMN05416774, study PRJEB24817) | seawater metagenome | isolation source: Sea water | place: Canada:Atlantic | collected 2013-07 | reverse complement strand
GATATTAGTTGGTGGCGAAAAAGGTGGTAGTGGAAAAAGCTGTCTGGCCCAGAACATCGCCGTATATTTACGCTGTGAGAAAAAAGCCAGCGTTCTGATGGTGGACTGCGACCCCCAGCGCACCACTTCAGACTGGGCACAAGAGCGCAGCAGCAATGAGGAGTTGCCGTCAATTACCTGTATCCAACTCTACGGTAAAATTCGCAACGAACTGTTAAGTTTGAAAGCTCGCTACGATTATGTGGTTATCGATTGTGGCGGCCAGGACAATCTGGCGCTGCGCTCTTCAATGGCTGTGGCCGACCATATTTTAATTCCGCTACGTCCGAAACGCCGCGACCTGAAAACCGTTCCCCATATGGAAGACATATTGTCGACGTGTAAAATGGTCAACCCACGAATGAATGCCGCTTTTGTTATTACTCAGTGTCCCTCTTTGCCCTCGCTGGCTTCGCGGATCCTGGAAGCCAAGGAAGTGTGTCGTTCGTTTGAAGTCCCTGTTTTAAACTCCGTGACCTTTAGCCGCAACATGTATGACGACTCGGAAGAGTCAGGCCGCTCGGTGCTGGAAAGTGAAGCTGATGGTAAAGCTGCGGTCGAAATACGCAGCATCATTGAAGAGTTACTGGCCCGAGGTAAAGGGGAACAAAATGAGTCTGATAAACCTTTCTCGCTCTACGCCGCCAGTTAGGCGTACAGCCAGTAAAAATGTCAGTGCGGAGGAGTTTATCCAGGACGCACTGCAATATGCCAGTGGTGTGGTCGTGCCTATTTCTGCCGCCGCAGAAAAGCAAATCAGTGACCCTCACCATGAGCCAATGCGCAGAGCAACGTTTACGCTGACCCAGGAATGCATTGAACAGCTGCAGCAGTTATCAGCACAAAGCGGTATTGCCAAATCAAAATTGATCAGGCTTTGGATTAAGCGACACGCCAGTCTCGATTTTGATTAAGTGTAAGAAAACACACTCACGCTATTGATTATTTTTCAAACGAACTTCAAAATAACAACATAACAAAAGAGTGTACTTTAGTATAAATACGACATGACAGCGCAGTAATGGAGTCGCGCGTCTTACGTCACAGGGCGGTGTAGAAAGTAATGATGTTAAACCGTGTTGGCCTGTTGGTGACTTTACTGTGCTGTTCTGTACCCGGATTAGCGCACTCAGTGCGTCACGTTTCGATGGATGAACACTCGTTCTATGCCAGCGGCTTTAACGTTGAGAAGCTGGTAAACCAGGGCAACACTCAGGAAGCCGAACGCCAGATACTTAAACAGTTAGAATTATCCCAGTCAGAACAAAATGAGCGGGCTGCGGCAACCGGCTCCCATGCCATGGGCCATATTTCACTGATCAAAAATAATTATCCGCTGGCCCTGAGGCAGTTCCAGAGTTCGCTCGACTTTTTTAAAGCGGCCAGAGAGCCCCTCGGTATGGCCGGCTTGTACACTGATATTGGCAGAACTTACCGAATGATGGGACTTTATCAGTCCGCTTTAGGTTATTTTAATCTCGCCAAAGATATCTATCATCAGCAAGGCCGTTATGATGGTATCGCTCTGCAACAGCTGGAAGTGGGCATTTCATTGCGACAGCTGGGTCAGTTTGAGAGTGCACTGAGTCAGTTGGAACGCGCATTGCCATTGTTACGTCAGGAGAACAATAACCAGGCCACGGCCTCCACCTTGATGCAGATTGCCCGGGTATACAGTGAAATTGCTCAAAATGACGAAGCCATGCTGTATTTGCAGGAGGCAGCGGTTCTCATTGACACACTGCAAATTAAAACACTGCAGGCAGAACTGGATTATCATCTTGGTCAGGTCAATATCCAGATGGGCCATTATGCGAATGCCCGTCGCCACCTCGAACAGAGCAGAGCACAATTCACCCAGTTGGAAGCACAGTGCGATGTCACCAAAATTGACGCCAGTCTGGGCAACATTCTGATATACCAAAACCAGTCTGAAGCCGGCATTACTCTGTTGGAGTCAAAGCTACAACAAGCCACCTTGTATAATTGTACAACCCTGCTTACTGATTTGCATTTAACCTTGGCTCAGGCTTATCTTGGCAACGATCAAAAGGCATTAAAGCGCCATCTTGAACAGGGTCTTCAACAAGCTATTGAACGGGGTGAATTACTCACTCAGGCGCGCTTTGAGGCGGTTAAAATGCAGATGCATGAGCAGTCCGGTGATTATCAGTCTGCCTTAGGTGCGCTTAAACGCCAGCAACAGCTGGAAAAGCAAAGCCTCGAGCAGCGCCGCTCGCTGGCACTGCTATACCTGCAATCACAACTTGATGTGGAACGTCAGGCTCAGTCACTGGAACTACTCAATAAAAACCAGGCCATTCAGCTCGCCAAAGCTGAACAACAGGAACTCGAAGTGCGTATGCTTTACGCATCGTTGTTTGCAGTGACCTTACTGGTATTTTTAATCTGGAGTCGGTTTAACCACGGTCAACGCTCACGCTTTTTAAAACGTGAAGTGCGTCGTCGTACTCAGGAACTGGAGTCTAAGAATGCCGAACTGGAAAACGCCTACATTGCCCTTGAAAGGGCCAGTCTTATGGATCCACTTACTGGTTTGTACAACCGACAATACCTGAATAACCAGTTACCACAGGAAATTAATCGCGCCCAGCAAGCTTATCTGTTGTCCCACGAGACTCACCTTGAAAACAGCCCCTCAGATATGCTTTGTTTTCTGTTGGATATCGATAACTTTAAACGGATTAATGACACCTACGGTCATATGGCAGGTGACAGGATTCTGACCGATCTGGCCAAAGTAATGCGTTCTGTGTTCCGTCCTTCTGACATGTTGATCCGCTGGGGAGGCGAAGAATTCCTCGCGGTATGTCGCAATACTAACCGGCTTGAGGCCGTTGCTCTGGCTGACAGACTGCGTAACGGAATTCACGAACATGACTTCCAGATAAGCACTCAGCACAGTCTTCACATTACCTGTTCGATTGGTTTTTGCGTGCTGCCGCTCTACCCCAGCGAACCCGCGCTGCTGGACTGGGACAGCTATTTCGGCCTGCTGGATGAATGCCTGTACGCCGCAAAACGTTCGGGTAAAGACTGTTGGATAGGATTAGTCGGCGGGAAATCCGCCTCGGGAGAGCGAAACGCCACCCAGCTTGAAGAAAAGTTTGAGTTGCCGCCAACCCGGATACAAACTTCGCTCAACCACCTGTCTTCGATCAACTGGGCCGAGCAAAGCAGCCAGTCATAGGACAGGTGCCCCCTGCCTGACCGGCGTAGCTGTAACTAAACGCCGGTTTTCAGATCTTCAAGATGATACTTGTCGATTAATGAATATAACGTAGGGCGGGTTACGCCCAGCAGTTCCGCCGTTTTCGACATATTCTTATCAGCGCGTTGATAAGCCTTACGAATCGCTTTGCTTTCCGCCTGCTCTCGTACTTCGCGCAGATTCAGGATCTCGCTTTCAAAATCTTCAGAAGGCTCCAGTAACCCCAGATCATCGGCCTGAATTACCGTCCCCTCGGCCATAATTACCGCCGACTTCAATTTATTCTGTAGCTCGCGAATGTTCCCCGGCCATCGATGGGCCAGCATTGCTCTCATGGCGCCATCACTGAAACTTTTGGCTTTAGCGTTAAACTCTTCCCGGTATTGATTAAGGAAGGTACGCGCCAGCAGTACGATATCCTGCTCACGATCCCGCAGTGGCGGGATATTAATCGGGATCTCACCGATACGATAAAATAAATCCTCACGGAAGGTCTCTTCACCTACCATGGTTTGAATATCTCTGTGAGTGGCACAAATCACCCGAATATCGACCGGAATTTCGTTTCTGCCCCCCACCCGCTCAATCACTCGCTCCTGCAGGAAGCGCAGCATTTTAGCCTGTAAACCAATGGGCATATCACCGATTTCATCCAGAAACAGGGTGCCGCCCTGAGCCGTTTCAATTTTACCAATGGTGGTTTTATTGGCGCCGGTAAAGGCCCCTTTTTCATAACCGAAGAGTTCACTCTCGAGCAGATTTTCCGGAATTGATGCACAGTTAATGGCGATAAACGGCTTGTCTTTACGCGGGCTGTGTTCATGAATAGTCCGGGCGAAGACTTCTTTACCCGTACCACTTTCGCCTAACAACAGGGTACTGATATCTGTTCCGGCAATCTTCTCAGCCTTGCGCATCACAGTCTGGATGGCATCACTGTTACCAATAATACGGCCCATTGCCGGTCGGGTTTTAGCCAGAATACGGTTTTCATCTTCCAGCTTCGCCAGATTCAAGGCACGGTTGATAAGCAGCTTAATGGTATCAGAGTCGATCGGTTTCTGATAAAAATCGTAAGCACCAAAGTCGATGGCTTTGAGCGCGTTATCTTTGTCGTTGTTACCGGTCACCACAATTACTTTGGTATTGGGTGCCAGTGCCAGAATTTCTTCCAGGGTTTTCAGGCCTTCTGAAGCATTCGCCGGATCGGGAGGTAACCCCAGGTCCAGAGTGACGACTTTGGGTTCAAACCGACGTAACTGCGCAATTGCAGAGGAACGATCGTCGGCGAAAACCACATTAAAATCGGTCAAACTCCATTTTAACTGCTTCTGAATACCTAAATCGTCATCAACTACCAGGATGGTGTCACTCATACTCTATTTCCGTTTTCTTCTGCTCGATAGTGGCATAATTACTGGACGGGAAAGCCCAACGTAAAGCAAGTGCCTACATCTGGCTGACTTTGCACCTGTAAATATCCGCCTATCGATTCCATATAGGTTTTTGCATCATATGCTCCGATGCCCATCCCAGCGTTACCTTTAGTGGTATCAAATGGTTTGAACAAGCGATGCTTGATAAATTCTTCATCCATGCCTGTGCCATTGTCCTCAATAAACACAAGCTGATGTTGACGTTCAGCATCCAGCACCAGGGTCACTTCAATTTCACCGTCATCAGCACAGGCCTGCTGGGCGTTGCTCATCAGATGATACATCACATTAGCAAACTTATCCTGATCTACCACTACTTCAGTTTCTTCTTTTACCACAACCTGCGGCAGCGGTAGCAAAGACTGACAGCGTTTATCAACGACCTGTTTAATCAACAATGATAAGGTATGTGTGGCGTCGGCGCCTCTTTCTTCTACCTGTTTTTCTGTTAGCTGACGCAGCATCCGGTCCATACGTGCTTTGGTATGATGCAGGGTTTCGAAGGTATCTTCAATAAATTCAGGGTTACCTTTGTGCTGTTCGGCATTACACAGGATAAGATCTATCTGTGCCAGTACATTCTTCAAATCGTGTAAAACGAATGCCGCCATCCGGTTAAACGCAGCAAACTGCGCATTTTCTGCTAACGATTGTGCCGCTTCGTGTAAATAAATGAAATTAGCAATTTGGTTTGTTACGGCGTTTAAATAATCCCTGACTTCCCAGTTAAGCGACACCTTGGGTCTATCCACTGCGCACACCAGTGCCAGCCCCCACATATTGTCCTGACGGATAAACGGGATAACCAATTGTAAATGCGTGTTTCCGACCACCTCATTAGACAGATTAAGCCCTTCGTACACATAAGGTTTGGTTCGGTATTCATCGAGATCGATAAGCCACCCGGTTTTTTCGCAATAATCCCATAATGGTTTCAGCGTGCCTTCCACTTCAGACAACGGCATAAAGTGGTGGCTACTGACCACATGAAAACCGGGGCCCTGCTTTTTAACCAGTGCACCGCTGTCGTAATTGATAGCTCCCATCACTCCTTCAAGGGCCACCTGATAAACACTGGGCAATGACTGGTCGTTTTGAGACAACACGTTAGTTAATTTAACCCACTCTTCCCGGTAGTCAAATTGGTTAGCAAAAAAGTGTTTGGTAATAAACACTTTAATGCGGGTGCGAAAAGAATTCGACAAAAACAACGTGGCCAGAAGTACCAGCGACAGCGCAATCAGTATGATCTGCACTGTTGAGCCCCAGGTCCAGCCCAGATAGCTGATCACATAGCCCATGGCCGCCATGATGAACAGATACACCCCAGCCACCAGCAACAAGGAACTGTGTAATACCACTTCACGGGAAATAAATATATTTACCCCCCAGTGCTTAATACGCCGCGTAGCAATCACCAGAAACGGTAGCATCAGCAGGTAAATATAACCGCGGGCGGCAATGAAGCCAGGTTCGACACTGGCAATCATGGTGGCGTTAGCATAAGACACAAATTCGAACAGGTTTGTGGCGCCCAGATACAACGCCAGCGGCTTGTACGCCCATTGATCCTGCCCAACCTGTCGATACAGAACTTCAAGCAGAATTAACACTTCCAGCGCAATAAGGGTTTGCATAAGGAAGTGCCAGGTAATATCGACCTGAATAAACCAGGGGCTCAAAAACGCCACCGCAGGCACTAACAGGGCAAATAAGGTGGCTGGCTGACGCAGCACCTGCCAGATATTAGCAAAGTCATTTTTCAGACAGCTGGCAATAAACAGCAGCCAGATCCCCTGCTTAATCGTATCCGCCTGGAGTAAGTGGAAAACGCTCAGAGGACCGCTTAAAAACGAGACAAAGCTCAGTGACCACAGCAGGGTTACCAGCGTCGCGAGACTCAGCATATACTTGGCCAGCCCCGGTTTACGCACGGTAAACAGCAATAACAACAAGACCAGGTAACCAATACTATTCAGGCCGTAGCCGATATCTGCAATCATTTGTTGTCCTACTGTTACACCGAGGCAGTTGTGGTGGGCTGCAGTATTTGTCGTACACTGCCAGAGAGGGGAAGATTAACCCCCTCTATTTATTGGTTATTTTCTATCACAATCTGCCTCTGGCTTCCAGCTACCTTTTGCGGACGACCAGGCTGCCAATCGAGTATCCCGCCCCGAAGGAACAAATCACCCCGACATCCTGACGGGCCAGATTCTGATGATGTAAGGCAAACGCGATAATCGAGCCGGCTGAAGCCGTGTTAGCATACTCATCCAGCACAATCGGCGCTTCTTCACGGTTAGCATCCCGGCCTAACAACTTTTTGCAAATCAGCGTATTCATATTGATGTTGGCCTGATGCAACCACCAGCGACTTACGTTTTCCGAGGTCAGCCCATGCAGCGCAAGGTGATTGGCGATATGCTCTGCCGCCATGGGGCACACTTCTTTAAATACGCGACGACCGGCCTGATGAAAGAGTTTATCAGGCCCAAACGGATCCACATCATTGGCCCGGCTCATGTAACCAAAGTTAGAGCGGATGTTATTTGAATAAACGGTTTTCGCCTGCGTACTGAGAATATCAAAAGCGGTATCAGTGCTAACCGTTTCGGCCGTTTCAAGAATGGTTGCCGTGGCCACGTCACCAAAAATAAAATGGCTGTCGCGATCGGTGTAGTTGACCTGGGGGGATACCAGTTCAGGATTAATCACCAGCACACATTTAGCATTGCCCGACGCTATCATTTCCCAGGCTCTGTGCATGCCAAAGGTCGCCGCGGAACAGGCTACCAGCATGTCAAAACCAAACCCGTCGATACCCAGTTCATGCTGCACTTCAATGGCAATGGCCGGATAGGAGCGCTGGGTATAAGCGCAGGCCACTATCACCGCGTCAATGTCAGCAACTGTCTTGTTGGCATCTGCCATCGCCAGCTTCGCCGCCTCTATGGCAATTTCCGCCTGATTGGATAACTCCCCTTCGCCGCGCTCAGGGATCTCCGGGCGCATACGTGCAATATCCAGCGCGCCTTCCTTACGGTAAATGTAGCGGCTTTTAATCCCCGAGGCTTTCTCGATAAATTCGGCACTGGAGAAAGGCTTAGCGGTAAGTTCACCGGCTTCAATCTGCGCCTGATGTGTTTGATTGTAGGCCTCAGCCCAGGCGTTGTAGCTCTCCACCAGTTCCTGATTGGTAATTTTGTAGGGCGGCGTCCACAAGCCAACACCGCTTAGTACGACATTTGCATTCATGTTATCGGTTCTCTTTAGCAAATGGCCTGTCAGCCCCGGCAACGGGCAGTCAAACAGGTCCAATGAGTTTTGCTAAGCTTACCCCTTTGACATGCAAATGTCATTGATCAGCCTGCCATAGCGCTCGGCGTTAGAGCAATACAGCTCTCTACAGGCGGGAACCGGCACCAAGACGCACAAATTCATCAATTAATCTTGCCGCCATTTTGTCCAGCGAGACCACATGATCCGCAGCGCCCATTTCAATAGCGGCCTTAGGCATGCCAAACACCACGCAAGAATCCTTATCCTGGCAAAAGGTGGAAGCCCCAACCTGCTTGAGCTTGTGCATGCCAGCGGCGCCATCTTTCCCCATCCCGGTGAGCAGTGTTGCCACAACATTGGCCCCGGCAGCCGTTACCAGCGACTCAAGCAATTTATCCACGGAGGGCTTATGGCCGGTGACCCGCATGCCGCCATCAAGCAGGATCCGATAGTCTGCACCGCTACGCTCTACAATCATGTGTTTATCACCGGGGGCTAAGTAAGCACAACCCGGTAATAAGCGCTCACCGCCTTTAGCTTCGCGAACCTGCATAGCGCTGGCCGCATCCAGCCGTTTAGCAAACGTCGAGGTGTAACCCGGAGGCATGTGCTGGGTAATCACCGTTGCCGGTGAATTACCCGGCAACCCGCTAAGGACCTGCTTAATTGCCTCGGTACCGCCTGTAGACGCACCAATGGCAAGTATTTTCTCGGTCCCCGAAAACTGCACTCTGGCGGCTGAGGTGACCGGTTGTTGTCGGGGTTTGCGTACGTGGGCTCTGGCCACGGTTTGTATTTTTTCAATGATCATATCACTGTAGTCTTTAATGCCCTGAGCAACGCCCAGCCTGGGTTTAGGAATAAAATCGATAGCGCCCAGTTCCAGTGAACGCAAGGTCGCTTCAGCCCCTTCCTGGGTTAAGGTTGATATCATCAGTACCGGCGTTGGCCGGGCCTGCATCAGAACCTCCAGAAAGCGCAGGCCATTGACTTTGGGCATTTCAATATCCAGCGTGATAACGTCCGGGGCATGCTCCAACACCATTTTCTTTGCCACATAGGCATCAGGCGCCGCTCCCACCAGTTGCAAACCCGGTGCTAAATCAATTATTTGCGCCAATAGTTGGCGAATTAAGGCAGAATCATCAACAACTAGTACTTTTATTGCCATAACAACCTCTGTTGAACTAGCCCACAACCTGACGTGACAAACAGGAGCGATGCTCCTTTTCACGTTCAATAATGGTGGTGTTGTTTAACCGGCGAATTCGTCTCATCTGTACTTCACCGGTTTGTGGTAAAAAATACACCTTCCTGGCATAGTCCTGATAAAGATCCCGCGACACTATAGGGATCTGGTGTAACGCCATATACTGCTCAATAAAACGGGCGTTCTGGGTGCCCACGTCACAGCTTTCGAACCCGTCCATCACCTTTCCACCGCCAAACACCTTAGCCTCATAGTTTGCCGGTTTTGCTCCCATGCGTTGCAGGGTTTCCAGCAACGTTTGCATGGCTTGCTGACCATACCGGGTAAACGTTTTTGCCGTTTGTTGATCGGCTCTGATCACGGCCGGCAACATAAAGTGATTCATCCCGCCAATACCGCTTACGCGATCCCGTACGCAAGCCGCCACGCAAGACCCAAGCGTAGTAACGATCATGGTTTCACCGCTTGTGACATAGTATTGACCGGGCAATAGCTTTACCGCGGCACGTTGAAAATACGGGTCAAAATAAGCGGTTGGCGCATCGGTAAAGCGTTCCGCGTTATGTGCCATTAGCGGCTTTCACCGGCTGATAAAGCGTTTTGCCAATGGGCCTTACCAGATGTGTTTGATGGTTAAAGTTTTCAGAATGACCGGCCACGTAAAGCCCGTCAGGCTTCAACAGCTGCACCATACGGTTGAGTACTTTAAGCTGGGTTGATTTATCGAAATAGATCATCACATTGCGGCAAAAGATAATGTCGACTGGCTGGCCAAACCCCCAATCCGCTTGCTGTAGATTAATTTGTCTGAAAGTCACCATATCGCGGAGCTCCCTGACTACCCGCACCTTGTCAGACTGGCTGCCGCGACCTCGCTGAAAAAACGATTTACGTCGCTGTGGCGGAATTTGCTCGATGTTCCTGCTGGGATACACGCCCTCGCGAGCCGTGGCCAGTACATTACTGTCGATATCCGATGCAATAATCTTGACCGGCGTTTTGAATGAGCCAAATACCTCAGCGACAACCATGGCAATAGAGTACGGCTCCTCTCCTGTACTGCTCGCTGCGCACCAGATAGTGGTGGTTTGCGGGTGTTGCTGCAGGTACCCGGCCAGCGCATCAAAGTGATGCGGCTCCCGAAAGAATGAGGTCAGATTAGTGGTCAGTGCATTAACGAACTGTTCCTGTTCGGCATTTGAGCCATCCACGAAATCCAGATACTCGGCAAAACTAGACAGCCCCAGAGCGCGAATGCGTCTTGCCAGGCGGCTATACACCAAACCGTCCTTGGCGTCGGTCAGCCTGATACCCGCTTTCTGCATCAGGCTGGCGCGAACTTTGTCAAAGTCCGCGCGCTGGAACACGAACTCACGCTCTTGTTGTAAAGCTACCGCGTCCATCTTTAGAACGACTCCCACTCATCTTCTGCCGACACCGCAGGCTTTAACAGTGCCCCGGAAAGGCTTTGCCCGTTGAACCCGCTGCCATTAAGCTTTCTGGCCACCGGCGGTACATTCAGCGTTTTAGGTGCCGACGGAGCGGCAATGCCCACGGGTGTGCTTGCCGCGGTATCCAGTTTAAAGCTCGAGACGCGGTCAGAGAGCTGGCTGGCCTGTTGGCGTAAGCTGTCTGCCGCTGCGGCAGCCTCTTCCACCAACGCGGCATTTTGCTGTGTCATTTCATCCATTTGCACCACGGCTTTGCTCACCTCGTCGATCCCAGAGGCTTGCTGAACAGACGCCGCAGCAATTTCTGACATGATGTCATTCACCCGTTTAATCGAATTGACCACATCGTTCATGGTTTCACCTGAACGGTTAACCAGTTCATTGCCGGTGGTAATTTTGCTTACCGAGTCGGAAATCAGCTCTTTAATATCCTTAGCTGCTTCCGCCGAACGCTGCGCCAGCGTTCTAACTTCGCTTGCCACCACAGCAAAGCCCCTGCCTTGCTCCCCTGCACGGGCAGCCTCCACCGCCGCATTCAGGGCAAGAATGTTGGTTTGAAAAGCAATTCCGTCAATCACACCGATGATGTCAGAAATTTCCTGGGCAGATTCATTAATCGACGACATTGTGCTGACAACCTGACGAATCATGTCGCCCCCCTGGGCCGCTACGTCACAGGCCTGGGCAGCCAGCCCATTGGCTTGCTCTGCATTCTCGGCGTTCAACTTCACCGTACCGTTGAGCTCTTCCATACTTGATGATGTCTCTTCCAGACTCGATGCCTGTTGTTCGGTACGAGACGATAAGTCTGCATTACCGGAGGCAATTTCAGAAGATGCTGTGTTGATGGTTTCTACTGCGGTATTAATTTCACCGATAGTTGAACGCATGTTGAAGATAAACTGATTAATCGCTTCACCCAGCACTTTAAAGTCACCTTCAAACTCGTGCTCAATGCTGCAGGTTAAATCACCGGCGGCTAGCTGAGTCATGACGTTTCTGATGTCCATGATGGTGGTTCGCATGTCTTTAATGAACTGGTCAGTGGCAATACCCAGATCTTTGAAGTCGCCTTCAAACTCCTGTTCAATGCGGCAGTTCAAATCCCCCTTCGACAACGAATGCATGATGTGCTTCATTTCGTTTACTGCTTTGGTCCGGGCTGTTACATCAGTGGCAAACTTGACCACGCGAAATGGCTTGCCGTTTTGGTCCATGATGGGGTTATAAGTAGCCTGGATAAAGATTTCACGCCCATCCTTTGCGATCCGCTTAAACTCACCAGAGGCGTAGATGCCCTTATTCAGCTTGTCCCAGAATGCCGCGTACTCTGCGCTGTTTTTATACTCTTTTTCCACAAACAGGCCGTGATGTTTACCTTTGATTTCATCCAGGCTGTAGCCGAGCGTATTGCAGAAGTTTTCATTGGCACTGAGAATAACGCCATCCAGATCAAACTCGATGACTGCCTGGGATTTACCGATGGCATCCAGCTGACCTTCGAAATAGGCATTTTTCTGCTTTTCTGCAGTGATATTCGTGGCATATTTCACCACTTTGAAGACTTTGCCGTTCATATCAAAAATCGGGTTGTAAGAAGCCTGAATCCAGATTTCTTCGTCGCTTTTACTGATGCGTTTAAATTCTCCCGCAAAAAATTTACCGTTTTTCAGATCATTCCAGAACGATTTATACGCTGAACTGTTTTGCTCTTTGGTCTCAACGAACAAACGATGATGCTGCCCCTTGATTTCTTCCAGCGTGTAACCCACGGTATTGAGGAAGTTTTCATTGGCGGTCAGAATGGTGCCGTCCGGCGTGAACTCGATGGTAGCCTGCGACTTACCGATGGCTTCCAACTGACCGGAATAATCAGCGTTGCGAAGTTTAGTCTCCGTAATGTCGGTAGCATATTTAACGACTTTGAAGGGTTTACCGGTCAAATCCATGATCGGGTTATAGCTGGCCTGGATCCAGATTTCCTTCCCTTCTTTACCAAAGCGCTGATACTCCCCAACAAAAAACTGACCGGCTTTTAGCTTCTGCCAGAAGCTGGCATATTCCGGACTGGCGGCATGGGCACTGCTGACAAATTTACTGTGGTGCTGACCTTTGATTTCATCGAGGCTATAACCAACAGTGGCCAGAAAGTTCTCGTTTGCGTTTAAAATAGTCCCCTGAAGATCAAACTCGATGACCGCCTGAGATTTACTGATGGCATCAATCTGGCCGCAGAGGTCGGCATCGCGTGTTTTAGTCGCTGTGATATCGGTTGCAAACTTGATCACTTTGACCACTTTTCCAGCTTGATCCAGTACCGGATTGTAACTGGCCTGGATCCACACTGCCTCGCCGTGCTTATCGTAGCGGCAGAATTCACCGCTATGATAATCACCACTGCGTAAAACTTGCCAGAACGCTTTGTACTCAGCACTGCGTGCGTAGGCGGTATCAACAAACAAGCTGTGATGCTGACCTTTGATTTCGTCCAGACGATAACCCATGGCGTTCAGGAATAACTCATTGGCATTTTCAATGATGCCGTCTGAATTAAACTCGATCACCGCCTGCGAACGCTCCATGGCGGCGATCTTCCCAAAAGCCAGTTGATGCTCCTGTTCGTCAAACCATTCCAGTACATAACTTTCTATCTGGCCATTAGGGCCTTGCACCGCAGTGACGTTAAGATCCAGCGTGCATTCACCAATAGTGACTGATTGTTTCTGACCGGCGTTAAGTAAGCGACTGCTTAAATCTGACTTGATCACACTACAGTGCTGACCAGTGAGCATTTCTGCCTGCCACTGAGCAGAATTCGTTTGTAGCTCGGCCTGACGAAGCCTGAACAAGTTACGCAGTGCCGGGTTAGTATAAGTAATAATGCCATCGTGATTGAGCACCATCAGACTTGAAGAACTGGCATCCAGCGCCTTATTTTGAACCAGTGCTTGTTGCTGTGCTTTTTTCAGGGCTTCCTGATTGAAAATGTTTAATACACCCATGATTTTACTCCACCATTTTGTCTTGCTGCGTGCCGACCTACCTTGGGCCTTCACGCAAAATTCTGTAATTAAAAACCTTGCCAGTTAGCACCGAACTTAACCGGCCAGTGACATACTCTGACTGTTATCCACCAGCGCTAATGCATCGCTGGTGATCAGTTTTTCGATATTGACCAGGATGACCATGGTGTCATCCACCTCAGACAAACCGTGTAAATACTGACTGTCGAACGCCACACCAAACTCAGGCGGCGGTAATATCTGTTCGTCGGTAAGTCGCACTACATCCGACACCCCATCGACTACGACGCCGACAATCCGCTCATGGACATGGAGCATGATCACAATGGTGAATTGGTTGTAAGTCGCCTCGCCTACATTGAATTTCAGACGTAAATCGACAATCGGTACAATGTCGCCCCGCAGGTTTAATACCCCTTTAATAAAGGCCGGCGCATTGGCGATTTTGGTCGCTGCCTCATAGCCGCGGATTTCTTTGACCGTCGTGATATCCAGGGCATAATGCTCCTTGCCCAGTACAAAACTCAGAAATTCCTTTTCATTGGATGCCACGGGTGATTGCTGTAAGGTTGAATCGCTCATGCACACACCTCATGTTTAATGTTTAACTGGCAGGACTGAGCCATGGAATCAACGTCGATAATCAACGCTACTTTGCCATCGCCCATAATGGTTGCACCGGCCACGCCAGCGACCTTTTTGTAATGCTTTTCAAGACTTTTAATAACGACCTGTTGCTGTCCCATGAGTGCATCAACCTGCACACCAAAACGGTGTTTACCGCTCTCTAACAGCACAATAATGCTTTCGGTAGGCGCCAGAATTGCGTCGTCTACCTGCATCATCTGATGCAGTGGTACCAGCGGCCAGTATTCATCCCGGATCCACAGCACGCTGTCGTTGCCAATGGTCTGTATTTGCTCTGCTTTGGGTTGGAAAGACTCAATGATATTAAGCAATGGCATCACGAAGATTTGCTCACCTACGGTGACGCACATCCCATCCACTATCGCCAGGGTGAGTGGCAGATGAATGCTGAACGATGAGCCCTGGCCCAGAGTTGATTCGATTTCAATGCGCCCGCCGATAGACTCAATGTTACGACGCACCACATCCATCCCCACACCGCGACCAGACACGTCGGTCACTTCTGCCGCGGTGGAAAAGCCCGGTTGGAAAATAAGTTGCCAGACTTCGCTGTCAGGCATGTCCAGAGATACCGGCAACCCGTTTTGCACGGCTTTATCCATAATGCGTTCACGGTCTAATCCAGCGCCATCATCACTGATGCTGATAATAATACTGCTACCTTTTTGCTGCGCACTGAGGACAACCGTTCCGGACTCAGGCTTTCCCGCCTCAGTGCGGATGTGTGGCGACTCAATACCGTGGTCAATACTGTTGCGTACCAGATGTGTTAGCGGATCCACCAGCTTCTCAATCAGGCTTTTATCTATTTCTGTGCCGCCGCCCTCAATTACCAGCCTGACCTGCTTACCGAGTTTTTGTGACAAGTCGCGAACTACCCGTGGGAAACGGTTAAATGTCATATTGACCGGTAACATCCGCATCGACATGACCGACTCCTGGATTTCCCGGGTATTACGCTGTAATTCGTCGATGGCTGCCTGCAGCATTTCCCCTGATTGCCCTTCAATATCACGGCCAATCATGGACAACATCGACTGCGTTATCACCAGCTCGCCAACCAGGTTGACCATGCCATCAATTTTGGCGGTATCTACGCGAATTGAGCCGGACTCTTTGCTTTGACTGCTATTCGTTTTAGTGGCAGCGGGCTTTTTCGCAGCACTTTTGATGGGCGTAACATTCACCGCGGGGGCTACTGGCGGTTCAGGCAGGTCTTCGAAAAAGCCAAATGCCTCTTCCTCTTTTTCTTCCTTTACTGCCACTGGCGCGGGTATCTCATCAAAAAAACCGAAGCCGTCATCTTCTGCAGCCCCATCACTGGCTGTCTCCGGCGCGGCGTCCTGCGATTCCGAGCCAAAGGCCAGATCGCCAAATAAGTCGTCTGTGTCGCTGTTATTAATGCCCGCCTCGATAACCGCATTCGCGTCAGGCAAGTCATCAAAGAAGCCAAACCCCGCATCTTCCTCACAATCCTCGTCTTCCAACTTGTCAAAGGCCGGGGGGGCAGCATCAAGCGCGCTTAATGTCGCTTCCAACTGACTAATCCCCGCCGCAATTTCTGCTTCTGGCAGCGGCTGCTGCTCGCGATAAGCGTTCAGCGTGGCTTTCAGAATATCAACCGTTTCCAGAAACAAATCGACAATGGCTGAATTAAGTTGAATGGCTTGATTACGGGCTTTATCCAGCAATGTTTCCATGATGTGGGTAAGCCCGGTTAATTGGTCAAAACCAAAGATACCGCTGCCGCCTTTAATGGAATGAGCCGCCCGGAAAATACTGTTGAGCTCCTCCATATCCGGCGCATCCACATCGATGGTCATCAGCAAGTCTTCCATTGCCTGCAAATGTTCTTCACTTTCATCAAAGAACACGCTATGGAACTGTTCGACATCTATAGACATACTCACCTCTGCAACCGCTTCGCCGATTTAGCCCAGTACCCGTTTGAGTACATTAAGTAATACGTCCGGTGAAAATGGCTTTACCATCCAGCCGGTAGCGCCCGCAGCTTTGCCTTTTTGCTTCATGTCATCGCTCGATTCAGTGGTCAGTACCACAATGGGCGTTTTGCTAAACTGCGCCTTACTGCGCAGCGCCCGGATCAATGTTAAGCCATCCATACGCGGCATATTCTGGTCTGTCAGGACAAAATCAAACTGGCCACTACTGCATTTATCAAGCGCGTCCTGACCATCTTGCGCCAGGGTCACATTAAACTGCGCCGCCCGGAGTGTGGCCTCCACCATCTGACGAATGGAGACAGAATCATCGACAACTAGGATATTTTTGCTCATGGGATGTCCTCTGCTTAACACGACTTAGTTAAAATAATTCCACGTCACCGGCGTCCATCGATGACGCCGAGACAGGGTTATGGTCCAGTTGGCCTCTGGCGACCAGCTGCCCCTGATAATCTTCAATTTGTGCTTCAATGTGCGCCATATCCTGAGTGTCCAGTTGATCTTTCACCATCGAGAGAATGCCACTGGTGTGGATCAGGTTTTGCCCGTTAATATCCCCAAACTGCATGCCACGAATAGCATCGCCAATAGTGGCTGAAAACTGACTGTTCAGACTTTCCAGTTGTTCGGTAACCGACATATCGTTCCGGGCTTTCTCAGCAATACTCAGCAGTTGCGCTTTAATGTGATCTTTCTTGCAAGTCACATTGCTTACATCCATGTCCGCCACAAAGCGCGCTTCCTTTTCGAGTTTGACGATAAGGTCAGCGATCATGCTCATTTGCTGGGTAATCACACCGCTGAATTCAGTTGAGCGGGTAGACAACTTACGAACCTCGTCGGCAACGACTGCGAAACCACGTCCTGCTTCGCCTGCCCGGGCAGCCTCAATGGCTGCATTGAGTGCCAGCAGATTGGTTTGCGATGAAATAGAATCAATATCACTGAGTGCTTTTTGCACTGTAGGCATGGCTTCGCAGATAGTGTTGACCTGCGTCATTAACGACTGGGTTGATTGACTGATTTGCTCACTGGTATCGATAAACGACATCAGGGTCTGGTCGGTCTCTTCAACAAATTGCTGCAACTGCACGGCATACACTTTTTCACCGTCGGTGTCGGATTTAAGCAGGGCATAAGTGAGCTGGTTTTGCTCTTCTACCAGGGCACGCAATGTACCAAAGGCGGCAGACAGCGTTTCTACTGCATCATCCTGCGTAGATTTAACCCGCTGAATGTTTAGCTCACACTCAGCCAGCAACGTGTAAAGTGAACTGTTGATTCGTTGCATCCGCTCAGGTACCTGAGTAACGGGCTCCTGAGGGTTGCGCTCAGTCTCCAGAGCAAGTTCGAGGTCGTTAAGGGCCTGTTGATCGCGGGCGGTTCTGGCCACGGACGCCATTACGGCCAGCGATAAAATAGTCAGAGAAAGTGCCGCTTGTTGCGTATACGCAGTTAACCAGGAAGTTAAAAGTACAATAAATGATAACCAAAACCAGCCTCCTCTGAAACTGAGTGGATGCTTTAACGAACTGACTAACTCTGCCATAACTACCTTACCTTCTCCCACTAAACCGAATGTAAGTAGCGATTAGCGGGCTTTTTATTTTAAGTCTGGATGCATTCGGCATCTACCTGTTCCGACGCACTCATCAATAACTTTTGTGTATTTTAAAACTTTTATGATTTTAATGACATTTGCGACAAAGCGGATATTAATGATAGTCCTGCCGCTTAGCAAGGACGATTTTTAACCAGATGAGGACAGTTTCGGAGGTTTAAATTAAAAGGCACTCTAAATCAGCAGCTTATTAAATCTGCAAACACGGCTATTTAGACTAAAGAATAACGGTGAAAAAGCGCTGGGTATAACAGTTGTCGGGCAATGGATAGGGACAAATGTTATGATCGAGTAGGAGGCGGGATTACTCCCGCCGTCCTCTCACACCACCGGGCATACG